>Ga0207695_10001261_pt1 | contig 43122 bp, 43 predicted proteins | sample KBSC54metaG_FD_184354 | JGI IMG/M metagenome (GOLD analysis project Ga0207695, IMG submission 184354) | Corn rhizosphere microbial communities from Kellogg Biological Station, Michigan, USA - KBS C5-4 metaG (SPAdes) (version 2) | ecosystem: Host-associated > Plants > Roots > Rhizosphere > Soil...
CATGGTAGCCGACGAGGCCGCCGGCGCGCGCGCCGCGGGCCAGGGCGCTGACGCTGCCCGCGGCCGTCGACGCCGTGATGGCGCCCCGGTTGATACCGACCAGGCCGCCCGTAACGCCGGACGACCCGCTGCTGACCTGTACGTCGGCGTGGCTGTTGCTGATGGTCGCCTCGCCACGATTCGGCGAAAGGAACGTGCGGTTTTCTCCAGCCAGACCGCCGACATACATCGCATCCTTGCCGCCTTCGACGCGGCCTGAAACGGATGCGCGATCGATCCGTCCGCTCAGGTTGCTGCCGACCAGACCGCCGAGGATCGCGCGGCCGTTGCCGCTCACCACGACGTCTTTCGCCTTCACGTTCGTGATTTCACCCATGTTGTAGCCGGCCAATGCGCCGACGCTGGTCGGCGAAACGACTTGCCCGACCGGGCCGCGCGCCGTGATTTTCTCCAGTCCGAGGTTAGCGATGCGGCCGTTGTTGGCCGTAAACAACCCGACGATCGCGGTGTCGGGATTCGAGACCGACAGATTGGCGATGGTATTGCCCAGACCGTCGAACACACCGCCGAACTTCGCACGGTTGCCGCCGAGGCTGCGGAATTGCGCACCCTTGCCGTCGATCGCGTTACCCAGTACGTAACGGCCGTTCATGTTGCCGTCGACACCGCGCAACCCCGCGAGATCGTGGATCACGTCATACGCTTCGCCGTTCGCCGAGAACGACGCGTTGCGACCCGACAGCGTGACCACCGCATCGTCGTTCGTCAGCGTATGGCCGCTGCCCGTGTTCAACGCCAGGCTCGCGTTTTCGCCCGTCAGCGTCACCTTGTTGCCAACGCGAATCTGTTGCGCCGCGTTCATCGTCACGCCCGCGTTCGCGCCGCTCGCCGTCAGCGACTGCTTCACGTCGACGCTGCCCTTTTTCGACGTCAGCGCCAGCGCGTTGTCGCTCGCCCACGTCACCGCATCGCCCACCGTCAGGTCGCCCGACGTGTTCGACAGCGCCACGTTCGTCGTGCCAAGGTTGCGCGACAGCGTCTCACCGTCGATCGCACCATCGGCGCTACCGACTATCACGCCTGTCCCACCGTTGCCGGTATTGCCGTTGATCCCGCCTCCGATGACGAGACCGCGCTTGCCGGCCCGTGCAGCCGCACTAACCCCCGCGTTGGCAGCCTCGATCGTCCACTGGCCGGTGCGGCCCGACGCCGCGCGCGTATCCACCTGCGCGTCGCGCGACACCGCCACCCGCTCGCCGCGCGTCGTTACCGTGCCGCCCGCCGTCGACGCGTCCTGCGCGCTCGCGTCCAGATTCCCGCCAACTTGAACCTCGCCGCCGTCCAGCGTGATCTTCCCGGCGCGGCTGCTCAGGCCCTTCGCCTCGATCGTGCCGCTGTTCCTGACCACCGATCCCAGCAGATCGCCGGCCGCGCGCGCCGTCATCAGCACTTCCCCGCCGTCCGCCTTCAGCAGCCCGCCGTTATGCGCCTGCGCGTCCACCGCCCCGCCTTCAACCTGAAGGTTCAGCAGCCCGTTGCCGTCGAAGTTCACGTTGAACGCATTGCCCGCGCCCAACGCCACGCGGCCCATCTGCGCGCGAATCACGCCCGTGTTCGACACCCGTGCACCCAGCAGCGCCACGCTCCCGCCGTCCGCCGCCGTGATCGTCCCGGCGTTCTCCACCGACTGGCCCGACGTCCCCGCGAACCGGTAGCGACCCGCCAGGAAATCCGCGTCCGACAGGTTTTGCGTCGACGCCACCAGACCGCCCACGTTCACCTGCGCGCCCGCGCCGAACATCACGCCGTTCGGGTTCACCAGGAACACGCGCCCGTTCGCGTCCAGCTGACCGTGAATCTGGCTGCCGTTCGCCCCGATCACCCGGTTCAGCGCGATCGACTGGTTCGTCGGCTGCTGGAACGACACCCGCTCGCCGCCGCCCACGCTGAAGTCCTGCCAGTTCGTGATCAGCTTGTCCGTGTGCTGGTTGATCGACATCGTCTTGCCGTCCACCGACGTCGCGATGTCCGCCTTACCCGACGCAATCTCGCCGCCCGTCGGCAACGCATACGCGCCCGACGCGGCCGCCAGCCCCAGAAGCGACACACCCGCCGCAAGCAGGCGCTTGCCGCCGCTCTTCTTGCCGCGACGGCGCGCCGTTTCCCCGACTGCGCACCAGCCACCCTGCGCTTCACTCCACACCAGTGAATAGGCCTTGTTCATTTTGGTATCCTCTTCAATCTGCTTTATAGAACCCACCCTGTCGGACGGACCGATCACGCACGCTCAGAAATATTGAGCGGCCTGAACCCATACGCTCGGCGCGCGGGTCGGCGAGCCGAACGCCGCGCCGAGCGGCCACGCGGCCGTCAGCGTCACCTGGCGCTTCGCGCCGAACCAGCTCGCGCCGACACCGCCGGCCTGCATGTGCTGTATGTTTCGCCCTTGCGACCACGGGTACTTGTCGGCCTGCACGCGCCCGGCGTCGACAAACGTGCTGATCTGCCATCCCGGCGCGACGAGATACCGCAACTCCGCGCTGGCCTGCCAGCCCTGGTCGCCGCTGCCGGCGCCGAGCGCATACGCGCGCACGCCGTACGGGCCGCCGAGACTGAATTTCTCCGATTCGTCGAGATTGCGCGACGCGAGCTGCGCACTGAATTGCGTGTACAACTCGAACCGGCGCCCCAGCGCCTGCACTCGCAGCGCGCTCACATTCAGCTTCGTAAAGCTGCCGATCGATTTTTTCAGCGCATCCGCTTCGAATGGATCGTTGCTGCGCAGCCGCCCGACGCCGAACATCACCGAGAACCCGTTGCGGCCGCCGCCCAGCCAGCCGTCCTGACTGTTGCCGCTGACGCCGAAGGTCCACAGGCCAACGTTCTTGTCGCGCCGAATGTCGAATACACCGTAGTCGTCGCGCAGGTTCTTGTTTTCGTACTGGATCTGCGCGGTGACGTTCAGGTTTCGCGCGCGCACGAGCGGCTGCGTCACGTACGCGGTCTGCACGCTCGCGCGGCCGCTGGAATCGAGATCCGAGAATGCTCCGCCGAGCCGGTAGCGCAGCGACGAATACGCAACGCCGACTCGCGTCGACGCGGGCCCGACCGGTATCTGGTAGCCGGCGCGGTAATAGCGCTGCAACTCGTTGCTGACGAGCCCGCGCAGGCTCAGGCGATCGCCGAGCCGCAGCGGCGAATTGACGTCGACGCTGCCGCCGACACGGTAGCGCCCGAGCGCTGCGTCGCCGAAGTTGTCGAATTCGAGCGATCCGGACGCGAGCGGCCCTTTGTCGGCGTCGACGACGAGATCGGTGGTGCCGGGCATATCGCCCGGACGCAATGTGCCGCGCGCAGCGACGCCGGCCAGGTCGTCGAGCAGCAACAGGCTGCGCTCGAGACCGGACCCGCGCACGACATCGCCCGGATGCAGCGCCGAGAGCGGCTGGCGCAGCGCGGCACCGAGCACGCGCGAATGATTCTGGATCGTGATTGCGCCGTAGCGCCCTTCGGCGATTTCGATACGCACGACGCCGTCGTCGATGTCCTGGCGAGGCAGATAGGCGCGTGCAAGCACGTAGCCATGGCGGCGATAGTAGGCAGTGATGCGCGCGGCGGCGCGTTGCAGGTCGGCGAAACCCAGCGTGCTGCCGGCAAGATCGGCGACGAGCGGCTGCAACTCGTCGTTGCCGAACACGGTATTGCCGTCGAACGCGAACGCGCGAACGAGCACGCGAGGCCCCGACTCGGGCGCGCTCTCGGCAGCCTCTTCCGACGGCGCCACCGTCAGCTCGGGCATAGCTTCCGGCGGCAGATCCGGCCGTGGTGCCTCGATATCGCGCATCGCTCGCCCCGCATCCGGCACTTGCGCATGGACCGGCTCGAACAGGCTCGCGGCACCGCCGCAGATCAGCGCCACGCACAATGCGTGGCGAACCCGCGGGACCACACCGACGTCGTGCGACACCGAACGCGAACCGGCCTCGCGCGACCGCGTCGCTTCGACGCTACCGATGTCGGCCCGAAGGCGGTCGACGACTTGCATATGATCTACCCACATGGAATACATTCGGACCTGGCCGACAAGGCACTTGCCGACTGTGACTCAATCGCCGAATGCTACAGACAGACATTCCGCATGTATTTAGATCACGTACGAAAATTCGTGACGTAATTGTTAATTGCCGGAGCAGCCGCGCGACATGCCCAAATGGCAAAAAACGGCTTCCGTTTTATCGGAAGGATGGAAGCAAGTCGGCCGTCGGCCGGATTCTGGCGCGAGCACGGTTGACCACCTGCAGCGGCACGCCTAAAGTGGCATTCCTTTTTACGCCGCTCACGCAAGAAGGATTCCCATGATCGACTTCTCCACGCTCGCGTTGTTCTCCGGCGCGTGTCTCGCGCTGACGGCCACGCCGGGCCCCGACATGCTGCTGATCGCATCGCGCAGCGTGAGCCAGGGCCGGCGCGCGGGCTTCGCGACGCTCGCCGGCATTCAGGCGGGCACCTACTGTCATGCGCTCGCCGCCGCGCTCGGGCTGTCGCAGCTCTTTCTCGCGGTACCGATCGCATACGACATCGTGCGTTTCGCCGGCGCTGCCTATCTGCTCTATCTGGCGTGGAAGACGTTTCGTTCGGACGCGACCGCGCTATCGCCCGTCGCGTCGCGGCGCCGGCACTCGACCGCCGCGATCTTCCGTCAGGGCCTGACGACGAACCTGCTGAATCCGAAGATGGCGCTGTTCGTGCTCGCGCTGTTCCCGCAGTTCGTGCGGCCCGGGCACGGCTCGATCGCCGTGCAGATTCTCGTGCTCGCGACGGTGCTCAACCTGATCGGGCTCGTCGTGAACGGCGCGGTGATTCTGTCCGCGAGCCGGCTGAGCCAGCGGATCGGCGCGCGCCGCCGTCCGTCGAAACTGCCGCAATACCTGCTCGGCACGGTGTTCGTGGGGCTCGCCGCGCGACTCGCGGTGGCGGGACGGAACTGATCTCGCCGCCTCCCGAAGCACACGAGCAGGCCTGATATCCATTCGGATAACTAGTCGAATTCAGGTCACCGGCAAACAATCTGGCTCGCACATCAGCAACGAAGCACCGGAGAAACGTCTGGACGTTTCTCCGGTGCTTCCGTGCATTCGACGAGCCGCCCTCATGACAAACACGACGGCGCTCCTTCTTGCAAGGAAATAACAAATTTGTTACCATGCGAACCGTCGCGTATGAAATCCATTTCTTCAGCGAGCAAGTCGAGGCAGGCGTGTTTGCGTTGCCGAAGACGCTGACCGCCAGGTTCTTCGCACTCGCCGACCGTATGGAGCAGTACGGCCCGAATCTCGGCGAACCTCACACCAGGCCGATGGGCGACGGGTTGTATGAAATGCGCTTGAAGGGCCTGGAAGGTATCGCCCATGTGTTTTACTGTGCGACCGTCGACCGGCGGATCGTCATGCTTCACTGCTTCGTGAAGAAGACGCAGAAAACGCCGGGGAAAGAACTGGAAACCGCGCGCCGCCGATTGAAGGAGATTCGATATGGCAACCTATAAGGCACTGCGCGAGCGCGCATTGTCCGATCCGAAGGTACGCGCCGAATACGACCGGCTGAACCGCGAGGAATTCGCGCTGCTCGACGCAATGCTGACCGCCCGGCGAGCCGCCGGTCTTTCGCAGGCCGATGTGGCAGAGCGCATGGGCACGAAGGCGCCTGCCGTCACGCGGCTCGAACGCGCGCTCGCGACAGGCCAGCACTCTCCGTCGATTGAAACACTGCGCAAGTATGCAGCCGCGTGCGGAAAGAAACTCGTGATCTCTTTTGCCTCAGTCACACCGGACGACTGACGGCTCACCTCCGCGCTTCCGCTCTATTCTCTGTCCTCGAACACATCGCAGGCGCAATCGCGCGTATCCGCCACCACGCGCAGTTCCCGACTGCCCATCAAGCTCGCCGGCGTCACCGTGCGGCGCTGCCACGGAATCCGGCCGAAGTACCAGACCTTCCAGAAACCGAGCGGATGATCGGGGTTCCGGTGCAGCAGCATGTCGAAGGTCTCGACGTCGCCGAGCGCGATCCGCGTCGCGTCGCGCACCACTTCTCGAACGAAACGCGAACAGAACTGCCGGCGCGACGCGAGATTGAAGCCCGTGTCGTAGACCACGCCGACCCGGCGCATCGCCGCGTCGACGAGCCGGCTTCGCTGCGCGGCATCGAGTGGCTGCTTCAGGCGCGCGATCACGCAGGCGCCGCGATCGGAACGCGCGAGAAACCGCGACATCGTCGTGACGCGCGACAGCGGAAACGTGCTCTCCGCAACCAGTACCTCGCCGCCGCGCTCGCCGACGACGATCCCGACGTGATTCGTCCACGAGCGCGTTGCGCTGGCCACTTCGAGAAACGGCCGCACCGTCACGCGGATGAACACGATGTCGCCGATCTCCGGCTCGACCGGCAACGGCATGTCATGCGGTTCGGGAGAACCGACGGAGAAAAGACGCCGCCGGCCCGCGCCGGGCGAGCGAATCATGAGCGGCCGGCAGCCGGTATCGACAACCATACGAACCTCGCGCGAGTGAACATGGCGCGAGCATGTCAGCAGCAGCCGCGCACCGCATCCGCTGCATGCGCGAGGGTGCGAATCCGCGCCGCCGGGTAGCGAAATTCGATACCGGCGAGACGCGTGGCGCGCGATGCCGAGCGGTCAGCGCGTCGCGCCCAGCGCCACGCGCAACCGTTCCATCAGTTGCGTGTAATGCCGCAGCACGTCGTCCCTGGGCACGACATTCGCGGTCGCGAAACGATCGGACCACGCCGGCTTCCATTCATACGAGCCGTGCACGCTGCGGTCGCCGTCGGGCGCCTGGATCAGCGAACGGATCCGCGCGTCGCGGCCCGGGCCCGTGTGCATGTCGAACAGCGCGTGGATATACGTGTGATACGCGTCGTACACGTCGTCATCGAACAGATAGCGGTAGATGTGAAACGTGCGGTCGAGCTCACGCTTCGCGCGGATCACGTCGTCCGGCGAGATGTCCTTCCAGTAGCCGATCCACGTATAGAAGCACAGCAGCGCATTGAGCTGCGGCGCGACCGCGTCGTACAGCGCGAGCCGCTTCTCGATCAGCCGCTGGTTGGTCCACTGCACGAGTTCGAGCCGCTTCAGCCGGCGCGCGACGAGCCAGCCGAGACACGCGACCGACAGCGGCGTCAGCACACCGAGCACGAGCTTGACGATTTCCAGCGAATTCCACGGATTGTTGAATGGCTGCATGGTGACCCGACAAGAAGAAACGCATCCGCGCCGGCGCATGACCCGGCGCGCGGCGCCGCCTGCCCGATCGCATCGACATTGACCGTTAGTTGCTTGTGCATCGAACGTCGCACGGCGGTGCGAGCAATACGTTCGAAGCGGCGTGACACGCCAGTTTATCCGGCGATTGTCGCCGAGCCGTGACCGTTCGTCGACTCGTCTCCGCACGCACGCGCCGCGCTAGGTCGGAAGCGCCGACGTGAGCTTGACCTTCTGCATCGGAATATCGGTCTTCACGCTCAGCACGCCCGGGATGCGCGTCAGGGTTTCCATCTGGAAACGCCGGTAGTCGTCGATGTCGGCCGCGACGACGCGCAGCAGGAAATCGCAGTCGCCGGCCATCAGGTGGCACTCGACGACTTCCGGCATCTGCTGAACGGCATCGGCGAAACGGTTCACGGATTCCGCGTCCTGCCCCTTCAACCATACGCGCGTGAAGATGGTCAGCCCCTTGCCGACCTTCGCGGGATTCAGCACGGCCACGTATTTCTCGATCACGCCCGCTTCCTCGAGAAGCCGCACGCGCCGCAGGCACGGCGACGGCGACAGCCCGACCTCGTGCGCGAGTTCCACGTTCTGCATGCGGCCGTCGCGCTGGAGCGCGCTGAGGATCCGCCGGTCGATGGCATCAAGTTTCATTTGGCATCAGATTCCAAAAAATTCTCAAATCACGCATTCAATGCCAAATTCTCCGAAATCCATGGCGACAACGCAACCCGATTCGAGTCAAAAAAGCAGACAATCCCTCCCCCGAAGGAGGAGTCATGAGCAGTAGCGTTTCAACGTCGTCCGGGCTTCGCGACAAGCCCGCCTATGTCGCCGAGATGGGGCGCGGATTGCGCGCGGCGCTGCCCGTCATGCTGGGTTTCGTGCCGTTCGCGCTGGTGCTGGGCGCGCAGGCGGCGCAAAAAGGGTTGAGCCTGTTCGAGGTACCGATGATGACGGGCCTGAACTTCGGCGGCGGGTCCGAATTCGCGGCGATCCATCTGTGGACGTCGCCGCCGCATATCGCGCTGATCGTCGCGATGTCGTTCCTCGTGAACTCGCGGCACATCCTGATGGGCGCCGCGTTCGCGCCGTACATCCGGCGCCTGCCGCGCCGCCGCGCGTTCGCGGCGCTGTTCTTCATGTGCGACGAGAGCTGGGCGATGTCGCTCGCCGATGCGAAGGCGCGCTCGGCCACGCACATCAGCGTCCCCTATTACGCAGGCATCTGCGCGGGGCTCTACCTCACGTGGATCTCGATGACCACGCTCGGCGCGGCGGTCGGCCCGATGATCGGCAACGTCGAGCAGTACGGCTTCGACATGGCGTTCACGGCCGTGTTTCTGGTGCTGCTGCGCGGGATGTGGAAAGGGATGCGCGCGAGCCGCCCGTGGTTCGTGAGCCTGGTCGTCGCGGCAGCCACGCACCTGGCCGTGCCCGGCGCGTGGTACGTCGCGGCCGGCGCGTGCGCGGGACTGATCGCCGCGCTGCGGTGGGAGCCGCGCGATGCCTGAGCTTCCGGATTTCAGCACCGTCGCGACGATCGTGCTGATGGCCTCGACGACCTACCTGTCGCGCATCCTCGGCTACGTGCTGCTGCGCAACCGCACGCTCAGCCCGCGGATGGCATCGGTAATGGAGAACGTGCCCGGCTGCGTGCTGATCTCGGTAATCGCGCCGGCCTTCGTGTCGACGCGCCCGGCCGACCTGCTCGCGCTCGCGATCACGCTGCTCGCGGCGACGCGCCTGTCGATCCTGCCGACCGTCATCGTCGGCGTCGTGTCGGCGGGGCTGCTGCGGCACCTGCTCGGATAAGCCGTTCCGACCCGCCGCGCACGCGGCACCTCCACCGACGAACGGGCGCGCGATGCGCCCGTTTTCACGTCCGCGCCGGCGACACGACACGACGGTTCTCACGCCGGGATGCTAGCCTTGTGGCTTGCGCCACGCCGCACTTCCCTCTCATCGCCCATCTCCGCGAGGACCGCTCCGATGCAAGAAACCCGCCCGCTTTTCGACCGCGTCCTGCTGACCAACGACGACGGATTCGACGCCCCCGGCCTTGACGTGCTCGAACAGGTCGCCACGCAACTGGCGCGCGAAGTGTGGATCGTCGCGCCGGCAGAAGACCAGAGCGGCACGTCGCATTCGCTGAGCCTGCACGAGCCGCTGCGCGTGCATCGCAAGGGCGAACGCCGCTTCGCGGTGCGCGGCACGCCCGGCGATTGCGTCGCGATCGCGGTCAGCCACCTGATGAAGGACGCGCGGCCCGACGTCGTGCTGTCCGGCGTGAACCGCGGTGCGAATCTCGGCACCGAAACGGTGTTTTCCGGCACGGTCGGCGCCGCGATGACGAGCATGCTGGTCGGCGTGCCGGCCATCGCGCTGAGCCAGGCGTTCGCCGATCGCAACGCGGTGCCGTGGAACACGGCGCTCGCGCATGCGCCGGACGTCATTCGCCGGCTCGTCGCCGCCGGCTGGGACAACGACGCGTGCCTCAACGTGAATTTCCCGGCACGCCCCGCGCAGGACGTGCGCGGGCTGAAGGTGACGAACCAGGGCGCCGGCACGCTGCAGGGCGTCGAGATCGTGTCGGGCCGCGACCCGCGCGAGATCGACTATCACTGGCTGAAGCTGGCGCGCGCGCCGCGCGACGACGACGCGGATTCGGAAACGGTCGCGCTGGGCGAAGGGTATGTGGCCGTCACGCCGCTGAAGTTCGAGCGCACGCACGACGGCGCGCTCGCGCGGCTGCGGTCGAATCTCGGCTGATCGGGTTGGCTGGGTTGGCAGCTTTGGCCGGGCGGCCGCTTCGGCGCTTGCGCACGACGCCTGCGCGAGGCGACCCCGTTGCCCGGTCGCGTCGGCGCACAACGTCGCGTACGCGGCCGCCCGCCCGGCGTCACGTCAGGTTCAATCCCCCGTCGAGCATCACGATCTCGCCCGTCACGTAATCGGACGCGACGAGCATCGCGACCGTCTGCGCGATGTCGTCCGGCGTCGCCGCGCGACGCATCGGCGCGCGTTCTCGCCAGAGCTGCTGCGCTTCGGTCCAGCCGGCGGTCAGCGGCGTATCGACCAGCCCCGGCGCGACCGCATTGACGCGAATCGCCGGCGCGAGCGTGCGCGCCAGCAGCCGCGTCGTGTGATTGAGCGCGGCCTTCGCCGCCGCATACGGAATCGACGCGCCTTTCGGCCGCACGCCCGCATGCGAGCTGACGTTCACGACGCATCCGGCCCGCCCGCGCGACGCCGCTTCGAGCAGCGCGGGCTGTGCTTCGGCGACGAGCCGGAACGGCGCGATCACGTTGATCTCGTGTATCTCGCGCCACACGTCGGGCGTCGCCGCCGCGAGGTCCTCATGCGGAATCACGCGGCTGATCCCCGCATTGTTGACGAGCACGTCGAGCCGCCCGTGCACGGCGAGCGCGTCGCGGATCAGCCGCACGCGCTCGGCATCGTCGGCGAGATCGGCCTGCACGTAGGCCGCGCCGAGTTCGCGCGCCATCGCGCGTCCGATGTCGGCCGAACTGCGGGAATGCAGGATCACCGCATAGCCGTCCGCCGTCAGGCGGCGCGCGATGGCCGCGCCGATCCCCGACGTCGAGCCGGTGACGAGCGCGACGGGCCGATGCAGGCGCGACGCGCGCGGCTCGGCAGCGGCTTCGGTTTCAGGCTCCGTTTCGGAAATCGGGGCATGCTTCGGCGGGAGCGGCGCGTCCATATCGGGGAACCCTGTCGGTGGCGTTCCCGCATCATAAGCGCGACGACGCGACCAGGATATCCATCGTCACTTCCTCGAACAGCGGCGTACCGAGGCAAAACACGCTACCGACCGGGTTCAGCGAACAGATGCCGGGCACGGGCAGCACGTACCACGCGGAAAGCTGGCCGCAATCGTCGTAGCCGGGAATCGGGAAGCCGGTCCGAAACGATCGCTCTCGCGTCGATACAGGCCAGCCGCACGAGCCGTGATACCAGCGAAAACGGGGGCAGCGACGATCGTCACAACCGCTTGACCCAGCGATCGCCGGGCGCGGTGACCTGCAGCCTGCATCAGGGCATCGCCGATCGGCTCAGCGCTGCTTCGGCAGATCGACAAAATCCTCGAGCTCGCCGGCCACGTACAGCCGCTTGCCGATTCTCGGGTATTCGCACACGTCGTGTTCGAGGCGCTGCCCGGCGACGATCAGTTCGAGCGGCACGTCACCCGTGTTCTGCAGCGTGTGTGCTTCACCGCCGCGCGCGAAGCCCAGGAAATCGCCGGGCCCGACGTCGTAAGGGCGTTCGCCGATCGTGACCGTCCCCGTGCCGGACAGCACGTACACGCATTCTTCCTCGTACAGGTGACGGTGGTATTCGGCCGATTCGTGGCCAGGCATCAGCGTGAGCAGGTGGAAGCCGAACTGTGTCAGGCCGGCCAGGTCGCTGAGCGGTCTCTTGAGACGAACGGCATTGGGATTCAGCGAATGCACGGCGCGCGTCGGTTCCATCTTCGCGATATCGGCGGCCTTCAGCAATTCCCGGGGAGGGGTGATCGACATGGGGGGGCTCTCGTTAGCGTGACTGCATCGGTTGGACGCGCCCCCCGGGGCCGGCGAACGGGCAGCCGTCGAACGGGCGACGCGGCGCATGGGCGCGCCCCGGCATTGTCCGACATTTCCGGCCGCGTGGAGACACCGCATCGCATGGCGACGCCGGTTCGCCGCCGCTCCGGCCCCCGCCACCCGTCAGCGCACGGGCGTGCCGCGCAGTTCAGTCAGCAGCGCCACGAGCCGATCGATGTGCGCGTCTTCCGTGCGCCACGACGACACGCTGATGCGAAACGCCGGACGCCCCTGCCACACGGTCGCGCCGAACCACACGTCGCCCGAATCCTGCGCGGCCTCGCGGATCGCGACGGTTTCCTCGTCCGTGCCGGCGCGCACCAGCACCTGGTTCAGCACGACGCGGTTCAGCACGTCGTAGCCGGCCGCACGCAGGCCGTCCGCGACACGCGATGCCTGCGCGCAATGCCGCTCGACCATCGTGGCCAGCCCGGCACGGCCGAGCGAGCGCAGCGCGGCCCACACGGGAATGCCGCGCGCACGCCGCGAGAATTCGAGGTTCAGGTTCTTCTGCGCGTCCTGCGCGCCGCTCAGGTAGACGGCATCGCTGTTCATCGCGGTCGCGAGCGCGTCCGCGTCGCGGCAGATCACCATCGCGCCGTCGTACGGCGTGTTGAGCCACTTGTGGCCGTCGGTCGTCCAGCTATCCGCGCCGTCGATGCCGTCCGTCAGCGCGCGTTTCGACGACGCGCGTGCCCACAGCCCGAACGCGCCGTCCACATGCACCCATGCGCCGGCCGCCTTCGCAGGCGGAATCAGCGCCGCGAACGGATCGAATTCGCCGGTGTTCACTTCGCCGGCCTGCAAGCAGAGGATCGTCATGTCGTCGAGCGGCGGCAACTGCGCCGGGTCGATGCGACCGTGTGCATCGACCGGCGCGACGACGAGACGCTTCAGCCCGAAGCCGAGCACGCGCAGCGCCTTCTTCACCGTGATGTGCGCAAGCTCGGAGATCACGACCTTCACCTCGGGCGCGCCGATCAGGCCGTCCTCGTCGACGTCCCAGCCCTTGCGTGCAAGCAGCGCGCGCCGCGCGGCCACCAGCGCGACGAGCGTGCACGCCGTCGCGCTCGTGCCGAAACCGACCGCGCTGCCTTCGGGCAACGCAAGCGCGTCGACGACCCAGCGCGCGGCCTGACGCTCGATCGTCGCGGCCACCGGCGAATTCGCATACGACGACGCGCACTGATCCCACGCGAGCATCAACCGTTCGGCCCCCGCCGCGGCCGGCAGCGCGGCGCCGATCACGAAGCCGAAGTAGTTCGGGCCGTTCGACGCGACGGTCGCGGGCGAGCCCTGCTCGTCGAGCAGGCGCAGCACGTCGTCGGCCGGGCGGCCCGTATCGGGCAGCGGCTCGTCGAACGCGGCGAGACCGGCCAGCGCGGCCGCATCGGGAAACGCGCGCCGGTCGTTCGTCGCTGCCAGGTACGCGTGCGCGCGCCGGTCGGCGTCGGCCAGCAATGCAAGTTCGTCCATATCGGTTGCCTCGGTGGGGATCGGTCGAATCAGAGTTGCGAGAGATCGCGGCCGAGCTGCTGCAGCGCGCCGTCGATCCGCTTGTAATACGTGAACTTGCCGACGCGGGTCGCCTGCACGAGCCCGGCATCCGCAAGGATGCGCATGTGGCGCGTGGTCGTGGCCGGCGCGATGCCGAGCTTCTCGGTGATGTACGTGCAGCACACGCCGAGTTCGTCGAAATCGCCGTGCGGCTGCGGCGGGAAATGCTTGCGCGGCTGCTTGAGCCAGCGCATCACGGCCAGACGGCTTTCGTTGGCCAGCGCGCTGATGCGGGTGACGTCGTCCATGGGGTTGGAAGGCTTTGTTTAACGTTTCGTATATTAGCTAAATGACGAAACGTGGGCAATCTGATCGAGGTCCGATTTCAGGCTGTCGCGTCACGTTCGGGATCACGACATCGGCATTCGATGCGATCGCGGCAAAACGGCTGCCACACCCTCCCGCAGGCAGCGCGAGCAACGCGCCTTTACGCCCCCGCCAGTGCCTGCGCCAGCCGCTCGATCAACGCGCGCACGCGCCGCGGCTGCACGGCACTGCCCGGATAGACGATCTGCAAATCGACGTCGCCCGGCGAGAACGCGCGCAGAACCTCGACGAGCGCGCCGGACGCCAGATCCCGTTCGACGTCGACCAGCGACTTCAGCGCGACGCCGTGCCCCGCGATGCACCACGCGCGGACGAGCGCGCCGTCATTGGCTACGCGCCGGCCACGCACCATCACACGCTTCAGTTCGCCATCGATGCTGAACGGCCATTCGGCATACAGGTCGGGCCCGAAACGCATCACGATGCAATCGTGCGCAGCGAGATCGTCCGGATGCCGTGGCGTGCCGTGCGCGGCGAGATACGCGGGTGACGCGCACACCGCGCGCCGTGCGCGGCCGAGCGAGCGGCTGCGCAGCGAACTGTCCGCCAGCGTGCCGCGGCGGATCGCGAAATCGAGCCCTTGCCCGACGAGATCGACGTAGCCGTCGCCGAGATGCAGGTCGACCGTGACGCCCGGATGCTCGGCCAGGAACGCGTCGACGACAGGCACGACGCGCTCGCGCCCGAGATCGGCCGGCGCGCTCAGGCGCACGGGCCCCGACAGCGTCTGTGCGCCTGAGCGCACGCGGCTTTCGAGTTCGCCGGCCTCGGCCAGCAGGCGCCGCGCGCCGGCAACCAGCGTGCGGCCCTCGTCGGTCAGGCTGATCGCGCGCGTCGTGCGCGTAAGCAGCGCCGCGCCGTAGTGGCGCTCGAGCGCCGCCAGCCGCTCGGACACCGTGGCCGGCGACAGGCCGACCTCCCGGCCCGCCGCAGCCAGCCCGCCCTTTTCCACGATGCGCAGGAACAGCGCGAGGTTATCGAGCAGCATTATTCGCCTTATCCGAAGGATATTTTCGAATTCTGCCCAATTATCTGAAATATCCGCAAGCGATACAGTGTGATTCCGCCGACGGGCGCCCGTCCGGCACGCGCCGGGCTTCGACCATTCAAAGGAAACGCACATGGAATACCGTACGCTCGGCCGCTCCGGCCTCAAGGTTCCCGTCCTGAGCTTCGGTGCCGGCACGTTCGGCGGCACCGGCCCGTTGTTCGGCGCATGGGGCAACACGGGCGTCGACGAAGCGCGCCGCCTGGTCGACATCTGCCTGGAAGCCGGCGTCAACCTGTTCGACACCGCCGACGTGTATTCGGACGGCGAATCCGAACGCGTGCTCGGCGCGGCGCTCAAGGGCCGCCGCGACCGGGTGCTGATTTCGACGAAGACGGGCCTGCCGACCGGCGATGGCGCGAACGACGCGGGCACGTCGCGCGCACGGCTCGTGCGCGCCGTCGACGCCGCATTGGGCCGCCTCGACACCGACTACATCGATCTGCTGCAGTTGCACGCGTTCGACGCGGGCACGCCGGTCGAGGAAGTGATGTCGACGCTGGACGATCTCGTACGCGCGGGCAAGCTGCGCTACATCGGCGTATCGAATTTCGCGGGCTGGCAGATCATGAAATCGCTTGCGGCAGCCGATCGCTACGGGTGGTCGCGCTACGTGGCGAACCAGGTCTACTACTCGCTCGTCGGCCGCGACTACGAGTGGGACCTGATGCCGCTCGGCGCGGACCAGGGCCTCGGCGCGCTCGTGTGGAGCCCGCTCGGCTGGGGCCGGCTCACCGGCAAGATCCGCCGCAACGCGCCGCTGCCCGAAGGCAGCCGCCTGCATGAAACGGCCAGCTACGGGCCGCCGGTCGACGACGAGCGCCTGTACGACGTGGTCGATGCGCTCGACGCGATCGCGGAGGAAACCGGCAAGACCGTGCCGCAGATCGCGCTGAACTGGCTGCTGCAACGGCCGACCGTATCGTCGGTGATCATCGGCGCGCGCAACGAGGAACAACTGCGCCAGAACCTCGGCGCGGTCGGCTGGTCGCTGACCGATGCGCAGGTCGCGACGCTCGACGCGGCGAGCGCGGTGCAAGCGCCGTATCCGTACTTCCCGTATCGCCGGCAACAGGCGTTCGCGCGACTCAATCCGCCGATGCGCGGGTAAGGGGTGAGATCAGTCCGCGAAATTCTCTCGAGGCGGATTAATCGGTGTAAACGGGTGTCAAAATGGCGACCGGTCTTGCCCAGCATGGCTGACGTCGGCAGCCTCTGGTAGCCCGAGGGATACAAAATCTTCCTTTTCATCGGTTCTTGTATCCCCACGGCTACAACTTCGACGCGTCAATTTGTATTCGCTTCCAGCCCGGACGAATCCACCGACACCGACTCCGCACAACGCTCCGGCCTTTACAGCAGGAGCGTTGTGCGCCGGCTGCAATCCGATTTTCCCCGTGCGAGCGGCATGAGTTGATCGTTCAATCCCACGGGTTCACGACGGCGACACCGGTTGCGGCAAAGTCGGCCACGTTGCGCGTCACGACCGTCATGCCGTGCACGAGCGCCGTAGCGGCAATGAGCGCATCCCGCTCGGACCGTCGATCCGGTACATGGAGCCGCGCACATCGTTGAGCGACCGCGGTATCAACCGGCAGCACACGGCTCGCGAACTCGGGCAGGACATGTCCATCGAGCCAGGCCCTGAGGAGCGCGCCCTGGACCGGGTCTCTGCGTTCGATCTGCAAGACACCGGTCTCAAGCTCCATGATCGTGATGGCAGAAACAAAAAGCGTCGGGGCGTCGACGGTCGAACTCCACGCCGCCAGATTCCTGTCCGCCTTGCCCGTTCGCACCTTCCGAAGTTCCGAAATGACATTGGTATCGAGAACGAACATCATCAGAAGTCAACCGGCTTGATCGTGACGTCCGCGCGCGGAGGGTCAAACTCGATGTCCTCGACACCGGGCATCGCCAGCGCATCGGCGATGTTGCGCCTCTGTTGCGTGAGACGCTGATATTCCGCGAAACTCAACAGCACATGAGCGGGCCTGCCGCGGTCCGTAATAAACACGGGGCCGTCCTTTGTCGCTTTCTTCGCTTTAGTCACGTCCTGGTTGAGTTCGCGACTCGAGAGCGTGGTGATGGTCATCGTGGACTCCTCAAACACATCAATGTAGGTATGTTACTACAATAAATGAATGCCGTGATACCTGCGTGAAACCCCGACCGACCATCGATCCGCTCACCCCACCGGCCGCGCCTTGATCCACAGAAGCAGCGGTACGTGCGCCCACTGCTTCAACCGATCCGTATCGGCCATGGTCCGGCGGCGGTTCGCATGACCGGGTTGCGCCACATCCGGCGCTTTCCGTTTCCGGCGGCGAAGTTCTACAGTTACAGAAAACAACCCGCGCCGCCGGGCATCGTCCCGTTCGACGATACGCATCCGATTCCGAGGAAAGCCCATGCCGAGTATCGTCGCCGCTCCCGCCAACCTCCCCCCGAGCCCCGTCGCGGCGGAAACGCGCATGGTTCACGACGTCGCCACGCTGAAGCCGTCCGACTACCGTTCGGCCGATGGTTCATCGTGGGTCATCTCCACCATTACGCCGGCCGCGGACAGCGGCGCGAACGTGACCGGCGCGACGTATTTCGACACCGCGAAAGGCCGGACCGTCCCGGTGCCCGACGCGCGCCGCCGTTATGCGAATCGCGGCACGTGGCAGGTCGTCGCGAGTTCGAGCCCGTCGGTGCCCGCAACCGGCCGCTACGACTGGCTGACGCTCGCGTGGCTGCCGATCAATCGGCGGCCGCTGCCGCAAACGCCCGAGCATCTGTATTCGCCGTTCATTCGCGGCGGCACGATCGTTTATCGATGGAATCCGGCGGCAGAAGGCGGCGAGCAGTTCGGTAACGTGCGGATGATCTTTCCGGAATGGACGCAGCAGGTGGCGGATGCGTTGCGATCCGCGCCGCCGTCGTTGCCGGACGGAGCGTCGGCCACGCCGGCTGCGCTCGATCGCCTGAAATCAGACAGGAATCCGATGACCGCCGTGCTCGACTTCGGCGACGCGCTGCGTGAAGAGCCGGTGGAACGGATCGTCGCGCGGCTGCCCGCCTTGCTGCAGGTGAACGACCTGCATGAACTGTCGGCCGTCGTGTTCCTGTGCCTGTCCGGGTCGCGCGCCGAAGACCGGCCGCGCTTCGTCGAAACGATCGACGCGGCGATCGCGGGCACCGACGACGGCGCACGCCTGCTCGCGATCGCGTATGGCGCGTTCGCGGCGGGAAGGTCCCGGCCTTATCCATTCAATGACGCCGCGCAGACGGCCCGCATCAACGACGTGTTCGGCGCGCTGAAGCGACGCACGTCGGCGCTCGCAGTGCCGATTGCGGAAGGTTCGCCGTGGTACGAATTCTTCACGGCCTACAGGCTCGGCGGCGCGGCATCCGGCAACGGCCAGTGACCGCACGTAAGTGATCGGCGCCGCGGCAGCGGATGCCTGATTACCGCGCCTGCATCACCGCTTCTCTTCGTTCGGATTCGGGCAGAACGAAACCGGATCGCCGCGCAGCGTGCTCATATCCTCGATCCGCGGAAAAGTCCGTGGCGAATAAATGCCGGGGTGTTTTCTATCATTTCGACCATTTGAATCAGATCCCCCCGTGATAAATTTCCGCCCGGCCACAGAGCCATCTCTAATAACCTTAATCCATAGACCAAATCATGAAATCTGTTATCCGTCATGCCGCTCTGGCACTGGTGACGATCGGCTTCCTGTCGGGCTGCGCAAGCAGCGTGACACGCGACGCAGGTAATCAGGCGGAGGCCACCGCGACTGCGTCGACGTCCAAATTCGGCACCAAGCCGGTTATCGTGAAAGTTACGCTGGACGCGGCTGCCCAGGAAGCGTTGAAAGACAATCTGAAGTTCAGCCCCAAGAAACTGCAGGAGCAAATCGAAAACGCACTGTACGCACGCAAGCTTCTGGCAAAGGCCGATTCAACCGATGCGATGCAGCTGAACGTTGAAGTGACCGGCATTCGGGTGCGCTCGAGTTTCTCCGCGGTCATGTTCGGCTTCATGGCGGGCAGCGATTATGTCGACGGCACCGTGACGCTCGTCGGCACCGACAATCGTCAGCTCGACCGCTTCAAGGTGTCGGCATCGTACGCACTCGGCGGCATCGCCGGTATGGACGGGACACGCATGGACTGGCTGTACGAGAATTTCACCGAGAAAACGCTGTCGACGCTCGACCCGTCGGCCGGCGCGCAACAAGCGGACGCGGCTCACGAGAAGAAACTGTAATGTCCGACGCCCGACGGACCGCGGATTCGCGGCCCGTCGGGCGGCAGCCTCTGCGCTCACCCAACGGCTACGATGCGGGTTGCGACCGCAACGATCTTCATCGAGCAGAGTCTCCTTTGAGCATGCCCCTTGGCAACAGGCACGCGTCGCGGCTTCGATTGCCGCATTCCGATCGGACATCCGCTCGTCCGTGTCTTCGTTGTATCGACGATCGGCGTCGTACGCAAGGCGGAAAAAAAACGGCTGCCCTGAAGCAGCCGTAAAGGAGAGGTCTTCCGTGTTCAGACGGAGACACCGGCCAGCCACCACGCCGTCCGGTAGATCCATTGTTGACGAGCGCTCCGCATCCGGGAATCAGTCTGGTCTGATTTTCGGGCGCAAGAAGACCCACCGGCAATTCAGACAGGTCCGATAGGATTGGCATCGGGCGGCACGTAAACTCCGACCCGTGAACCTCTCGACCGCCCCCCTCGTCCATACGATGCGCGACGCGATCCGTCGCCCCAGCTTTCTCCGCGGCCTCGACATCGCGGTGCTCGCGCTGATCGTCGCGAGCGTCTTCGTCGTGATGATCGACAGTGTGCAGGAACTGCACGCGCAGTACGGGAGCGCGCTGTACGCGGCTGAATGGGCGTTCACGCTGCTGTTCACCGCCGAATACGCGGTGCGGCTGTTCACCGCGCGCAAGCCCGCCGCCTATGCGCGCAGCTTCTTCGGCATCGTCGATCTCGTGTCGATCCTGCCGACCTATCTCGCGTTTTTCTTCCCCGGCCTGCATGCGCTGATCGACGTGCGCCTGCTGCGGCTGCTGCGCGTGTTCCGCATACTCGGGCTCGCGATCTATCTCGAGGAAGGCCAGATGCTGATCCGCGCGCTCTCGCGTGCGCGGCGCAAGATCTTCGTGTTCATCGGCGGGATGTTCGTGATCGTCGTGATCCTCGGCACGGTGATTTTTCTCGTCGAAGGCCCCGAGAACGGCATCACGAGCATTCCGGTCGGCGTGTACTGGGCCGCCGTGACGATGAGCACGACCGGCTACGGCGACCTGACGCCGCACACGCCGCTCGGCCGGCTGATCACGTCGTGCGCGATCCTGCTCGGTTACGGCATCATCGCGTTCCCGACCGGTATCATGGGCGCGGAGCTCGTCGCGTCCGCGCTCGAACGCGGACGGGCGCAGCAAGCATCGTCCGGCGATGCCGGTGCGGCAGTCTGCCCGCATTGCGGCGCATGCGCATCGAAGCAACGCGACGATGCCGGCGCCACGGCAACGCAGCGTGTGCCTGACCGCCCATCATCAACGCATTCCTCATTCAATTAATGACAATGAACGCTTTCTCATGCTGAGCATCGGCCCCTTTTCCGTAAGGGTCGTGGCCGTAGCCATCGCCGCCCTGATCGCGTGGCTCGTCGCGCGCTTCGCGCAGCGCACTCGACCGGACGGTCAGCACAAAACTTCCGCGAGCCTGCTGCTCGACGCGCTGCTGATCGGGCTGATCGCCGCTCGCGTCGGCTATATCGCGCGCTGGTGGCCGGACTATTTCGCCTCACCGAAATCCATCGTCGCGCTCGGCGACGGCGGCTTTACCTGGTGGATCGGCTTGCCGGTCGCGCTCGCCTATATCGGCTGGCGGTCGCGCCGCCTGCCGGGGCTGGCGCGCCCCGCGCTCGCCGGCATCGCCGCCGGCATGCTGGCTTGGGGTGCGGCGCAGGGTCTGCTGGCGACGTTCGACCGCACGGCGCCGCCGCTGTCCGCGCTGCGCGTGGAGACGCTCGATGCGACGCCCGTCGCACCGAACCGCTACGCGGGCAAACCCGTCGTCGTGAACCTGTGGGCGACCTGGTGCCCGCCGTGCCAGCGCGAAATGCCGATCCTCGCGCAGGCGCAGCGGGATTACCCGGGCGTCAGTTTCCTGATGATCAATCAAGGCGAGGATGTGCAGACCGTGAGCGCGTTTCTTGAACGCAAAGGGCTGCGCTTCGACCACGTGCTGCTCGACCGCTCGCTCGGCGCGATGCGGACCTACGGTTCGCGCGGGCTGCCGACGACGCTGTTCTTCGATGACAAAGGCAAACTCGTCGAGTCGCACATGGGCGAGATCACCGCCGCAAGGCTCAAGGACACGGTGAATACGCGCTTCGGTCGCTGAGGTGGAACAGGCCCGCGTGGCGCGGATGACGATGCGCGAGCACTTCGAAGCGCTTCGCGAGAAAGGTGTGCAGCAGCGCGAAACCGAAGATGATCGCGCCGGCAAGTTCGACGGTATGGGGCATGTCGGAATCCATTGAATTGAAAATCCGGCACGCGGCTGGTGCCGGGTGAAACACGATGGGTCGCACAACGTGCGGTCTCGCGAACGGGAATGGCAAACGGGTGGCGACAGGCAGGACGCCGTTCAGACCCGGTATCCGAAGGGTATCGCGATCGCGGAGCCGTCCCAATCGGACCAGTCCGATTAATGAGACGGACGGGACCGATTGTACGGCGCGGCGCATCGCGCACATCGAGTCATTAGAGCAGTTATCCTAAACAATTTTGGATCGTCCCGACAGGATGTTTTACGGCTTCGTCGTGCACGACGCATGGGCGACCTCTTTGGCACCCTGGCCGATAAGCATACAAAACCAGACCGAACGGCTAACGTTGGTAGAAACGCACATAACGGATCCCTGTGCAGCCGCCAATTCCCCTACAGTGGAGATACGTTTGCGCGTGCGGATGAATGGATCTTCGTGAATGGTTATTCGTGATGCGAAGGATGTTGGTCCGATTTCGACGCGTAAGCGAGCGCGGGCCGTGAGTGCAGCAACACCCACGGCCCGCTGACCACAACCAACTCACCACAGGAGTTAGTCATGGCTGACGCGAATGATAGCGCACCCGCCCTTTTCCCCGATCGTTTCGTGACGATTCAGGAGTCTTACCGATACCGGACAATCAAGTCGATTCTTCGCAACAAGCATCGCCCGAAGAAGCCACCGCCGCTGTATCCGTGGATCAAGTTGTCGGGCCGCTGGATCGAAACGGCAGGGTTCGAACCCGCACAACGCGTGCGGATCGAGGTAACGGAGCGGCGGCTGGTTATCACGCCGATGGAAGAGACCTATCTCGATCTCAAGGGGCGTCCCGAATTCCCCATTGTGGATACGGAGACGGGTTTGAGGCGCCGCCGGCATCCGGCCGGAATGGAAGAAGCCGACGTCCGTTCGCGCTGATCACGGGCGCTGAATCGTATCGTCGATGTGCCGCGCAAGATGCAGCGCGGTGCGCCGGCGAATGCTGATACCGCTCGATCTGCCGGCATGGTCGCAACGCGATCGCGACCATGCCGGCACTTGCGAACTACTCGTGACCGGCCATAATCGACGAAGCAGAAACGGATATCGGCAAACAGGAGATCAACGATGAACCGCAACGACCATCCGCAAGGCATGGACAACGTGCTGCTGGACCTCGGTTTCGACGACTCAATTGCGTTGCCGGCCAAGGCTTCGCTCGCGCTCAAGCTCAACCAGCTGATCGACAAGCGCGGCTTGAGCCAGGCCGAGACAGCGGCGATCACGGGTATGACGCAGCCGGAGGTGTCTCAGGTGCGCGGCTACAAGCTCCAGAACATTTCGCTGGATCAGGTGATGGAAGCGCTGGTGTCGCTGGGCCAGCATGTTGAAATCGTGGTGCGGCCCGCGCATCTCGCGCATTCGGCAGGCGTCACGGTTACCGAGTAACACCGGAGCAGACGGCCTGCACTTCGCGCTTTCGCAACAGTCTTCAACCTTGGTGTCGTCACGCTGACGCTGATCGCACGCGGCGGCGAACGACTCAGCATCGACGCCGCGTGGTCGCGCGCCATTCATGCGCGTGGTCAGATACTGCGCTGATTGACGCGCTTCGACAGTTCCTCCGCGCTTTCCTTCCGCTCGCTGTATCGATCCACCAGATAAGGCCCGATATCCCGCGTCAGCAGCGTGAACTTGACCAGTTCCTCCAGCACATCCGCCACGCGATCGAAATAAGCCGACGGTTTCATCCGCCCTGCCTCGTCGAATTCCGCGAATGCCTTCGCCACCGACGACTGGTTCGGGATGGTCAGCATGCGCATCCAGCGTCCGAGCACGCGCATCTGGTTCACCGCATTGAACGATTGCGAGCCGCCGCTGACCTGCATGACGGCGAGCGTCTTGCCCTGGGTCGGGCGAACGGCACCCATCGACAGCGGAATCCAGTCGATCTGCGCTTTCATGATGCCGGTCATCGCGCCGTGCCGTTCCGGCGAGCACCACACCATGCCTTCCGACCACTGCACCAGTTCGCGCAACTCGACGACCTTCGGATGACTCTCGGGCGCATCGTCGGGCAGCGGCAGGCCGCTCGGATTGAACACGCGTACCTCGGCGCCCATTGCCGCGAGCAAACGCGCGGCTTCCTCGATCAGCAGGCGGCTGAACGAACGCTCGCGCAGCGAGCCGTACAAAAGCAGGAATCGGGGCGGATGCGTCGACGGCACCGCCGGCCGCAACTGGCCGGCATCCGGCACGCGGAACGATTCGACGTCGAGTTGCGGCAGGTCATCCAGACGGTCAGACATGCGTACCCTCCGCGTAATTGCAGTGAATCGTGACGTAGTTCATGCAGATGGATTCTCCCGTTTGCTCAAGCACGTTCGTACCAGCCCTTCGACCGGTTGACTATGCGCACCACCAGCAACATGACGGGCACTTCGATCAGCACGCCGACGACGGTGGCCAGCGCCGCGCCGGAATGAAAACCGAACAGGCTGATCGCAGCCGCGACTGCCAGCTCGAAGAAATTGGACGCGCCGATCAGCGCCGACGGACACGCGATGTTGTGCTTCTCGCCCACGGCGCGATTGAGCCAGTAAGCGAGCGCCGAGTTGAAAAACACCTGGATCAGGATCGGCACCGCGAGCAACGCGATCACCAGCGGCTGCTTCAGGATCGCTTCGCCCTGGAACGCGAACAGCAGCACGAGCGTGGCCAGCAATGCGGCGATCGACCACGGGCCGATCCTGGCCATCGCGGCATCGAACGCCGCCTGCCCGTTCGCGAGCAGCCGCTTGCGCCAAAGCTGCGCGAGGATCACCGGGATCACGATATAGAGCACGACCGACGTGAGCAGCGTCGCCCACGGCACGGATATCGCCGACATCCCCAGCAGCAGGCCGACCAGCGGCGCGAACGCGATCACCATGATGCTGTCGTTCAGCGCGACCTGCGACAGCGTGAACAGCGGATCGCCGCCCGTCAGCCGGCTCCATACAAAGACCATCGCCGTGCACGGCGCGGCGGCCAGCAGGATCAGGCCCGCGATGTAGCTGTCGAGCTGATCGGCCGGCAGCATCGGCGCGAACAGATGCCGGATGAACAGCCAGCCGAGGAACGCCATCGAGAACGGCTTGACGAGCCAGTTCACGACGAGCGTGACACCGATGCCCTTCACGTGCTGACGCACTTCATGCAGCGCGCCGAAGTCGACCTTGACGAGCATCGGGATGATCATCACCCAGATCAGCAATCCGACCGGCAGATTGACCTGCGCGTATTCCATCCGGCCGATCTGCTGGAACAGGCCGGGCAGCGCCTGGCCGAGCGCGATGCCGGCGACGATGCAAAGCGCCACCCAGACGGTCAGATAGCGTTCGAAGAAGTTGATGGAAGGCTTGGCGACAGCCTGCTCCGGCGAAGCGGCGTTGGACGTGTTCATTGGACGGGTATCGGCCTCGAAGTTGCCGGCGGCCGGTGAATTCGGCCGGCCGCCATGCGAACGGTCAGCTCCGGGAAATCTCGGTCAGTGCCGCCTGGAGTTCGGCGTTGCTCATGCGATCGAGCGGCAGCGCCAGCAATTGCAACATCCGGTAGCCGATCGCCTGGCGCGCGAGTTCGAACGCGAGCCGCTTGCCTTCGTCGCCGCCCACCGCGTTCGACGGATCGGCATAACCCCAATGCACTTTGACGGGGCTGCCGGGCCAGTACGGGCACGCCTCCGCGGCCGCGCTGTCGCACACCGTGATGACGACGCGCATTTCAGGCGCGCCGTCGCCCGTGAATTCGTCCCAGCTCTTGCTGCGGTAACCGCTTACGTCGACACCGGCGTTCGTCAGCGCTTCCAGCGCGAACGGATTGAGCCGGCCGCTCGGCGCACTGCCGGCGCTGTACGCGCGCACGTCCTTGCCGAGCTTCGCGGCCCAATGATTGAGCATGCCTTCCGCGAGCACGCTGCGCGCGGAGTTGTGGGTACAGAGAATCAGGACGTTCGTGGTCATGGGCGAGGTATGCGAACGCGCTTCAGCAAGGTTGCGGGCCGGACGTCGAACACGCGGACACCGGCGAGCACGGATTGCCGCCGCAGCAGTTCTCCGTGAGATAGGCCAGCAAGCCGTTCATCGTCGCGAAGTTCGCGCCATAGATGACGAAGCGGCCTTCCTGCCGGCTCGTGACGAGCGCTGCATGGGCCAGCTCCTTCAGATGAAAGGACAACGATGAAGGCGGTACATTCAGCAGCGTGGCGATCTGCCCGGCCGGCAGACCTTGCGGCCCCGCTTGCACGAGCGTGCGGAAGACGGCGAGCCGGGATTCGTGTGCGAGTGCCGAGAGCGCGGCGATGGTCTGGTTCGTTTCCATTATTCGATAATAATCGAAATATCGAATTCCGAGAAGCCACCTCGAGATGAAGCGGCGGCCAACGAACGGGGACAAACAAAACGACTGCACCAGCGGGCGAACCCTTCACCCGACGACAGCCCGGCCTTCAACTACGCGCCGCGCGCTTCCCGATGCACGTCCCGATGCGCTCCCCGGGCCGTCAGCATCGGCTTCGACGCACGGCTCACGGTTGCGAGAACACCATCACGCGCCCCGACACGCGCTGCAGCTTGAGCCAGCCCATATCGGCCGTGAAGCGCAATTGCTGCAGCGGGAAGTCGAACGACGCCTTCTCGGCCGCGCTCACGACCGACTTGGCGATCCAGCGGATCAGCGCCTTCCCTTCCTCGGTCGTCACGCTGCCGTTCTGGATGCCGCCGTAGAAGTAGCGATTCCCGGCGTTGACCTCGTTCTGCAACTGCATCCAGTGACCCGGCAAGCCCGGCAGCGTCCGGAACAGGTCGGCCACCCGCTTGGTCGTCAGGCCGCGCGCCCACAGCGCACCGTTTACGTCCGGCCGAACCAGGTTGTGGCGATCCGCTTCCTGGGCCTGCCCCTTGATGTCGCCCCGCAGGGCATCGAGCTTCGACATGACGCATTCCTCGTGGTGATGGGCGCGGGAAAATGGCCCCGCGCGCGCCGCTAGCACGATACGCCCGTTGCGTGGAGCCATCTCCTGTCAGGTTTGTCAGGCCGCGCCGCTGGCGCGGCCGTCACCATCCCGCTTACGCGACGGCCTTCGCCGCCGCCTGCGCGCCAAAGAACGTCGCCTGCGCCGCTTCGTCCGCCCGCGCATACGCGCGGTTGACGCCGCTGATCACCGCGCGGATCGACGCGGTCGTCAGGTTCGCGTCGATGCCCACGCCGAACGCGCTGCCGCGCACGCCCGAACCGGCCAGTTCCGCGATCGCGATCGCCTTCGCATCGGCGCCCTGCGACAGCGCGCGTTCCTCATAGTGCTGGATTCGCAGCGGCGTGCGCAGCGCATGCATCAGCGCATCGAGCGGGCCGTTGCCTTCACCGCGCAGCACGCGGCGCTCGCCGTGCACGTCGGCGGTCAGCACGATCGTCTCGCGGCCGTCGCGCTCCGACAGTTCATGGCCGACATAGCGCAGCGGCGCGTCGCCCTCCACGTATTCCTGCTGGAACAGCGACCAGATCTGCGCGCTCGTCACCTCGTGCCCGCTGTCGTCGGTCAGGCGCTGCACGGCCGCGCTGAAGTCGACCTGCAGGCGACGCGGCAGCGCGATGCCATAACCCTGCTCGAGCAGGTACGCGATGCCGCCCTTGCCCGACTGGCTGTTCACGCGAATGATCGAATCGTACGTGCGGCCGAGGTCGCTCGGATCGATCGGCAGATACGGCATTTCCCACACGGCGTCGGCGCGCTGCACCGCGAAGCCCTTCTTGATCGCATCCTGGTGCGAGCCGGAGAACGCGGTAAACACGAGGTCGCCGACGTACGGATGACGCGGATGGATCGGCAACTGCGTGCATTCCTCGGCGGTGCGCGCGACTTCGTTGATCTGCGAGAAATCCAGGCCCGGATCGACGCCCTGCGTGTACAGGTTCAGCGCGAGCGTCACGAGATCCACGTTGCCGGTACGCTCGCCGTTGCCGAACAGGCAGCCCTCGATCCGGTCGGCACCGGCCATCACCGCGAGCTCGGCCGCCGCGACCGCGGTGCCGCGGTCGTTGTGCGGATGCACGGACAGGATCAGCGCATCGCGACGCGCGAGGTTGCGGTGCATCCATTCGATCTGGTCCGCATAGAAGTTCGGCGTGCCGACCTCGACAGTCGCCGGCAGGTTCACGATCGCCTTGTGCTCGGGCGTCGGCTGCCACACGTCGAACACGGCATCGCAGACTTCCTTCGCGAAGTCGAGCTCGGTCGCCGTAAACGTTTCCGGGCTGTACTGCAGCGTGAACTGCGTGTCGGTCGCCGCATCGGCGCAGCGCTTGATCGTGCGCGCCGCATTCACCGCGAGCTGCTTCACGCCGTCGCGGTCGAGGCCGAACACGATCTTGCGGAATTCCGGCGCGGTCGCGTTGTACAGGTGCACGATCGCGCGCTTCGCGCCGCGCAGCGATTCGAAGGTGCGCTCGATCAGATCGTCGCGCGCCTGCGTCAGCACCTCGATCGTCACGTCGTCGGGAATGTGGCCGCCTTCGATCAGTTCGCGCACGAAGTTGAAGTCGGTCTCGGACGCCGACGGGAACGCCACCTCGATCTCCTTGAAACCGATCGCGACGAGCGTCTTGAACATCCGCATCTTGCGCGCCGCATCCATCGGCTCGAACAGCGCCTGGTTGCCGTCGCGCAGGTCGGTGCTCATCCAGATCGGCGCGTGCGTGATGGTGCGCGACGGCCACGTGCGGTTCGGCAGATTGACGGGCGTGAACGGCCGGTATTTCGTTGCAGGGTTCTTCAGCATCATGATGTTCGGTCCTCGGTCGGTTTGTCGGGAAACCGCGGCGCGGCGGCCTTCAGCAGCGGAGGCCGGCTGCGCACGCAGCGATCAAAGCGGTAAAAAAACGGCAAAGCGGTACGGCGAACGACGGCCTTGACGGCTGGGCGACCGGGACGGAGCGGAGCGATACGGAGAAAAGACGAACTCAGGCGCCGGTCGACAACCGGGGCCAGGTCGGTGATACGGGGGAAATCTGGCGCTTCAGGAAAGAAGCAGATGGAAAGCGCGCAGCCGCAGACCCAGCCCGGAACAACGGGCTAGTAGTCGTAGCGAGAAGAGGGGCTGGGCGGCTTGCATGGCCGGAATCAGATCACAAGGCGGAGGGGGCTGTCAACGGGGAGCGCGTGCATCGCATGGCCGCGCCGCCTGCAAAATCAGTCCCGTCCGATAGGCGGCGGCCGCGCCCGTCGCTATGCTTCACGGGTGCGGCGCCGGTGAGGTCCTATTCATGTTCGGAGTGAGTCGGTCCATCCTCTTCGCCGGTCGCCGCGCACCCTTCTCTTGCGATCGGGCTTCGGCGTGGGCGTTCGGTGGTGGCCGGTGGGCGCGGCCACGACAGAGATGCTGATGTTGAAACGAACGCTGCCAGATGCGAACACCGAGCGCTCGCCCCGAAGCCCGATTGCACCGCAGCCGATCCGCCTATACCGAGCACTATTCAAAAAAACGACACGCACGCCGATATAGTTTCCGGAATATATAAAAACATCCTCGATTAAACATATTTCATTAAATCGATTCACTTTGGTTTTCGATTTACTGAACAATTACCATTCTCATCTGAATATTTTTTTATTTATTTTTCGACATGCTTGTCGAACCGCGTTTCAAACGGCAAACGTTTGCGAGACGCGGGGAGACGCCTTACTACTGTTCTTCAGGAGGAAAGCATGGCCGATTCTCAAACGTCATCCAATCGCGCCGGCGAATTTTCGATTCCGCCGAATACCGATTTCCGCGCGATTTTCTTCGCGAATGCCGCCGAACAACAGCACATCAAGTTGTTTATCGGCGACAGCAAGGAACCCGCTGCTTATCACAAGCTGACCACGCGCGACGGCCCGCGCGAAAACACGCTGAATTCCGGCAACGGCAAGATCCGCTTCGAGGTGTCGGTAAACGGCAAGCCGTCGGCCACCGACGCACGCCTCGCACCGATCAACGGCAAGAAGTCGGACGGGTCGCCGTTCACGGTCAACTTCGGGATCGTCGTGTCGGAAGACGGCCACGACAGCGACTACAACGACGGCATCGTCGTGCTGCAGTGGCCGATCGGCTGATGGGCTAAACGCCGATCGACCGATGACCGCCGGGCCGCCGACTGCCCGGCAGCCCGGCGGTTGTGCATCGAAAACGCGAAGCAACTCAATCCAAACCCGTTTCGCCTTCAGGAGACCGCCATGCCCATCATTTCGGCATCGATCAACAGCGCGCCCGTCGTCACGTCCGAGACTTACGTCGACATCCCCGGCCTCTATCTCGACCTCGCGAAAGAAAACATTCGCGACGGCAAGCTGCTGGTCACGCTCAACGTGCCGACGCCGTACGCCACCGGCAACAATTTCCCCGGCATCTACTTCGTCATTACGACCAACAAGGGGATCGTCGCGGACGGCGCCTTCTCGTACTTCTCCAAAGTGCCGGAGAATCCCAGCCGCATACCGTTCACGCTCGTCGTCGCCATCGACGTCGCCGACGGCCACACGTTCGTGAAAGGCCAGTGGAAAAGCGTGCGCGGCAGCGCAATGCATATCGATTCGTTCGCGAGCCTTTCCGCGATCGGTGAAACGGCCACGCAATCGTCGTCGCAATCCGGCGGGAATCAGGGCGCCGAAACCGGCGGCGGCAGCGGCACCGGCGGCGCCGGCAACATCGGCGGCGGCGGCGAACGCGACGGCACGTTCAATCTCCCGGCCAACATCAAGTTCGGCGTCACCGCGCTCACCAACGCGTCGAACGACCAGACGATCGACATCTACATCGACGACAACCCGAAACCGGCCGCCACGTTCAAGGGCGCGGGCGTGCAGGACCAGAACCTCGGCACGAAGGTGCTCGACTCCGGCAAGGGCCGCGTGCGCGTGATCGTAACGGTGAACGGCAAGCCGTCGCGGCTCGGCTCGCGACAGGTCGACATCTTCAAGAAATCGTTCTTCGGGATCGTCGGGTCGGAAGACGGCGCGGACGACGACTACAACGACGGCATCGTGTTCCTGAACTGGCCGCTGGGCTGATCGACGGACGTCAATAACAGGGACGCACGGCGCGGCATGGATTGCGCGCCGCTTTCGGTGCCGCAATGGCGACAGGGCCAACCACGCATTGCGATTCATTCGGGCAGCCGCGACTGCCCACGCTTTGCTCCGCGCGCGACACGGCGAAACCGATTCGTCGGCCGCGCGACGCGAGACCTTCCATTACGACGAGGACGACATGCCACAACCGTTTACCCATGACGATCTGTACGCGCTCCTGCAACTCGCCGGCAACGACGCGACTGCCGCGCAATCCGGCGGCGATCAGGCGGTGCTCGACCGGATGCGTCAGTTCATGACCGCGCAGCTCGTGGAGAAGCTGCCGCAATACGACGTGTTCGTCGACCTCTCCACCGTGCCGTACAGCTTCGACATCAGTAACTGGCAGAACAAGGTCAAGACCGATGCAACGGGGCAGGTGGTCGCCTGCACGGTGACGTGGGCCGGCGCACCCGGCGTGCTGCCGGGCGCCGCCGCGAAGTTCGGCATCGGCGCCGTGGTCACGTACTTCGCGAAAGCGACTGCGCAACCGCAACCCGCTCAGCCCGACCCCGCGACGAATGCCGGCGGCGAACGCGACGGCATCTTCAACCTGCCGCCGAACATCGCGTTCGGCGTGACGGCGCTCGTCAACTCTTCCGCACAGCAGACGATCGAGGTGTTCGTCGACGACAACCCGAAACCGGCCGCGACGTTCCAGGGCGCCGGCACGCAGGACGCGAACCTGAACACGCAAGTGCTGAATTCGGGCAAGGGGAAGGTGCGCGTGGTCGTGACGGCGAACGGCAAGCCGTCGAAGATCGGCTCGCGGCAGGTCGACATCTTCAAGAAGACCTACTTCGGGCTGGTCGGATCGGAGGACGGTACGGACGGCGACTATAACGACGGGATTGCGATCCTGAACTGGCCGCTCGGTTAAGCAGCAGAATCCTGCCGACCATCGCCACGCCGCCCGGCGTGGCGATTTGCTTGAGCGCGCCCGCCAGGCCAAGCCGCGTGTCGCAAGAACGATCAAATGCTCCCGCCACCGATACCATATAGTCCGCCCGACACCTTCATTGGCACACCATGAACCCGGTTGGAAAAGCACTCTGGTTTATCGAAACCGAACTGGACAGGGAACTGACACTCGACAGGATTTCCGCCGATTGCGACATGACGCGCTTCGGTTTTTCGCGCCTCTTCTCGATGAATACCGGCTGGCCGGTGATGCGCTATGTCCGGTCGAGGCGGCTGACGCGTGCGGCGCGGGCATTGGCGCAAGGCGCGCCGGACATCCTTCACGTGGCACTCGATGCCGGATATGGCTCCCATGAGGCGTTTACGCGCGCCTTCCGCGATCTCTTCGGCGTCACGCCGGAAGAAGTGCGGGCACGGCGCACTCTCGACGGGTTGTCTCTTGTGGAGCCGCTTCGCATGAAAGAGCTGAAAATCATCGCCGTTACGCCATCGCGCTTCGAAGCCCCCGAAAGGCAGTTGATCGCGGGCATGAGCAGCCGGTATACCTTTGAAACCAATGAAGGGATTCCGGCGCTCTGGCAAGCCTTCATCCCGTATATCGGCAACATCCCCGGCCAGGTCGGCGGCGTAACGTATGGCGTGTGCTGCAACCCGGATGCGGATGGCAGCTTCGAATACATCGCGGGTGTCGAGGTCAAGAGTCGCGACCGGCTACCCGCTTCATTTCGTTGCGTCGAACTCGAACCGCAGCGTTATGCGGTCTTCGAACACAGCGGGCATATCTCCACGCTTCACCAGACCTTCTACAGCATCTGGAACGGCTGGCTGCCGACGTCGGGGTTCAACGCGGTGGACGCGCCCGAGTTCGAACGCTACAGCGAGGACTACGATCCGGTGACGGGCACCGGCGTGCTCGAAATCTGGTTGCCTGTAGAAAAATCCGCGTGAGTTGGCTGTCTGCACTGATCGGCCGCGACGACGCTCGCCGCGACCGATCGATCGATCAACGCGTCATCTCCAACGACATCACCACGCCCACCGCACGCCCGCATTCCCGGTAATCGTGCGCTGATGCTCGCCGCCGAGGTTCGTCAGGTAGCTGACCGTCGCGTACACGCTGCCGCGCTTCGTCAATTGAGCGACGAGCCCCGCGCCGATCTGCCCGGCCGTCTGCCCGACCTGCGTGCCGATCGTCGTCGAGCCGCCGAAGGTCGTCTTGTCGTCGGCGCCGAACGAGCGCAGCACGTTCACGCGCAGGTACGGCTTCCAGCTCACGCCGCTCGCATCGAACGCCCATTGCAGCCGCGCACCGATCCGGCCGAGGAACGTATTGCCGTTGTTCCACGTCACGTCCGACACCCCGTCGTCGAACCTGCCGAGCGACAGGTACTGCCACACGAGTTGCGCCTGCGGCTCAAGCGTCAGCCCGTAGCCGAGCGCGACCGGGAAGCCGGCCTCCACCGAACCCGTGAACGCGTTGCCGTCCGTCGAGCCGTTCACGTTGTCGTTCGAGTGCGTGCGCACCGTCAGCGCACTGCCCATCACGACGGCGTCCGTGTACCAGCCGCCCGGGCGCCGATATGCGTCCAGTAGCCGCCGAGGTTGTACGAATTGACCTGCAGCGTGCCGACGCCGAGATCGGGCTGTGCCAGCGCGAAGCCGTTCACGTCGCCGACCGCGCGCGAGAAGCCGAGGAAGAAGCCGTAGTGATTGCGGTGACCGCTCGGGCCGTTGTCCGCATACAGATCCTGGCCGACCTGCATCCCCCACAGCGTGCCGTCGAACGACGGCGTCGCATCGCCCTTCTGCTTGATGTTGCTGTTGCCGCCCCACACGCGCACCCACGACGCCGGCATCGGGCCGCTCTCGCTCAGCAGCCCCTGTTCGCCCTGCCGGTCATGGAACGTGTCGATCTGCAACAGCCCGAGCTGGCGCGCGACGGCCGGCGCTTCCGCGTACAGCGGCACTTCGGGGCGGTAGATCGGCTCGGGGCTGCCGCCGGTGCCTGCATCGGCGACGGCTTCGACGATCGATTCGGGCGTGCCTTCGGCCGGCGTAACCGGCGTCACGGGCGGCGGTGTCGGCTGCCCAGGTTCGACGACCCGCGGCTGCGGCTTCGGCGGCACCGTGTTGCGCAGGTACCAGCTGTCGCCGGTGCCGGCCGCCGCGCCGCCTTTCGCGAGGAAGTACGAATACGCACCAGCGCTCACCGTGCCGCCCGACAACGTGAACGCACCCGCGCTCGACGTCGCGCCGTTGGTCGCCTGCACGACCTGGATGCCGTCGCCGGTCGTCAGTGCGCCCGCGCCGCCGACGTTCGTCACCTTCAGCGTGCTCGCGCCGCTCGCCGTGCCGCCGCTGACGATCAGCTTGTCCGACGGCGCGCCGTCGCCGACGAGCGTCGTGTTCAATGCGATCGTCGCGTTCTGGCCGACGTAGTTGCCCGCAACCGTCAGCGTGTTGCCCACGCCGCTGCCGCCCAGTTGCACGAGCCCCGTGTTCGTCAGGTTGCCGTTGATCCGGAAATTGCCGGTCGCGCCGCTCGCGAGGCTTGCCAGCGCATTCGCGACCGAGATCGTGCCGGTGCTGGTCACGTTGCCCGTCACGCTGCCGTAACCGCCGAGCGTCGCGCCCGATGCAACCGTCACCGGCCCGCCGCCGCCCAGCGCCGCCGACGCGCTCGTACCGTCGCCGACGATCACCGTGCCGACGTTCACGCTCGTGCCGCCCGCATAACTGCTCGCCCCGTTCAGCGTCAGCGTGCCGCTGCCGAGCTTCGTCAGCGAACCTGCACCGGCGATGCCCTGCGTCAACGTCGAATTGAAGCCCTGCGTATCGATCGTGCCGTTGTTCGACGTGATCGACACGGCGCGGCCCGACGCAAGATCGAACGCGCTACCGAACTTCAGCGTGCCGCCGTTGAACGTCAGGCTTCCTGACGATGCACCGAGCGCATTGTCGGCCGCGACCGACAGCGTGCCCTGCGTGATCGTCGTACCGCCCGAATACGTGTTGCCGCCGGCGGCGGTTGGCGCGACCGTCAGCGTTCCCGCGCCGGTTTTCTCCACCGCGCCCGAACCGCCGATCGTGCCCGTGTACGTGCCGGCGCTGTCCTGCTGGAAGCGCACGAGGCCGTTGTCGGTCACGGACAGCGGCAGGTTCGACGCATTCGCCTGCAGCGTCGCGCCCGCGTTGACGGTCGCGACGACCGACGCCGTCGTCGTGCCGAGCGTGCCGGTGAGGTTCAGCGTGCCGCTCTGCACGAGCGCGGTCGAGAACGTGCCGGTGCCGGCCCACGTCCAGTCCGTGCCGGCCATCGTCAGGCTCTGGAAATTCGTGAACGCGTTCGATGCGTTACCCGTGCCCTGCAGCGTCACGGTGTTGGTGCCGCCGCCGCCGTTCGCCGTGCCGACGATCTGCGAGCCCGTCTGCAGGATCAGCATCACGTTGCCGCCGCCGCCCTGAATCGCGGTGCCGCCGCCGCCCTGGATCAGCCCCGCGTTGGTGATCGTCGTCGCGCCGTTGGTCGAGCGCACGCCGATCCCGTTGTTGCTGATGATCCTGCCGCCGGCCTGGTTCGTGATCGTTGCGGTGAACGAGCTGCCGAGCGTGTTCGACACGACCGCGTCGACGCTGCCGCCGCTCGTCGCGGTGCCCGTCGTCTGGATCGTGCCGCTGTTGACCAGCGTGTCGTTGTTGCCCTGCATGTAGACGGCCGGCGCATCGCGGCCGTTCGACGTCAGCGTGCCGCTGTTGGTGATCGTGCCGTTGCCGCCGAGCAGCGACGCCGCGCGCGCGTTGTTGCCGGACGTCGTCACGGTGCCGGTGTTGACGATCTGGTTGCCCGACGCACCGGGATTGCTCTGCCCCCACGCGGCCGTCATCCCGTACGCATTGTTGCCGCTGGTCGTGATCGTGCCGTTGTTGACGAGCGTGTTGTTGTTGCCGTTCGCGGCCATCCCGTCGTTGTACTGACCAGTCGTCGAAATCACGCCGGTCGCGGCATTGGTGAGCGTATTGCCGTTGTTCACGCCGAGCAGCACCGCGCCGCGGTTCGCGACGCCCGTGCCGTTGCCGGACATCGACAGGCTGCCGTTGTTGGTGATCGCGCTCGACGTGTCGACGGAAAACGGCGTCGGCGTGGACGTCAGCACATAGCTGCCCGTTACGGTCGAATCGAGGTTGACCGTCACGTTGGTGCTGCCGGCCGTGGCCACGACCGACGGCGCATTGGCGCCGGAACACGTGACCGTCGTGCCGCTGCCCGGCGCGGTGGCCGAACATGTCGCATGGGCCCCCACCGGCATCGCGCCGGTCAGGATCGCCATCCCACCTAAACCCAGGTTCCGCGCCTTTCTTTTCATTTTTCCGCTCGCATTTATTGGTGACGTTATTGCTGCAAATCGGTGCGTGAACCGGGTTATATCACCTGTCTTGAAATAATCGCAAGATCAGTTCGTGTGATATCGGAAATCAGCCGGCAATTAATTTCTCGACAGGAAATAATGGGAACGGTTTTTGCCGCTGCGCAGCATTCTGAGATGCAGCAAGCGTCACGTTCAGATGGAACGAAAAAACCGGTTGAATTTGCCGGCTTTCACTCACGCTCTGAAAGCGATCGCGATGCAATCCGAAGCAATCGGAAAATTTGACGCGATTCGGTAAACGATTAGCCGCGCATGTGCCGTACGCCATTCGGCGATGTTGCTTCGCACGACGACCTGCCATTCAAATGCAGACGTACTTCGGAATATCAGTGCCGCTGCGCCAATGCGCGTGCCGGTGACGCGACGCCGACCGCGGCGGCCGGCATCCTGCTAGCGATCAGCCCGCATGCGGCGCGACAGCCGTCGACATTGCGACCGGCTGTGTCCACGTGGCCGAGGCCAACTGCGTACGCGCGTCGTGAGCCACGCGGTTGAACGCGACACGCAGTTCGCCCTTCACCTTTGCCGCTTTCGCTGCCTGAACAAGCGCGACCGGATCGACGATACGGTTCTGCCGCCGGACCTCGAAATGCAGATGCGGGCCGGTCGCGGTCCCGGTACTGCCGACGGCGCCGACACGCTGGCCGCGCTCGACGCGCGCGCCGGTTCGCAGCGTCGGCTCGAACGCCGACAGGTGCGCGTAGTACGACGCATAGCCGCCGTCGTGACGAATCACCACGTACTTGCCGTAGCCGCGCGGCTCGGTGCCGATGAACGACACGACGCCGTTCTCCGACGCATGGACGGCACGGCCCGTCGGCGCAGCCAGATCGACGCCGGAATGCACGTGGCGCGCGCCGGTCACCGGATGCACGCGCGCGCCGAACTGCGAGCTGATCCGCGTCGCGGCGACCGGCATCGCGAAATGCGCACCGGCGAGCGGCACGCCGTCGAGGTCGTAATACGCGCCCGGCGAGCCTGCGTCGGGCGCAAACCATACGCCCGCCACCTGCTGACCGCGAAAGCGGATATCGAGCGCCGTCACGCGCACGCCGCCCGGCAGCGGCGCGTCGTCGTCCGGTTCGAATGCCACGCGGAAGGTGTCGCCGATCAAGCCGCGCTGCTTCGGGTCGATGCGCCCGGCCAGCAAACGGACGACCTGCGCCGCGACGCCGGCAGGCAGTTCGGCGCGCGCCAGCGACGCCCGCAGGCTGCCGGTAATCGCACCGGCGCGCGTGCCGCGATCCGGCGCTGCGAGCATGAACGGCTCGGCGGACGCCAGATCGACGGCGCTCCGCTCGAATGCCGGCTGTGCGCCGATCGACGGCAACGGCGATGCAATGCCGTAGGCGAACCGCGTCGCGTAGCCACGTTCGATCGCACCGCGCGCCGCGTCGCAGAGCACGCGGTAGGCCACGCATGCGCCGAAACGAGTAACGGGATCGTCGCGATCGGCGCCCGTCGGCAGGTTCGACGCATGCGATGCGTACGCGACGTCGAGCGGCGCTGCCGACGATGCATGCAAGCCGCCCCACGTCGTCCGGGCAGAACTGAAAAAAGGCACGTCGACAAGGTCTGCCGTTTCCGCCGTCACGGGCGTGAACGGCGCGGCGTCGTGAAACGCCTGTGCTGCCGCACCGTGTGCGCCAGCGACGCAGGCCGCCACGACGACACCGCGCAGCAGTGCACGGCGAATCGGGAAACAGCGAACGCCGCGTTGCGCGGGTTGACCTTGTTCGCGTGCGAGACGGAAACGCAGGTTCAACCGCATGGCGTCGTCACTCGCTTTTAATGAAAAATCGGGAAAGAACCGGATATCGCGGAGGAACGATCGTCGCGATCCGGCAACTTGAAACCGAGTGTATCGGGGTGCTTGAAACGGCTGAATAGGACGAATCCTATTTTATGGAACAGTCGATTAGTACTAGAACGAAATCGCGATTTCACCGTCCGACGACAGGGCAGTCCGACCCCATGCATTCGCACGAAACATCGCGTGCCGTGTACAGTCGAGGGCCGCCCGCGCGAGCGCAAGCCTTTCCGACCGAGACGGAAGCGCTGCGCGTCGCGCCATGTGTCTTCAAACCGGAATCCCGTCATGTTTCTCGATCAATTACATCCGGAACGCTGGACGTTCCTGTGGAACGCGCTGTCCACCCTTTCCATCAAGCTGTGCGCCGGCCTTGCGCTGCTCGTCGCGGGCTGGTGGCTGTCGAAACGCATCGGCAACTGGCTGAACCGGCTGCTCTCGAACAAGGAGCGCGTCGACGACACGCTGCGGCCGATTCTCTGCGACGTCGCCGTGTGGGGCATCCGCATCGTCGCGATCGTCGGCGCGCTGTCGCAGCTCGGCATCGAAACCGCGAGCATCGTCGCGGTGCTCGGCGCGGCCGGCCTCGCGATCGGGCTCGCGCTGCAGGGCACGATGCAGAACATCGCGGCCGGCATCATGCTTCTGCTGCTGCGGCCGTTCAAGGTCGGCGACTATATCGACGGCGGCACGGGCGTCGCGGGCACCGTCGAAGAGGTCGGGCTCTTCATGACGCGGCTGACCAAGCCGGACGGCATCTGCGAATACGTGCCGAACAGCGCGCTGTGGGGCAGCTCGATCCGCAACTACACGCGCAATCCGACGCGCCGCCTCGATCTCGAAGTCGAAGTGTCCGTGCATGACGATATCGATCGCGCGCTCGACGCGCTGCGCGCACTGGCCGAAGCCGATCCAGACGTGCTGCAGGATCCCGCGCCGGACGTGATGGTGATGCGCTTCGACGACAGCACGGCCGTCGCGAACATGCGCGTGTGGACGCATACCGACAACTTCTGGGCGATGCGCTGGCGCCTCGCGCGCCAGGTGCGCAAGGCGCTCGCCGATGCGGATTGCGCGCTGCCGATCCGCACGCGCGAGCTGCACATCGTGCACGACGCGGAACGTCGCGCGGACAGCGTGCGCGTACGGGCATAACGCGTAACGACATCGGGGTGCGCAACCGCGTGCGACGCGCTCACGCGCGCCCTTCGAAACCCAGCAGTACGTTCACCGCGTTGATGCCGATCTCCTCGACCATGTAGCCGCCTTCCATCACGAACAGCGTCGGCAGGTTCAGGCGCGCGAGCGCGTCGCCGATGCGCAGGTAGTCGGGCGAGCGAAGGCGGAAGTGGCTGATCGGATCGTGCTCGAACGTATCGACGCCGAGCGACACGACGAGCAGGTCGGGTGCGTGCGCAACGATCGCGGCCGCGGCATGGCCGAGCGCCGCTTCGTAGGTGTCCCACTGCGTGCCCTTCGGCAGCGGCAGGTTCAGGTTGAAACCTTCGCCCGCGCCCGTGCCGCGCTCGTCCGCGTACCCGGAGAAGTACGGGTACGACACGGGTGGCTCGCCGTGGATCGACGCAAACAGCACGTCCTCACGTTCGTAGAAGATGTCCTGCGTGCCGTTGCCGTGATGGAAATCGACGTCGAGCACCGCGACGCGCGCGGCGCCGCTCGCGATGCCGTGCTGCGCCGCGATCGCCGCGTTGTTCAGATAGCAGTAGCCGCCCATGTATTCGCGGCCCGCGTGGTGGCCGGGCGGCCGGCACAGCGCGAACGCCGCGCGCGCGGCGCCGTTCGACAGCAGGTCGGCGCCGGTGAGCGCCGAATTCGCGCTCGCGCTCACCGCGTCCCACGTGCCCGCGTTGATCGGCGCACCGGCGTCCATCGCGAAGAAGCCGAGCTTGCCGTCGATGAAATCGGGCAGCGTCGCGGCCGCCGGCATCACACGTACCGGCCACACGAGCGGCAGCGCCTGGCAGGTGCGGCCGGTCGCGGTCCATTCGTCCCAGGCGCCGGCGAGGAAATCGACATAGCGCGCGCTGTGCGCACCGGCATAGCTGGCGCGGTCGAACGCACGCGGCGCGATCACGTCGCCGAGGCCGGCCGCGCGGACCTGCGCGAGCACCGTTTCGGCGCGAAGGGGGGTTTCGAACGACTCGGTGATCGCGCCGTCCTTCAGTTCGACGCCGCGATGCAGGTGATGATCGCTGCTGTAGACCGTGAGCATGGTTGACCGTTGCAGTGATGGCAGTGAGGGGGTGGCAACAGTCTATTGCCGCCGACCGGCAATAACTTTGCTTTTCACATTCCCGTTTCGTACAATTTTGAGAAAACTGTCTACGGAACCACGGTCATGAGCAAAAATCGCGCTTCGGTTGAACTGGATGGCGTCGACCGCGCGATGCTCCGCCTGCTGCAGGAAGACGGTGCGCTGTCGAACGCGACGCTCGGCGAAAAGCTGTCGCTGAGCGTCACGCCGTGCTGGCGCCGCCGCAAGCGGCTCGAGGACGAGCGCGTGATCACCGGCTACCAGGCGAACCTCGACCGGCGTGCGCTCGGGATGAACGTGTTCGCGTTCGTGCAGGTGACGTTCAACATGCACTCGGGCCAGGATTCGGATCACTTCGAGGATGTGATGCGGCGGCACGACGAGGTGCTGTCGTGCCACAAGATCACCGGCGCGGCCGATTACATCCTGCAGGTCGTCGCGGCCGATCTCGACGCGTATGCGGAATTCGTCGAGCGCGTGCTGAGGAAGCAAGCCGGCGTGTCGTCGATCCAGTCGAGCCTCGCGTTGCGCGAAGTGAAGTTCTCGTCGCGCGTGCCGGTGCCGGACGCGTGAACGGTGCGATGAACATGCAGGCCGTCATTCCGTTCCCTTAAACCCATCCCATGGAGCACGCCCCCATGAAACGTTTCATCCCCTCCGCCTCGCTTGCCGCCTCGCTTGCCGCCGCGATCGCGTTCGCATTGAGCGCCTGTGCGGCGCAATCCACCGCGCCTGCCAATGCGTCGGCGCCGATCGACGCTTCCGCGCCGGCCGCGCCGCCAATGGTCGGCGGCGATCGCGACGCGCACGGCTGCATCGGCTCGGCCGGCTACGCATGGTGCGAACAGACGCAGCAATGCGAGCGCCCGTGGGAACTCGCGAAGCAAAAGGGCTTCGCGAATTCGGCGCTGTCGTACGAGCAATTCTGCAGGAACAATTCGGCGAAATGAGCGGATCGCGGCGCGCCAATCGCGAGCGCCGCACCGTCAAATTCCCGCCGGTTTTCCGGCGCGGCACACCCCGATTCCGGAAACCCGGACACGCGAAAAACCCCACAAAAACAAGGATATTTTTCGCGTGCGACACGGCAATCGACTTCGGTTATATTACGCGCCCCTTGCCACCCCGCCCCCGCCACACGCGTCGCGCGCGGCCTCTTTCCACGCAGCCTGAAGCGTCGTCCGCACAGGCTTGCCGCAGGGGCCCGGGCGCGTTGCGCGCCACCGCGACGCAGGTGATTGCCCGCCCGCAAGAAGCCGATCCGAAGGTGTCCTTCTCAACGGTTTCGCGTGCGCAAATGCAACGACGAGCAGCGTCGATCCGGAATTCCGGAATCGCGATCCGGATCTCCGGATGCGCGTATCGGCCGCGATCGAAACGCTCGTCGGGCGGCATGGCAAACCGATGCATCCAAGTTGAAAAAGGGATCTGCTGTGATCAAAACGTTACGGGTAATACTGTCGGCGCTCGCGCTGTGCGTCGCCGCGTCGTCCGCGCACGCGGCCGATACGAAGAAGGTCGACGTCCTGCTGGTGGGCGGCGGCATCATGAGCTCGACGCTCGGCGTCTGGCTGCACGAGCTTCAGCCTGACTGGTCGATGACGATGGTCGAGCGACTCGACGGCGTCGCGCTCGAAAGTTCGAACGGCTGGAACAACGCCGGCACCGGCCACTCGGCGCTCGCCGAACTCAACTACACGCCGGAAAAGGCGGACGGCAAGGTCGACATCTCGAAGGCCGTCGAGATCAACGAGTCGTTCCAGATCTCGCGCCAGTTCTGGGCATGGCAGGTCAGGCAGGGCGTGCTGAAGAACCCGCATTCGTTCATCAACTCGACGCCGCACATGAGCTTCGTGTGGGGCGACGACAACGTCCGCTTCCTGAAAAAGCGCTACGAAGCGCTGCAGGCGAGCCCGCTGTTCCGCGGCATGCAGTATTCGGAAGACTACGACCAGATCAAGCAGTGGGTGCCGCTGATGATGGAAGGCCGCGACCGCAAGCAGAAGGTTGCCGCGACATGGACGCCGATCGGCACCGACGTGAACTTCGGCGAGATCACGCGCCAGTTCGTCGGCTACCTGAAGACACAGCCGAACTTCACGCTGTCGCTGTCGAGCGAAGTGCGCGAGATCTCGCGCAACGCCGACGGCACGTGGCATGTGTCGTGGGTCAAGCTGCATTCGGATGAACCACCGCAATCCGTCGACGCGAAGTTCGTGTTCATCGGCGCGGGCGGCGGCGCGCTGCACCTGCTGCAGGCGTCGGGCATCCCCGAGGCGAAGGACTACGGCGCGTTCCCGGTCGGCGGCTCGTTCCTCGTGACCGACAACCCCGACGTCGTGAAGCAGCACCTCGCGAAAGCGTACGGCAAGGCGTCGGTCGGCTCGCCGCCGATGTCGGTGCCGCACCTCGACACGCGGATCATCGACGGCAAGAAGATCATCCTGTTCGGGCCGTTCGCGACGTTCTCGACCAAGTTCCTGAAGAACGGCTCGTACTTCGACCTCGCGAAGAGCACCAACCTGCACAACGTCGCGCCGATGATGCGCGTGGGCGTCGACGAATTCCCGCTCGTCCAGTACCTCGCCGGCCAGCTGATGCTGTCGGACGACGACCGTTTCAACGCGCTGAAGGAATATTTCCCCGACGCGAAGAAGGAAGACTGGCGCCTGTGGCAGGCTGGCCAGCGCGTGCAGATCATCAAGCGCGACCCGAAGAAGGGCGGCGTGCTGAAGCTCGGCACCGAGATCGTCAGCTCGCAGGATGGCAGCATCGCGGGCCTGCTCGGCGCATCGCCGGGCGCGTCGACGGCGGCGCCGATCATGCTGAACCTGATGCAGAAGGTGTTCAAGGACAAGGTCGCGACGCCGGAATGGCAGCAGAAGATGCGCCAGATCGTGCCGAGCTACGGCACGAAGCTGAACGACAGCCCGGCGAAGGTCGTCGAGGAATGGACCTATACGAGCGATGTGCTGCAGTTGTCGCCGCCGCCGAAGATCGACCTGACGACGCCGTCGCAGGCGACGGGCGCGGCCCCGGCGCGCCCCGCGAAGGCCTCGGCCGACATGGCGCTGTAACGCGTCCGGCCCCGTTTCATCGCATCGCACGGCCGCCCTCCGGGGCGGCCGTTTTACATGGCTGGTGTGGGGGGCTGCCGCGCAGCCATCGGCGGGGCGTCCTCG
>Ga0207695_10001262_pt1 | contig 43110 bp, 26 predicted proteins | sample KBSC54metaG_FD_184354 | JGI IMG/M metagenome (GOLD analysis project Ga0207695, IMG submission 184354) | Corn rhizosphere microbial communities from Kellogg Biological Station, Michigan, USA - KBS C5-4 metaG (SPAdes) (version 2) | ecosystem: Host-associated > Plants > Roots > Rhizosphere > Soil...
CGTTTTTTAACCCAAAAAAAATTCTTGCGTTGAAAGGGATTGGTTCTTTTGTGTTGCCCGTGACTCTGTTGGTCGTTTCCTGTGGACAGGCTCAGCCGCCAAAGACTGAGCTGATAGATACCGTCAAGACCGCGCCCGCTGCGGCTCCTGCGCTGACAGGGCCCGAGCAGGAGCGCTATACCGCGATAACGAACCGTTTTTTCGATCCAATGCTGGCCGGGCATTTCAACGGCAGCATCCTGGTCGCGAAGAATGGCGTCGTGCTCTTCGAACGTTATAAAGGTTTCCGCAATCCTGTACGAAAGCAGGACTCGATCAATGAACATACTGCTTTTCACCTCGCCTCGGTCTCCAAGACCTTTACGGCGATGGGAACGCTGAAACTATGGCAGGAAGGGAAGCTGGACATCCACGACCCTGTCAGCAAGTATCTCCCCTCCTTCCCCTACCCGGCGGTAACCATCCAAACTCTGCTGGACCATCGGAGCGGTCTGCACAACTACGTCCACTTTATGTACAAGCCCGGCATCGACAAGCACGTGATGCTGACCAATGCCGACGTCCTTCAGTATATCGTCGACCACCAGCATGACCGGGACGTGTTCTCGGGCCAGGCGAACCGTCATTTCGAATACTCCAATACGAACTACGCCTTGCTGGCGCTGATCATAGAAAAAGTCTCCGGCCTCCCCTATCCGGACTACCTGTCCCGCACCTTCTTCCAGCCGTTGAATATGCAGGACACCTATGTGTACAATTCCAGCGATTCGGGGAAGTCGATGCTGTCCTATTATCAGAACGGCCGTCCCTTCCGCATGGAGTACCTCGACGGCGTGTATGGCGACAAGAACGTCTACAGCACGGTGAGGGATATGTACAAGTGGGACCAGGCGCTGCGTTCGGGCCAGCTTTTCTCGAAAGGGGTGCTGGACAGCGCATATGCGGGGTATAGTTTTGAAAAGCCCGGTCAGCGCAACTACGGACTTGGATGGAGGATGCTGATGATCCCCAATGGCAAGAAGCTGATCTATCACAATGGATGGTGGCACGGCAACAGAACCGTTTTTGTGCGGATGCTGGACGAGGACGCCACGATCATCGCCCTCAGCAATAACGACTATCGCAACGTATATTCGGCTAAAAAGCTCTGCGACCTTTTCGGCGACTACCGCCAGGGCAACGAGAGCTGGGACGAGGGCGAGAACGACTCTACGGCCAATGCTGCGGTGGTCTCGGGCGAAGAGCTGCCCGCCGCGAAACCCAGGCCGGTCAGAAAAGCCGCTGTCCATCACCGGTCGACCGTGCACCACACTGCCCACAAGAAGGCTGCTACTTCACACGCTGTAGCTAAGAAGAAGACGGCAGTGAAGAAAAATGCCTAAATTTCCGTATGGAAATCTTATCGGCTGAACAGATCAGGGCCTGGGATGCGTATACGATGGAGCACGAACCCATCGCCTCCATCGACCTGATGGAACGGGCAGCGGCCAGCTGTCTCCGATGGCTGGAAGCCCACGGCTGGCTCGAACGGAATTTCTCTATCTTTTGCGGGAAGGGTAACAATGGCGGCGACGGCCTCGCGCTCGCGCGGATGCTTTCCGGCCTCGACTGTACGGTTACCGTCTATATACTTGAGTTTGGGCATTTGGGTACCGAAGACTTCCAGGTCAACCTCGCGAGGCTGCACGCGACGCCTGTGGAGGTGGTCTATATCCAGGGGCCTGAGCATTTCTATCCCATCCAGCCGGACGTTGTGGTGATCGACGCTCTATTCGGCTCGGGGCTGAACAGGAGGCTGGAGGGTGTGACCGAGCAGCTGGTACAACATATCAACGAGTCTGGCGCCGAGATCATATCGATCGACATCCCCAGCGGGCTCTTTGTAAGCAGCACGTCGCTGGGCAATACGGTTGTCCGCGCTACGCATACGCTGAGCTTTCAGTGCTACAAGCAGGCCTTTCTGATGCCGGAGAATGCGGCCTTTGTCGGAGAGGTGCATATTTTGGATATCGGGCTGCATCCGGACTATCTGCGGCAGGTGGCTGGCGAGTCAGAGCTGCTGGATGCCGAGATCATCGGCGCGATCTTCCGGCCGCGGAAGCAATTCGCCCACAAGGGCAATTTCGGTCATGCCTTGCTGGTGGCGGGCAGCTTCGGGAAGATGGGCGCCGCGGTGCTGGCGGCCAGGGCTTGTCTTCGCGCCGGCGCGGGACTGCTGACCTGCCAGGTGCCGGGCTGCGGCTATACGATCCTGCAGACGGCGCTGCCTGAGGCGATGCTGCAGGTGGATCCGGACGAGCGGCTGCATACTTCCCTGCCCGGCGAGCTGGACAAGTATTCCGTGATCGGTATCGGCCCGGGCATTGGGACCGACTCCCGGACTGCCGGTTTTTTAAAGGACCTGCTGTCCCGCTATCGCAAGCCGGTGGTGGCGGACGCCGACGCGCTGAACATCCTGGCTTCCCAGCCGGAGTTGGTCGGGTCCCTGCCCCCCTACTCCATCATTACTCCCCACCCCAAGGAATTCGAGCGGCTGTTCGGACCCTCCTCCGACGACTTTGACCGGCTGGAAAAGGCCCGTGAAAAGGCGCGCCAGCACCAGATCATCATCGTGCTGAAGGGGCACTACAGCTTTGTCGCGATGCCTGGCGGAAAGGGCTATTTCAACTCCACTGGCAACGCCGGCATGGCCAAGGGCGGCAGCGGCGACGTGCTGGCGGGCATCCTGACTGCGCTCCTGTCCCAGGGCTATTCCCCCGGCGAGACGGCGCTGCTGGGCGTTTATCTGCACGGCCTGGCCGGCGACTGCGCGGCCGATCGCTGGTCGCAGGAGGCGATGCTCCCCTCCGACCTGACCGACGAGCTGGGTAACGCCTTCCAAATCATTCAGAAAAGGCAATAATCAATTTTGCAGACTTCGGGAAAGCTGCTATCTTCGCGTCCCGTTTTGACGATTTTTTCGTCAGGCGAGAGATCGGGAAGTAGCGCAGCCCGGTAGCGCACTACGTTCGGGACGTAGGGGTCGCAGGTTCGAATCCTGTCTTCCCGACAATGAGTCTAAAGCTATCTTAAGACGGAAGCCCGTAACACACTGATGTTGCGGGCTTTTTTGTGAATTTTTCATATCAATTCAGTATATCAGATGTCATCTTGCAGGTGAGTAGTGAGGTGAGCAGGAAACCGTCGATTTGTCATTTTAAAAATTCTTCTTCTGTCATTGCGTTATTCAATACTACTCCTGCAATACTCCCCGTTGATATAGCATATGATACCGCACGAAAAGGATTGGTATTGTCTCCACAAGCGAATATATTATCCACTGTTGTTTTTTGAAACGTATCTACTTTGATAAGTCCTTGTTCTGTCAATTCACAGCCCAATAATTCGGGAATCTTACAATGTTGTTCAAAAGCAGGTCTTGAATAGATAGCTTTTAATTCAAAAGTTGAATTGTCCGCAAAAATTATTTCTTCAACTACTCCATTTTTGTGTTTCAATGAGGTAATTTTTCTTTCAACTATTGAGATATTGTGTCTTTTGATTTTATCAGTTTGCTCTTGTGTCAATTCTGATTTTCCATTGGTAAAAATGGTTAAATCCTTTGTCCAGTTACGAATGAGTTCAGCAAAGTGAAATGCAGAATATCCATTTGCTAAAATCCCTGTTTTTTGATTCTTTACTTCATATCCGTGGCAATATGGACAATGAATTACCGTAATTCCCCAACATTCAGAAAATCCTTCAATGTTTGGCATTATGTCTTTTAAGCCTGTTGCAAAAACGAGTTTTTTAGCCGAAAATAATTCTCCTGACTGAGTTGAAATCTCAAAGCCTTTATCGGTTTTCGTTCCATTAACGGCAAGGTCAGTTAAGAATTTTACTGTGTTGTATTTCAACACTTGTTTTTTTGCATTTTCCGCAATAACGCTTGGTTTTTCTCCGTCTTGCGTAATGAAGTTATGTGAATGAGGTGTTTGTCGGTTACAAGGCAAACCGCTGTCAATGATTAAAACATTTCTTAATGCTCGCCCCAAAGCCATTGCTGCCGAAAGCCCTGCATAGCTTCCGCCAACTATGATTACGTCAAATTTTTTGTTATCTGTCATTTCGTTAAAATTTAAATATGTTATTAATGGAAAAGGTAAAGCTAAAACTGATAAAGCCAGTGCCCTTGTTTAATTAGTTCCCGTCTTGAACAGAGCTTGGCGAAACGTATTTTGACAAACTCCCTGTTTCACTTGGCACTTGCCAGCTTCATCTTAATTTTCATTATCACCGGGTCAGGCAGTATTCCTGCTAAAATGGAATTAAACCGGTTTTGAAAGCCTACAATTTTCTTTCCTTTTCCGTGTAGCAAAAGTTTCACTCCTTCAGTAGCCACTTTTTTTACGGGGGTGGGCTTAATGGATTTCAGCAGATTGGTTTCCCGCATTTCCGGTGAAACAAAAGCTGTTTCAGTTGTGCCGGGAGCCAGTGTAGTAACCACTACCCCGGTTCCTTCCAGTTCGGCAGCCAGGGTTTCCGAAAACGCTAACACAAAGGACTTGGTAGCGGAATACACCGACATGTAAGGGAAAGGCAAATATGCAACCACTGAAGACACGTTCATGATTTTGCCCGACCTGCGTGCTGCCATATCTTTTGCAAACAATTTGGTAAGGATAACCAGGCTGCTGATATTGAGATCAATCATGTTCAACTCTTTTTCCAGCGAGGTTTCCAAAAAATTGCCATAGTCGCCAAATCCGGCATTGTTAACCAAATGAGATACCTGGTAGTTGGCTCTCTTGATATCATCATATAACTGAGACGCCTGCTCTATTTTGCTTAGGTCTTTAGGTATGTACTGCACGGTAATTCCATATTTGGAAGATAATTCCTGCTGCATAATTGCCAATTTATCTTCACTGCGGGCAGTCAGGATAAGATGGTATTTTAAAGCCGCAAGCTGTTGGGCCATTTCATAACCAATTCCGGATGATGCTCCGGTTATTAAGATGTATGGTTTCATTTTGTTTTGATTTTATGAATGATTAAATATTTTCAATTTTGATTTTAATGAACCATGTAATTTAAATGAACGATGTTCATTATTAAAGCAAAAAATTACAGCTTATTTATGATTATTAAAAACTCATCGTACGCTTCTGTTACAATGTTTTCAGGGTTTTTAATATTCACGTTTTTTGTACGGGAACCTATTTCCAGGCTGCACATGCCATGTATACAACTCCATATCAGAAAACACAACGGTTCCAGTTTATGCCCTTTAAAATGCCCAGCATCCATGCACTGTTTTACCGTAGTTCTTAACAAATCAAAGCTTGCTTTCCCTTCATCCCACTCATCTTTTTGGATTGTTTCCAGGAATTCCATAGGTGCTTTAAGAGTAAACATCAGATCGTACATTTCCGGGTTATCCAGGCCAAAATTGATATACACTTGGCCCATTGCCTTTAGCCGCTCCATCGGGTCTTTTACGTTAAATAATACTTTCAACTGGCCACCGAGGTCAACGAAGCACTGTGTGTGCAGCGCATGGAGTATTTCATTCTTATCCCTGAAATAAACATATACTGTACCGATGCTGTAGTCTATAGAATCAGCGATATTTCTGATAGTTGTTTGTCCGATGCCTTTTTCTATAAACAGCTTACGGGCAGCTTTTAAAATAAGCGCCTTCAGTTCTTCCTTCTCTCTTGCTTTTCTTTCGGTAGTACTCATAAATCAATTTCAGTACAAAGAAAATGAACATTGTTCATTTTTTAAAATAAATTTTATCTTTTGCTTTTGACATTTGAAGGTGAATAACCGGCCGAATATTACGAGCGCGCCAAACCTGCACTCTAGTCACGACCTCTATATCTGCTAAGTCTTTAACAAACAGGTTAGACATCTGTCCAGCTTTCCCGACAAGGGTCTAAAGCTATTGCAAAACAGAAGCCCGTAACACACTGTGTTTCGGGCTTTTTTTATAATGCCCATTGCCGCACGAACCGTGTATCAAAAACGGACATCCATGCGGCGAACAATCAACCAAACAACTGACCCTCAATCTCTTGCCAATTTGGCTTCCTTTTCGCAGAAAAACGCCGGACAAAAATTACTCCATGCTCCGCAACTTTTTCAAAGTAGCCTTTCGCAACCTCCGCAGATCCAAAGGCTTCACGGCTCTCAACATCATCGGCCTTGCTTCCGGCCTCGGCGTCTGCCTTCTTATCGTGCTCTATATTATCGACGAACGCAGCTACGACCGCTTCACCGCCAACGCCGACCGCATCTACCGCATTAACGTCGAGTTCAACGTCAATAACACCTCCGACCAGAATGCCAATACGTCACAATATCTCGGGCCCACGCTCGTCGCTACTTACCCCCGCATCCAGCAGATGGTTCGGTTCAAAAATCCCGGCGACGTCCTTATCCGGAAAGGCAACGACCATATCCTCGAGCATCACGGCGTCTTCGCTGACTCGACGATCTTCAAGGTGTTCAGTTTCCCTTTTATCGCCGGCGACCCCAACACCGCCCTCAATGATCCCCATTCGATCGTCATCGACGAAAGCGCCGCCCGCCGCTACTTCAACAGCACCGACGTCGTCGGCCGCACCCTCGAAGTAGGCAGCGACAATACCCTCTGCAAGGTCACCGGGGTCATCCGCGATATGCCCGAACAATCTCATTTCCATTTCAGTTTTATCCGGCCGCTCCACGATACCCGGTTTCAGAACAATGATGACTCCTGGCTCACCAATGACTTCTATACCTATGTCCTGGTCCAGCCTGGTACCACCGCCGCGGAAGTCCAGGCAGCAGTCAATGTCATCGACAATACCTACGTAAACCGCGAGCTCCAGCAATTGGAGCACACCTCCTTCGATCAGCTGGCCAAATCGGGTAGCTATTTCGGATTTCGCGTGATGGCACTCACCGATATCCACCTTCACTCCAATCTTTCCAACGAGCTCGAGCCCAACAGCAGTGTCACCTACGTCTATATTTTTGGGATCATTGCCGCCCTCATCCTCCTGATCGCCTGTGTCAACTTCATGAACCTCAGCACCGCCCGCTCCGCCAGCCGCGCCAAGGAAGTCGGCATCCGCAAAGTTGCGGGGTCCACGCGGAGTCACCTCGTTGCCCAGTTCCTCACTGAGTCCATGTTGCTAAGCCTCTTCTCGCTCGTCCTGGCCCTCGGGATCGTTCTATTGCTCCTGCCGTTATTCAACAACCTCGCAGCCAAACAGCTCCAACCCGGCATGCTCTTCTCCGTGCGCTTCCTGCCGATCCTCGTCGTTCTCGCCCTCCTGGTAGGTTTCCTGGCCGGCAGCTATCCTGCCTTTTACCTGTCCTCCTTTCAGCCGATAAAAGTGTTGAAAGGGAAGCTGGTTGCAGGAATGAAAAGCAGCACGCTCCGGCATTCACTCGTCGTCTTTCAATTTGTTATATCGATTGGGCTCATCGTCTGCACCATCGTCATTTACCGCCAGCTGAACTATATCCGCAATAAGGAAGTCGGGTTCAATCGCAACCAGGTACTCGTTATTCATGGCACCGGAGCGTTGGGTCCGGATGGCACCACGACATTCCGTAAAGAACTCCTCGCCCTTAGCGGCATCTCCGACGTAACGATAACTGCCAACCTTCCCACCGGCGGCGGCCAGTATGCCACTCCAGCTTGGTACCCGGATGCCTCCAGAGACGTCAGGAAGTCGTCGGTAATGCCGACCCTCTGGGTCGACGATCATTATATACCCACCCTCGGCATGACAATCGTCAAAGGCCGCAACTTCGATCTGGCCCGATTCCCCACCGACTCGAGCGGGATCATCATCAATGAAACGGCGGCGCGGCAGCTCGGCCAAAAAGATCCGCTAAATATGCAGCTGTGGCGATCGTTGGACGACAAAGTCGAACCGCGCGCTTTTCACGTGATCGGCGTCGTAAAGGATTTCAACTACAATTCCATGCACGATGCCATCCATCCCCTTGTCCTAAATGTCAACACTCCGAACGATCGCAACTATGGCGCCATCGCCGTACGTTTTCAAACCAATGACGTTTTCGGTCTCGCCCGTCAGGTGGAAGCCAAATTTCACACGATCATGCAAGGCATCCCGTTCGACTATACGTTCATGGATAATGATTTTAACCAGCTCTATCACACCGAGCAGCAGCGCGGCCAGATCTTCATCACCTTCGCGATCTTCGCCATCTTCATCGCCTGCCTCGGCCTCTTCGGCCTCGTTACTTATGCCGCCGAACAACGCACAAAAGAGATCGGGATCCGCAAGATACTCGGCGCACCAATCGCGAGTATCGTCAGCCTCCTTAGCAAAGACTTTGCAATGCTCATCGGTCTCGCCGCCCTCATCGCCTTCCCTCTCGCCTGGTGGTTCATGAATACCTGGCTCCAGGGCTTCGCCTACCGAACCGGCATCAGCTGGTGGATCTTCCCTGTCGCGGGCTTCGGCGCCCTCGCCATTGCGCTCCTGACCGTCAGCGTCCAAACGATCCGTGCAGCCCTTGCCAACCCGATCAAGAGCCTTCGTTCCGAATAAAGCAGCAAAATACGGCGGGGTAACCTTTAGCTTTTTGCAGGAGAGGAAAGCTGGAAAACCGGGGAGTGAGCTGCACGGCGAGCAACCCCAACGCGCGACCTTCTTTTTGGGCGGTCTGAGATAGCCTTTTCCGGTAGCGTCTAACATTTCTTTAACTTTTGGCAGCTTGGTGGGTGAAAATAAAAATGCGACTGAAAACGATGGTTTTCAAATCGCTAGGTTCGCTAATCGCCTCAGATCATCGACAAACCGGTTCGAGAATTGTCCTGCCAGGGCGACTTTAAGTCAGATCAAATTCGATCAAAGCCTGTAAATACTCAATGTTTACAGGCTTTTTTCATTTTAGGCATATCAAAAAGTAGCAGAAAAAAGGCTATTACATTGTTAATCAAAGAACAGATGGTTCGAATCTTGTGAACCTCGGTTGTCAGCCTGGGTCGCAAACTTTGCTTACTGAATATTCCAGCTTACTTGTTGATCAGGGCCGCCAGCGTTTCCCTGCTTTCTATATCCGACATCCATTTAATGGCACCGGGCTTGTAGTTACCAGTCTTGTCTATGAAAGCATGGCCCGGATAACCGCTGAACGAAAAATAGTTTGCCAGTTCTGCATCCAGTGCTGCATCAATAAGAATGTGTATGCCCGGTTGTTTCAGCTCCACTACTTTCGATTTCCATTTATCTTCAGAAGAGCCATTGATGGTGCAGAGGTAAACAAAAATAACAGGCAAATCTTTTGACTCTTCCTGTAGTCTTTTGCTCTGTGGCATTTCACTAAGGCAGGGCGAACACCAGGTAGCCCACAGATCAATAATGATGGCTTTGCCCGGAAAATTTTGCTTCAGCTTTGCCAGGAAATCAACCGCTTTTATACCCGATGCTTTGTACATGCTGGCGCCAAATGAAGTTCCCATCAGTGAGCTCCCAAAGCTGGAAGGCTGTGTGCTACCCACTGACCTGGCAAATGTTTTGTTGATTTCATCAATCTTATCGGCAGTACGTTTGTATTCGCTTTTTACCATTGCCGTACACCAGGCGGTATGCATGCTGGGAAGAATATGATCCAGCGCCAACTTTTGTTCATTTACATCATGGCTTTCATTCAGCCGAAGCTTCAGAAAATCAGCTTTGGAAGGAGAGAACAAGCTATCTGTTCTTTGAATACTTCTATCAAGTGCCCGTATCGACGCTATTTTTTGGATACGGGGCTGCAGCTGTTGGTACCATTTTTTTATGTTTTCAGGTGTATACGGATACGCCGGCTGCATTTTTTCACTGTCTCTCAATGAATCGACAAGTGCCGTTTCAGCAGCATCCAGGTCTGGCAGTACCGCGACATCCTTCCAGCTTGTGGAAACCCCGCCGACAGGCATGATCCTGATGTATGTAGCCATGTACTTATAGAGCAGGGCGCTATTGTTCGACAACAAGTAAGTTTTGTGTTGTTTCATTTTTTGCCAAAGGGCATCATCCAGGGTCTTTCCCCAGTATCGCGGAATGATCTCTGCATAGTAATCGGACATCCTTTCGTTTTCCAATAGCCAGCTATATGGCGAAGGGTTGGCGATGATATAACTGTCTTCGATCAATTTGACGGAATCGGACAGTTTATTATAGTCCGGGAGTATGTTACCGGCAGCAGCCTGGGGAGAACGGAGCAACTCGGATATGTGTCTGGACAGTTGCAATTGTTCCGGCCTTTTATAGAGAACATAATTGTTCATGTAAACGTTCAGCGGGCCATCGGTACCCAGGTAGCTTACACCATCGCCATTGCAATAAACCCCTTTTGCCGCCTTGATCTTTTTCATATCAAGTTCCAGGTGCAAATCTTTATTAGCATAAAGACCGGCATAGAAAAGGTCTCCCACTCCGACCCATATCTGCTGATAAGGAAATGCATAATCGAGTTCCAGCCTGAAACTGCCATCCGGCTGTGCGAAAACGGTTTTTCTTACCTGAAATTCTGAAAAAGGAGTTATCAGTGTGTAAGTAATGGTCAGGTTTTTCAGTTCCCCAGCCGACAAGTTCAGCAGCTTACCAGTAACCCTGGGAATGCTAAGATTAGCATATAATGCATTGAACGCGGCGTCTTCAGGCGCAACTGCATCGGCAGGTACTTGCGATTTAACGGTCGCAGAAAAATATAGCATGAAAAGCAGCAGGAAGGATTTTCGCATGAAATAAGGTTTTACGGCTAAAAATACAGGAATTTAACGCGTCAGGCTAAACGTCAAAACCAAAACAGCCATATTAACAAAATATTCTTATAATCATGGCATATTAGATTGTGAATGCCTGAGGGAATAAAATTAAAAGTTTATCTCGGAGTCCTTAATCAAGATAATACTCTTTGGTCAGTTACTACATGGTTGCTAACATTTTTTTAACTTTTTTGTGACGATGCCAGGAAATAAAAAAAGCGATTGAAAACCGTGGTTTTCAAGTCGCTAGATTCGCTAATCGCTTCAGGTCATCGACGAATCGGTTCGAGAATTGTCCTGTCGTCCCGACAAAACAAAAATCAGCACAGCCTCCGCGATGGCGGAGGTTTTTGCTTTTCGAGCGGAGCGGACCGAGCTGGCTCGGGCAAGCGCAGCGTTAACCCCCGAGAAGTCCGGTCTTGTCCAGTAACAATGTACCCGGTAGATTCGCGCCTCATTTAAATTTTTGACATGGAAAATTCATTCCGGGCGCGCCGTGTACAACGATCAGCATCAGAGATAAGGGCAATTCTTCAAGAGCAGCAAACCAGCAATGTGTTAATAAAGGAGTTATGTGAGATCTATGAGATCCACGAGGCGACCTTCTACAATTGGCGAAAGAAGTACGGGCCGGTGGAAGAAAAACCCAGTAAGTTTATTGAAATGAAGGTAGATGAGGCAAGCGCCGGGCTATCCCTGTTTGCAGAGGTAGAGCTGCAGGGTAAGTTGGTAGTGCGCTTTTTCCAGAAAGTGGAGCCTTCCTACTTTAAAGCCTTGCTATGATCCATCTATCCGACAAGTGCCGATACCTGTTCTATACGGGAGACACCGATATGAGGAAGGGCTTTCAAGGACTAGCCGGTATCGTGAAGCAGGAGATGAAATGTGATGTGTTGAGCGGTGATATTTTTGTTTTCCTGAGCAGGCGGCGCAACCGGATCAAGCTGCTACGTTTTGAAGGCGACGGCTATGCCATTTTTTACAAGCGGTTGGAGAAAGGGACGTTTGAAATGCCGAAATATGATAGTCTGCATCATACCATGCTGGTCACCGATAATGAGCTGCTGTTCGTCCTGAAAGGCGTGGCGTTGAAGAAGGTAAAGTACCGTCCGCGTTATGCACATTTTCCTCTCTGCTGTTGATAAATAGCAGCCGTTTGCACTAGTTTTCTTTATGCCATCCGGTGTCTTTAGATGCTGGATGGAAATCATTACGAATATAGATTACAAGGCCCTTTACGAGGAGCAAAAAAGGACCAATGAGATCCTGCATATGGAGGTCATGAAAATGCAGCTATATGTTCGTAAGCTGTCTCAGATAGTGTTTGGTGCAAAGAGTGAAAGGTTTATTCCCCACCCGGCGCAACTCGCCCTTGATATGAATACAGAAGCCCCGGCTCCTGCCTGCGCCCTGGCAGATGCTCAAAAGGTGGCTTACACGAGGGCGGGTAATAAGCCAAAGAAACAACGGGTATTATCGGAGCTCAGCCGCTACCTGGATGCCCTTCCGCAGGTGTATGAGACGCTTGAGCCGGAAGCGGTTCCGCCAGGAGCGATAAAGATTGGCGAAGACAGGATGCGGACACTGGAAGTGGACCCCGGAAAGTTGTTTGTCAAAGTAACCATCATTCCCCGCTATAAACTTCCTGCTGAGGACGACACAATCACCACGATCATAGCTGCAGCGGCGCCTGAGCGGCCATTGCCCTGGTGCATGGCAGGGGCCAGTGTACTGGCGCAGATACTGGTGGATAAATACTGCGATCATTTACCCATCTTCCGCCAGATCAAAAGGTTCGAACGGGGCGGCGTATACCTGCCTTACAATACCATCCTGGACTGGGCAGGTAAAACCATCGATCTGATGGAAGTCCTCTATGAAGCGCTTAAAAAGGAGATCCTGGCCACCAATTATATCCATGTGGACGAAACAGGTTTGAAAGTGCTTTGCAGCAAGGAGAACAGGAAGAGCCGGAATATCCATGACGGCTTTTTGTGTTGTTATCATAGTTCCATCAAAGGAATGGTCTTCTTCGATTATCAACATGGCCGTAGCGAGAAATGTACCGAAGGTATATTGAGATCCTTCCGGGGGATCATTATCCTGTTAATCGCATTGCCGAACTGTTGCCGTACAACTGGCAACCCGTCACTCCATAGATCGATCCTCAGGATTTACAGGGATGTCTCTGGAATATGCTTCTCCGACTTGATATCAATCACTTTTGCTTGGGATGCTTCCTCCTTCTTGCGCGCCCGTTGCTGGAGCGCCTTGATACCAGAGAGATCCTTGCGCGCAAGCTCTTCATCGCTGAGCACGGAGATAAACTCATGGATATCCATATCATAGAATGCACACAATCGTAAAGCCATCAAAAAACTCAGGTCACGCTGATCACGTTCTATCTTCAGGTAAGTGGAAGAAGTAGTGTTCAGTGCCCTGTAAAGATCAGCACTACCCGGTCGATAAACCTGCCTTAGTCTGGCTAACAACGCTCCCACAGTACGTTTTGCTTCGCAGTCCGATAATTGCATGGCATGTAGAAATTATGCGGCTAAAGATCGGACTTTTTGAATAAACAAGACGCTGGGCCTCGGGGGCTTACTTTATTCTCACAAAATCCCAAACAACCGGAATAGTATAACAAAACGCTTGACCCCGTTCTACGCAAAGCAGAGAATTCGAAGTCAAGCAACTATGTTAGATGATTCGTAGACAATTGGGGTAGAGAGAACTTTCCAATATTGGCTTCATTGATCTTTTGTCAAAAGGTGTAGGGCAGGGAGGTGAGAATAGGTCTCAATCGAAAGAGTGGACCAGGGTTATTTGGTCGTTTTTACCTTCCTTTGACCAAAATACTTCTTCAACTCCGAAAAGCTCATACCTTCCGTTTCACTGGCGATTTTCGTCCTCCGTTCCCTCATAAATCCAACGGCATTGAACGCCTTCTGCTCTTCCTTCACTGGCTTTATAATATTCATAATAAATAATTGCTTTGCAACCGTTATTACTTATGAAACAGATGCCAGGATAACAGCAATTTCTTTTTCTAGCTGATCCAGATTTAAATGTATTATATCCCACACTATCGTATCATCAATACCAAAATAATCGTGGATAATGAAGTTCCTGAAATCTTTAACTTCCCGCCAGTCAACTGAAGGATATTTATCCCTGAAAGGTTTGTCGATTCTTGCAACTGCTTCTCCAATAATTGAAAAATTCCGTTCTACGGCGTGCTTGGTTTTAAGATCACCCAAGTACATATCAAAAGTTATACCTCTTGTAAAATCCTTTATGTTGCCGATGGCTTCGAGAATATCCTGAAGTAATGATGGGATATCCCTTTCAGACATGAATCAGGGTTTTTTCTACGAAAGGAAGATAACGGGGCTTGATAGCCCGGCGGGAAACAAGATCAATTTTTTGTTTGAATAGGTCCTCTAGTTCGTGCGCTAATTTGATAAACCCGATACCGATGCGACCATTAAAATCAACCAGTATGTCAATATCGCTTTTTTCATTGTAGTCTCCGCGAGCGTAAGAGCCAAATAACCCCAATTCAGAAATAGGATAACGCCCTTGCAATTCAGGCTTTTTCCGGCTGAGTAAGTCTAATATTTGCTCCTTAGTGTACATAGAGCAAACTTACAAAAAAACGGTCGTCTAAGCAAATGGAGGGATTCGAGCCGCGCTGCGCCCCGAATCGGGAGATCCCTGCCATTGGCTCCGTCAATGGCGGTCATACAGGACCCGGCCCGACTTATTCTCCACGATCAGCGGCTCCCGAAACCTCGCATCTACATTCAACCGCCTCCTGGTGCCCATCCTGATCAATCAATACCGGGTGGCCGCAGACAGTCTCCGAGCGCTTAAGCGTAGGTCCGTCACTCGTTCTCTGGACTGGTTCCACACCACTATAATGCTTAGCAACCTTGATGCGTATTTTGAGCCGACCGTCGAAACGAGCAAGGCACCCATCCAAAGCCCGATAGGCTTAGATGCGGTCTATCCGCAACCGGAAAGGGAAGATTATCTGCCTGACTACACCACGAGTGACAATCAATTGCATATGGTGAACATTTATGTCCAGGAGAAGGACGCTCGCGGAAATCCTCGGACCGGCTACACCATGGGAAAATTTCGCGTCTTTTACAGCCCTATCTTCCTGCAAAATAACAAGGACCTTATCAGTGAAGCCTCAGGCAAGGCGTCAGCGGCTTCAGACGATTTCCCCCCGGCTAAATTCCATTTTTGGCTGAAAGATGACACAGGGAAGATTCTCACCGAGGATGAAATCGACACGAGAAAATTGGAAGAGGATCCAGCCAACAGCTGGGGTATTTTTGATTTTCTACGAAGCAAGCGATTTAAATATATCATGTACAAATGAAGAGGCTCATCAAATATCGTGTGGGTATCATCACGCTATTGTTCTCTGCATTTGGGGGCGCTCTCGCGAAGAGCCTAGATCTTTATGAATTGACGACCATGTATATCTTTCTCGCTACGTTAATTGCGTTTGTTGTTAATCTACTTGTCAGTCTTTTTATCCAAGGTCTACCCGACGAGCCGAAGAACCGCAGAATGGTTAAGTTAGTCGCGGTGGTCCTTTTCCTTCTTTTTCTGGGTGCAACTGCTGTACATATTAATTATTTTGTTCGTTTTACCTATGCCTATGAGGGGTACGAACACAAAAAGTTAAATCTTATCAAAGGCGACACCCATGATACTTCCTACATCAACCTCGCCAAGCAACACCCCGGTTTAGACGAAGGCAAGATACTCGACGGTATGGGCGGACCGGGCCAGAATTACAGCATCTGGGATAGGGATGGTTATAATCGTCACAAACTATCAATGATCTATGCCTACTGCGCGATGGCACTATTTTTTGTCGCTTTGGTATCGTTAGTCGTCGAATATCTCGTAACCTACCGCCTTCCGCCAGGGGAAGATGAGGAAGAGTGGGACGAAATTATTACTGGTTATCTAAAAAGTCTATTTAGAGTAGATAAGCCGAAAAAAGAAACTACACCTGCCGAAAAATAGGCCGACCGAAAATGCCACATTTGATGCACGAAAGGTTCGGCTATGTTTGGCTAGCGCTGGTTGGAGAAAAAGGGGTTAGTCAAACATCTGCGCAAGATCATCCGCATCTTTGCCTATTGGTCGACCAAAGGTATTTTGATCGGCAAGTTCATCAAAAGAATGATCAGGCGGGCCTTGGCTGTCTTTGACAAGCAGGTGCAATCCTACACGGAGATCGTCCGACCAAGAAGCTCCAGCCCTCGAAAGAAAAAACCACCTCGATTATATCACATGAATTACAAAGATTTATGATGACCTGAACCCCTTAAGTAAACGACATGGGTTAAAACACCTTTTTTCCTTAAGTAAACCGAATGGGTTAAAACACCCAAATAGTTTCCCCGCCGCTTCTATTATTTTTATTTATCCAGGAAAAAACATACATTTAATCAAGACTGCGGCTCATATTCCTCTAAATGCCGCTCTTTTATTCGTTTCGCCCTGATTGACCTTGTTTCCTGCATCTGATAATATTTTAGAAATTGAAACACCGACTTTAATAGCCCGGTTGTAAAAGGTTCGCCTATGGCCGACAATCTGCAAAAACGGAATGCGGATCAGAAACGCAGTTCCCCGGCAACCTCGTTGTCGGAGGAAAACCCCTCGAAGTCCAACGCGATCACAATCCCCTCCATCACCCTGCCCAAGGGTGGCGGCGCGCTGAAAGGCATCGATGAGAAATTTCAGGTAAATGCCTCAAACGGCACCGGGTCGATGTCGATACCGATACCAGTCAGCAAATCCAGGAACGATTTTAACCCTTCCCTCAATCTTCAGTACAACTCTGGCTCCGGCAACGGCCCCTGGGGCATTGGCTGGGAGGTGTCCCTGCCGGCGATTCAGCTTAGAACGGACAAAGGATTACCGCGTTATCGGGGTGAAGATGTATTTATGTTCTCCGGCGCAGAAGATCTGGTCCCCTTCCTCCAAGAGGGCCCGGGCGACTGGATGCCGGTGCAACGGCAACTGGGCGATTTTTTGGTAAAACGATACCGGCCAAGGATCGAAGGCGGCTTCGCGAAGATCGAGCAGATCACGCACAAAGCATACGGCGTGTACTGGAAGGTGACGACAAGGGATAACGTTACCACCTTCTTTGGCAAGTCCACGAAGGCAAGGATCGCCGATCCCGAAGACCCGGCAAAGATCTTTAAATGGCTGCCGGAATTCTCCTATGACAACAAAGGGAACTGGATCTCCTATGAATACAAACCGGATTCGAATTTCAAGCCGGCCGACCGGGATCTCTGGCCATCCGCGCTACACGAACGAAACCGGAAGAACGGAATTGCGCTTTTTGCCAACCAGTATTTGAAAAGGATCAGCTATGGGAATCGCCAGGCCTGGTACCCCGATGCGGACCAGCCTTTTGACTGGCAATCACCCGGAGATCAGGAGCATTTCTTCGAGGTTGTCCTGGATTATGGTGACCATGACAAGGACAAACCCTCTGTCAAGGAAGCGCCGGGTAAGTCCTGGGACTTTCGGGAAGACGCTTTTTCCAATTATCGCGCAGGCTTTGAGATCCGCACCGCCCGGATCTGCTGCCGGGTGCTTCTATTTCACCATTTCAAGGACGATGCCAATTTCGGCACTAACTACCTGGTTCGCTCATTGGATCTCGATTATACGGCCTCCTCGATCAACAAATCCGGGGCAACCGAAGTATCCTATCTTTCAAAGATCACCCAAAACGGATATATCCGCAAACCGGATGGATCTTATTCAAAAAAGTCACTGCCGGCTATCGAATGCTTCTATCAGCACCTGGATTGGAACCAGGAGATCCATGCCGTCAGCGAAGAAAATCTCTTTCAGACTCCGGTTGGGTTGAACGCTAACTTCGAATGGACGGATTTTTATGGCGAAGGGGTGTCCGGCATCTTCACCGAACAGGATGAGGGATGGTTTTATAAGGAAAACCGCGGCACCGACGATAACGGAGTACTCGAGCTTGCCCCGGCAAAATTGATCGCACCCCGACCTTCTTTCGGTGGTATCGGCGGGGCGTTACAATGGCAGGACCTTGCCTCCAATGGTGAAAAACAACTGGTGGTTACGCAGGCAGGGATTAAGGGTTATTTTCAGTTGTCAGACGACAGGAATTGGGAAGCCTTTCGAACCTTCCTGGCCGGTGCGAACATCAATCTGGGCGATCCCAATATCCGCGCTTTCGATCTGACGGGCGATGGGATGCCCGATCTCGTGGTGACCGAAGACAACGCATTCGTTTGGTATGCCTCCTTTGGCAAGTCCGGTTATGCTCCAGCCGAACGCTCGATCCAGGCCATCGACGAGGAAAAGGGGCCAGCGGTCATCTTTTCTGAAGTGCAGCAAACCATCTTTCTCGCCGACTTCACCGGAGACGGATTGGTAGACATTGTCAGGATAAGGAACGGGGAGATATCCTACCTCCCCAATAAGGGCTTCGGCAAATTTGGCCCGAAAGTAACGATGAGCAATGCACCTGTCTTCGACACACCGGAACAGTTCAATGCCAAATACATTCATCTTGCGGATATCAGCGGCACGGGAGCATCCGATATCCTTTACACCGGACAGAACAAATGTGTGGCTTATATCAACGCAGGGGGTAACAGTTGGAGCAAGGGTGAGGTCATCGCCACTTTTCCAGGCTTTCACGCCGCGGCGAGGTTATCTGTCATCGATCTGCTGAGCACGGGCACCTCATGTCTCGTGTGGTCATCGGCGCTTCCTGGCGACGGGGGCTCCGCCATGCGCTATATCGACCTGATGAGCAGCAAGAAGCCGCATATCATGAACCGGCATCTCAATAACATGGGTGCAGAAACATCCGTGGAATACAAAAGCTCCAGCTGGTTCTATCTGCAGGATAAGGCAGCAGGCAAGCCCTGGTTTACGAGGCTTCCCTTTCCTGTCCAGGTGGTACACAAAACGACCGTCGAAGAAAAGGTAACCCGGGTTAAATTCAGCACCCAATACAGCTATCACCACGGCTACTATGATCACGCGGAACGCGAATTCCGGGGCTTTGGGCGCGTCGACCAGACCGATACAGAAGAATATGAAACCTGGCTCGAGAACGCGGCGGGTACCGCGCTCGACGATTCGAAGCCTCTTTTTCAAACTCCTATCCTTACGAAGACCTGGTTTCATACGGGGTTTTACTATAATGAAAAGAACATCCTCGGCCGGTTTGAATCCGAATATTGGTATAACGAAATGACCCGCGCCGGCTTCCCGGTCGCGGCGAAAGAGACGGCTTTGCCCGACACGAATGTGGAGGTGGCTTCGACGGTGCTTTTTGGGAATGTCATAAACACGCTCTCTCCGGATGAATGGCGGGAGGTTTTCCGGGCCTGTAAAGGCATGGCGATACACCAGGAGGTATTCGGTCTGGATGGGGTCGACCCGAAGCTCGATCTTACTCCCTATTCCGTCGCAACCCACAACTGCGCGATCCGCCTCCTGCAGCCAAGAAGCAAAAACCGTTATGCCTCCTTTCTTGTCACGGAAAGTGAATCCATTCAATACAGTTACGAACGAAACTTAGCCGATCCCAGGATCGCCCATACCCTGAACATTGCGATCGACGATCTGGGGAATGTGACGGAGAAGGCATCCGTCGTCTATCCGCGACTGATTGTGGATAATGGGTTGCCGAATGCGACCAAGCTGGCACAGGCGGCTATGCTTATTATTTATACCCGGTCGCAGCTGACCAACGATTGCGTGGATACCGACAGCGCTTACCATCTCCGGCTTCCTGCGGAAACCTCCTCCTTCGAATTGAAATTTGTGCCCAAAGCGGCAGCCCTGTATCAACTCGCCGATTTTACGAATATTCTGGACGACTCAAGGTCCGATGAAGCGGCCTACCAGGGAAAGACAAAGCCTGCCGTTCCCGGTAAGGCCCAGCGTCGATTGATCGAACAGGTGCGCACGAATTATCTGAAAAATGACCTGAGCGGGCCACTGGCCCTTCGCAAGCTTGAGTTCCTTGCGCTGCCCTTCGAAAATTACCAACTGGCCTACACGCCGGCGCTGCTGACGGATATTTTTGCCGCGAAGGCCGATGACCCGACCCTGGCCGGCCTGATGATTGCGGGAAAATTTGTACATTCTTTGGACGAGACCGGCAGTCCGGATGGGAACTGGTGGATACCATCGGGAACCGCTAAGTTTGGCAGTGCTGCGGCGTTCTATCAGCCGGTGTCCTTTACTGATCCTTACGAAGTGACGACAAAACTCGTCTACGACGGCACTTATCAGTTTTTTATCCAGCAGGTTATCGATGCCGCAGGTAATACGTCTTCGGTGGATCTCTTCAACCTGCGGACGCTCACACCCCGGCGAATGCGGGACATGAATAACAATCTCTCCGAAACGATCACCGACGAACTGGGTCTGGTAAAGGCGTATGCTGTCATGGGCAAGGGCAATGAGGCCGATAACCTGAATGGATTGACGGAGATAACCGATGCAGGGGAAGCCGGCAGCATCACCCAATTTTTTAATACCCCGGATACCGCGACGGGAATCGCCGATTCGGTAACGCTCAAGGCCAGGGCCGACGCGCTGCTGCAAAATGCGACCACCCGCTTTGTCTATGATTTCAATGCCTATGCAAAACTGAAGCCTGTTGGCGTCGCCACCATCCAGCGGGAAAAACATTTTGTCGACGACAATCATTCGCCCATCCAATTGAGTTTTGAATACATGGACGGACTTGGCCATGTCGCGATGGCCAAGAAACAGGTGGCGCCGGGCTTCGCGAAGCAGGTGACGGTGAATAACGATAAAAGCTTCCAGGTGGTTCCGGTCGACACCTCGAAGGAGAATCCAGCACAATTGCGCTGGGTGGGCACCGGCCGGACGGTGCTAAACAACAAGGGCAATCCTATCAAACAATATGAACCCTATTTTTCGGTGACGCCGAAATTCGAGGACCTGCCACAACTCACCGAGCAGGGGGTAACCCCCATCCTGTATTATGATGGCCTGAGCAGGCTCAAAAAGACCGTTTTGCCGGATGGAACTATCAACCGATCGGCATTCGACTCCTGGAAACTGACGCTTTGCGATGCCAACGACTGCGTGCTCGATACGGACTGCGCCTGGTACACGGACAGGACGGGCGCCGTCCCTAATCCCAAAATTGTCGCCGCCGGTAAAGACCCTGCCCGGGAAACCGAGGCGGCCCGGAAGGCTGCGAAACATGCGGGCACACCGGTAGTCCAGCATCTCGATACGCTGGGAAGGCCCGTTCTATCCATCGAGCAGAACCGGGATATCTTCACCGGCGCCGATGAATTTTATCGTACGAAACTAACCATCGACATTGAAGGCAATACTCTGGATATCCGTGACCCGCGGGAAATTGCCGAGAACGCTTTGTTAGGCAATCTCGTGATGGAATATAAACATGACATGCTCGGCCACCGGGTCTATCACAGCAGCATGGACTCGGGCCGCCGGTGGTTGCTGTACAATGTGCTGGGGGATCCCCTGCGAACCTGGGATGAACGCGACCAGACCTTCGATTATTCCTACGACAACCTGCACCGTCCCTCCATGACCCAGTTAACCGTCGGCAACAATGCGCCCAATATCGTCGAACGCATTTTTTATGGAGAAAGCCTGTTGACGCCGGGCCGGGCGAACGAGGCCATGTTGCAGGCCGACAATCAGCTCGGCAGACCGATCCGCCATTATGATACCGGCGGACTCGTGGAAACCCTTCAATACGATTTCGAAGGCCGGCCAAAATCGACGACGCGCAAGCTTTACCGCGACTATAAAGGCCTGGTCAACTGGATCGATGCCAACCTGGGTCCCGATCTCGAAGCAGCCGCCTTTACCGTCAGCAGCAAGACCGATGCGCTTGGCCGGATCATCGAGCAAACCACTCCGGACAACGCCGTCGTTACTCCCTTCTATGACGAAACCGGCCTGTTGGATCATGAGTCGGTCATCCACCCGGACGCTGCGCTGTCGGGCCTGTATATAAAAGGAGTCGAATACAATGAGAAATTGCAGCGCAGCAAGATCATCTATGGGAATGATGTCTTTACCAATTTTTACTATGACACCGAAACACTCCGGCTGATACGCCTCGAGACCAATCGGAAGGATGGCCGCCAGCTGCAGGATTTCCGATACACCTACGACGCGGTGGGCAATATCACCAGTATCGAGGACAAACTCACCCCCGATACTTTTTATCGCAACCAGGCCGTGACCAGTGTTATGACCTATACTTATGACGCCCTTTACCGGCTGAAGGAGGCGACAGGAAGGGAGAACCGTGCAGCGCTCAAGTTTGACAAGGACAATACTGACGATAAGCCCTTTATGCAATCGATCAAGCCGGAAACGGCGATGGACATCTGGGGCTACACCCAGCAATATGACTATGACGAGGCCGGCAATATTACTTTTGTCAATCATCAATCCGGCAATCCCTGGAACCGGAACTACACCGTTGAGAAATTGACCAATCGGTTGGTGCGCACCGATATTGGGCAAGGGGTTAATCATTATGTCCTGCCTGTTTCCTATCATACACAACACGGGTTCATCACAAAAATGCCCCACCTTGACGTGCTGGACTGGAATTTTAAGGAGGATCTGATCCGCACGGTCGCGCAGCAGGTGAATCCTGGCAATGGCACGGCAGAGACGACCTACTATCAATATGACGGCCAGGGGCAACGTCTGCGTAAGATCACGGAGAATTATGCCCGGCAGGATGCGCAACCTACGAAAAAAGAGGAACGCATCTACATCGGCGGCTATGAGCAATACAACCTGTATAGCGGTCCATATGCAGGTCTGCAACGCATCACGCTAAGTCTCATGGACGATCGCCACCGATTTGTGATGATCGAGACACGCAACAATGTCGACGACAAGAGTCCCGCGACGCTAGTGCGGTATCAATTGCACAATCATGTCGGGTCGTGCAGTTTGGAATTGGATAATAATGCGGCGGACCCGCAGGTGATCTCGTACGAGGAATACCATCCTTTTGGGACGACGGCTTATCAGGCGAGTAATGATGCGATCAAGGCGGCGGCGAAAAGGTACCGGTTTACGGGGTTGGAGAGGGATGAGGAGACAGGGTTTGGGTATCATGGGGCGAGGTATTATGTGATGTGGTTGGGGAGATGGGCAAGTTGTGATCCAAAGAGGATCAAAGATGGCTTAAACAAGTATCAGTATTGTCATGACAACCCAATCACTGAAATCGATGAAAAAGGTACTGAAGCTTCTTCCATATTAGATTATTCCATAACTCGAACTTTGAAAAGAGACAATACGAATTGGGCGTTCGACACTCAAGTCAAAGGCTCTGTTTTTGGATTTGAATTTGAATTCAATTCACACCAGGAAGGAAAGGTAGGCGTTTCTGAAGGCGAAAGAGGATTTACTGTGTTACCTTCACAGACTTTACCATCAAAAACAAATGCAAAACCTAAAGAAGAAGTAAGGCCGGTTCAAATTCCAGAAAAGAAGAAAGATCCAGTTGTAAAAACCCTCCCTAACATAGATCATTCACTTCACGTTGACGTAGATTTTACTAAAAGTAATGCGGACTTAGCCGACGATGAATTTGCCCGGTCGGAACCTGGAAGCCTATCATCTCTGGGGTGGGCGTTATCGGCTGAATTAAATCGATTTATAAACAATATTGTCGAACAAACTGCCAATGTATTAGACTATGCATCTGTCTCTGCCCAATACGCAGCCAGAGCTTCCCTACAAGAAAATTCCTTTCAAATGTGGGATGACATTGCTGCGTCGATAGAAGCGGGATCTAATTCCCTCTTAGGGATCACGACTATTGCCGGTATTGGAGGGTCTATTGGATCATTCGCGAAAGGCCTCTCCAAAAATTTTGCTTCAGGGGCAAATACAGTTGTTTATCAACTGATCGATGAATTAGGCGATGCGGTTTATGTTGGATCGTCAAAAAACTACAACTTACCTGATACTTTAGCCAGGCATGTCAAGAATTTCAAATTGAACTTCAAAGGACTCCAGATCATTTCCGAACCTGTCTTAGAAGTAGAAGCAAGGCAACTTGAAACACAGCTGATTAAGGAAATAGATCCAATTCTAAATACACTCAAGAGCAGCATTACTCCACCTATTGAGGGTCTATTTGTTCCGAAAGTAATTCAACCCAAACTTACCCTGATTAATCCTCTAATACTACATTAAAAAACGATCTCCCTCATGCTCCCCATCCCCCCACTCCAACAAAGCAATAAAGGCGCCGCCGTCCAAAACCTCCAACTGGTCCTGGCCTTTTTTGTCCAAAAGACGAATGACCCGGCCGCATCGGCGCTCTTCAAAAAGCAAAATTTTATCATGGTCTGGGCCACCGAACTCCACGACCAGATGTACGGGAAGGCCACCGCGGCATTGGTGAGTATCTTCCAGAAAAAATTCAACATCAAATCAAAATCGTCCGGTAACGTCGACGCACCCACCGCCGAACGCTTTAATGTTTTATTGAAAGAATTCGGCGTCCGGGATGGCCAACCCGACGGCAATCAGCCGGAGCGCGGCGAAGAGGAAGTGGAATACACGGTCTCCGGCACGGTGCTCAACCAGCGCAAGGAACCGATTCCGGACCAGACCCTGGTGGCCTATGATGTTGACCTCGTCGGGGCAGCCTACTACCGCACTCTGAAGACGACCCGCGACATCTACAAGAAAGGGGGCATGGAAAAACTGGGGACCGCCACCTCTGACAAAAACGGCAACTTCAACTTCAAATTTAAAAAAGGGGTATTCATCCATTTCGAGATCGGGGCGCCGGATGTCGTCGTATATGCCGTCGATAAGGATCAGGTAGCAGGCGCCTCCCCTCTCTCGATGGAAAGCGACTGGAACGGTACGACAAATTTGCAAAACTGGAATGTCCTGCTGACAAACAAAGACATTCGGGGCGCCACGGAATATGCCCTGCTCACGGCTGCGGTGAAACCCTTCGTGGAGGAAAATAAGCTAAGTCTTTATCAGCTGGCGGACTCGGCCGACCAACAATTGTTTCTGGCTAATGAAACAAACCAGAACGCGGATCATGTGAGCGTCCTTGTTACAGCCTTCAAACTGGTAAACGATCACCCAAATAAAGCCCTGTCAACACAACTGCTCTACGGCATCGGCCGCGAAGGGCTTTCGCTCGATTGGACCTCGCTTCTGACCACGCCGAAACAAACGATCCAGGGAGCTATCGTACAAGCAGGCGTCGACAACATCATCTCTGTCCTGCCCAAAGAGACAATTACGGCCTTTGTCGATCAGTTGGCGGGACTTGCCGTCGACATGGTCTTTAAAAAGGATGCGGCCGGTAAGCCGACACCGTTGGCGGCAGTGCTGCAATTGGCCACAGACAATCCCGATCTGCAAAAGAGTTTCCTTACGCTGCACCAGAATTTTGAAGGAACAGCAAAGGAATTCTGGACGGCCTTTCTGCCAAAACAGGACGGGTTCAAAGACAAACCTGCCCTCATTCAAAAATTGCAGCTCACCAACCAACTGAGTATCGTCAGCGGCCAGCACCTGCCCCTGGTACAAACGCTTCTCACCAAAAGAAAGATCAAACAACCTTCGGACCTGCTGGATATCTCCTCCGCCGATCTGAAGGCATTGATCCTAAAGGCCGGCGTGCCGGATTTCGTGGAGGGCGCCTCGGATGATGAAAAAGCGGCCGCACTCGCCGATACGATAAAAAATCTGAGCAATGCGGCTTTTGCCACTCCGCTTATCGCGCGCATGGTCGCCCAAAAGACCGTACCCAATATCTCGGGGCTGGTATCCGAATTCTTTGCCAAGGCGCCGGATTTTGATTTTAGCCATTCACGGATCGTGGACTTCGACAAAACGATAAGGGAGATCGCAAAGGAGGAAGCGCCGCAGGTTAAAAAGCAACTGGGTCTGCTGCAGCGCATCTACAATGTGAGCCCCACCCCTGCCGCGATGACGACACTCCTGAAAAAAGGTTTTCAATCGGCCCGGCAGATCGCTACGATGTCCCGGAACACCTTTGTAAACAACTATTCCCGCGATCTGGGTGGAGATGATCTGGCCAGGGCAGTGCACAACCGTGCGGTGGTGCAGAATCTCCGGTCTCAGCAAATCGCTTTGCGGGTTCAGGAACTATCCAACCGGGCTATTCCCCTAAAGATCGCCGGCGACGCACAGATGGATAAGGCCCTCGACACCGTCAAGAGCGCGATCGCAAGCTATCCGGATCTGTTTTCGCGACCCGACGTCTGTGAATGCAAGAACTGCCTCTCGATCTATAGCCCTGCCTCTTATTTCGTGGATATCATGCAGATGGCGGATAATATCCCCGTCACGGGTGGCGGTACGGTCCTCTCCATGCTCCTGAAGCGCCGGCCGGACCTGCAATACCTGTTGCTTACCTGCGAGAATACCAACACCCTGATCCCCTATATCGACCTCGTCAATGAGGTGATGGAGTACTATGTGACGCACTGGAATCAGGCCACCGGGATCGTGGATGTGGACCCCGCCACCGTGGCCCATGACACGGGTTCGGCCCTGGCGCCTGAATTGAGGAGCAATCCGCAATATATCAATCAACAATCGTATAAGACCCTCTACGAGACCAGCACCTATCCTTTCACGCTGCCCTACCACCAGCCGCTGGACACGATCTCGATCTATCTCGACTTCCTGAAAACGAGCCGGGCGGCCCTGATGGAAGTATTCACGCTCGACATAAACAATCCCACGGCCGGCAGGCCCACGGCCATCAACCCGGCCGCCATTCAGTCCGAAGGGCTCGGGCTCACCCTTCGGGAATATTCGATCCTCACTGGAAAAGACTACGACACCAACGCTGCCGCACTGAAATCCGCGCAGGAGTACTATGGATTTGTAGCCCCACCAGCCAATTATATCGATACCCTGCGTCAGGTGCCCGAATTCCTCCAGCGTGTGGGCCTGCGCAACACCGAGCTGGTGGATATCCTGGGAACGCAGTTTATCAATCCCGGACAAAATGTGGTCATGGTGCTCCGCGATCTTTTTGGTCCGACGCTAAACGACGCCAATGACCTCTATAAAAAACTGAAGGACGGCAGCTGGAAAGCCGATGGTCCGATCAATACTATACTGGGTAGCCGCGGTGTCGCCCAAAACAAGATGGATGATTTTCTCACCGCGAACTTCCCGGCCTTCCAAAAGCTGATCACACTGTATAACTCTACCGACGGCTGCGGTCTGGATACGACAAGCCTGCAATCCGTCCAATGGGTCTATGAACACACCGCTCCCGGCGATCCGGATGCCGCGCTCGGGGACCCCTTGTTCTGGCGCTTGCACCGGTTTATCCGTCTGTGGCGAAAGATGGGCTACTCAGTGCATGAGTTGGATACGCTCATCGGGGCATTGAAGGAAACGGATGTCACCGATAAATTGCTGGCAAAGCTGGCCGTCGCCAAAAAGGTAAACCAGACCCTGGATCTGCCGATCCTGAAGCTTGCCGCCCTATGGGGTAATATTGATACCTACGGGGACCAGTCTCTCTACAGCCAACTTTTCCTGAAAAAGACCGGCCGGGATCAGACGAACAATCTCTTTACCCCCAATCCCCTGGGTGATATTCTGTCCGGGGCCGGCACCACCATTACCGACAATCTCACCGCTATTCTCTCCGCTTTCCAGATCACCAGCGACGAGTTTGCCGCTATCGCAAAGGCGGCCGGTATGAACCCGGACACTACTTCCGTCACAGTCGCCGCGTTGAGCACGATCTATCGGTATAAACTTCTTTCAGATGCCCTGGACTTCCCGATCGCGGATCTCTGTCTCATGAAAACGTTGTTTGCTGTCGACCCCTTCGCGGAGCCGGCTGCCACGGACACCTTCGTAGCGCTGATCAGCCAGCTGACGGCTGCGAATATCGATGCGACCACACTCTATTATATTCTCACCGCCCAGGGAAATCTCTTTCCCCTGGACAAGATGATGCAGTCGGTGGTGCTCCTCAAGGATCGGATGCTTGCCCTTTCTACCGATGATCTGCGGCTCAATGCGGTGATTGGTGAGATTGCCTCGCTCACGGGCATCGATGAGCAATCGCTGCGCGTGATCTCGGATCCGCTGACGACGTCATTGATCGCCAATTTGTCGAAAACCGGCCTGAACGCGAATTATTTCAGCGACCTTACGCTCACTACCCTTGCTTTTTCGCAAACCGATGCGCGGATCGATTTTGCCTGGGATGGCTCTCCGCGCCCGGGGTCGCTCACGCCCGGCAACTACAGCGTCCGCTGGGATGGCTGGATCGCGCCTATTTCCAGCGACGACTATACCTTCACGGTGCGGATTGCCGAAAAAGGGGACACTGTCCGCCTTTGGATCAATGGGATTTCCGTGCTGGACACCACCGCCGATCTGGTGAACAACACCTGGCAGATCAAGTCTTCCCTTGTGTCGGGACAGGCGGTCGCAATCAGACTCGAATATTTGTCAAAACATCCGAAAAGTGAAGTGCACCTGCTTTGGGAGACCAGAACCATCGCTCAGACGACGGTGGATGCGGGTTTTTTTTACACCGCTCTGAATCTTCCTGCCATTCTCGACACCCTCACACTATGTCATCGTAACGCGCTCCTTGTAAATGGCTTGACGCTAAGCCTGCCTGAGCTCAATTACCTCACCCTCCACGCGACCGATTTTGGATCCATCGACTTCAGCAATTTGAAGGGCAAGGATTGGCAAACCCTCTGCCGATACACCGATCTCAGAAAACTGATCCCCGCGTCTTCCCTGCTTTCCCTCTTCCAACAGGCAACAGCCGAAGACGCCACAGCCCCGGGCAATCCACCGTCGGACGCGCTTCTCTCCGCGATCGCCAAGGCTACCAACTGGAATAAAGCTGCATTGGTCTACCTGACGAAACTGTATTTCACGTACTCCGCCAAAGACTTTAAAAACGAGATCGCTTTTGGCACGCTGCAAAAGGCATTCACAGTTTCCAAATCGACGGGCATCGCCATCGGCGATCATGGTCTCCCCGCCTGGGTCCCGGTGGAAGGGGCACATACCAACTTCGACGACCTCTACGGGATGGCGCTCGACATTAAAAATGCGGTCCGCGCCAAATATACCGACAAGAACTGGACGAAGATATCCCGGCAACTGAACGATAAGCTGCGTGAGCATCAGAAAAAAGCGCTTTCAGCCTTTCTCCTGACCGACCCCTACCTGAAAAGCCAGGGCGTCACCAATCTCAATCAGCTTTACGAGTATTTGCTCATCGATGTGCAAATGGAAGCCTGCATGGATTCGTCCAGGATCATCCAGGGGACAATGGCGCTGCGTCAATATATCGATCGCGGTATACTCAACCTGGAGGTCTCCCGGGGCGTTCCCGCTAACGCTTTCTCGGACGACGACCGGGAAAAATGGGAATGGATGAAACACTATCCGGTGGAAGCCGCCTGGAAGAAACTCTGCGTCGACACCGAAAATTATCTGGACGAAACCCTGCGCGACGACAAGACGCCTTTTTTCAAGGAAATGGAATCTGAGCTCCAGAAAGGCGATATCACCCCGGATTCGGCGCTACTGGCGTTCCAAAATTATTTGTTCAAATTAAATGAGGTCAGTAACCCCGAGATACTCGCGACATTGGACGACAACGAAGCGCAAAAGACCCATGTCTTTGCACGCACGCATACCGCGCCTTATGCTTATTTCTACCGCTTTCTGGATCGTACCGGCGCCCCGGATCAACTCCGCTGGTCGCCCTGGGAAACGGTGCAACTCGATATCAAAAGCATCGACGATGGATTCAACAGCGGCACGCACCTGGTTCCGTTGGTGTATAACAAGCGCCTTTTCTTATTCTTGCCGGAATTCTCGCCGCGCCAGGTAGATAAACTACTTCCGGCCGGTAATCTGGCAGACCAGGGCAATCGAAATTCGGCAGACCTCAAACAGCAGACCTACTGGGAGATCCGCATCGGCTGGAGCGAGTACGCCGGCGGTAAATGGACGCCCAAGAAAATATCGAAAGAATCTCTGTCGCCGTTTTACACTGATTGGGTGAATATCTGGCAATCTTTCAATAGTTCGCAATTGAAAGCGAATCAGGAAATAACCGGGCAGATCCAATCGCTGCAACAGGTCATCGACCTGCAAAATCAGTTTTTGGCTGATCATCCTGAGTATGCTGACGCCATCAATTATGCTAACGCAAAACTCGAAGCAGGCATCACCAGTTTGCAAGCCACCTATTATCCCCTCGCTGACATGCCTACGGTCAAACCCAAGGATTTTATCTTCAACACGAATATCTACCAGGGGCAGGTTACGATCGGGGTCTATATCCGAACCTCCTATCTCGACTCACTCGCCGATTTTGGGGGTGACACGAACCCTGTATACCTCGGCTCCTTCGTCCTTCCGGATATCCAGTCGAAACCGGTCACCGACTTCAGCGATAGCAACGAATACCGATACATCGAGGCCTTCAAGGTGGGACTGGATGATACCGCTGACTATGAACCCTTCTTTCAATCTTATGAAAAAGTGGGACCGCTAAGCCTGGCGGGTGTATCCTTCCTGGATAATCCCAGTATCGTTCACCGGGTCCATTTTTCCAATGACGTAAAGCTCACGGATTTCGAGGATAACCTTAAATATCCGTTCTTCTACAGCGATGTCACGCTATCACGGGTATACTTCGCGATCCCACTCATCCCAACCATCATTTATCAGCTGAAGAACCCCGATGAACAGTATTTCCAACCGTTCCGCAACCATGAGCCTCCGCTCGTGAAACAAAAATTCATCCCACCCTCGATGCGCGTCGAAATGCTTGCCAAGTCGACGCGGCCGGTGGAAATGAAGATGTCGGCGCTCCGGCCCGGCGCCGATCAGGCGTTGCTGGATAAAATGGTCCATATTGACCTGGAGAAAAATTTCAACGTTCCTTCTTCCTTCGGTGGGGCGATGGCTAATTTCGTTCCGTATCCCCGGGTCTCCGGCGGCGTGCTGGCCTTTTACAATTTCCGCCACCCCTTTACTCCTTCCTTTATAAAAAAACTCAACAATGCCGGCGTAGCCGAACTGGAAACGGCCGACACGGCGGAGTTCAAGATGGATCCCAATTGCCCATGGATGGACGTGGCCAAGGGACTCCTGGCCAATGATGCCGGAGCCTTTTTCAATTATTATCAGCCGGAGTGGGCACATGTAAAACAATATGCACCGGGATTGGGATTACCCAATTACTATATTGATTGCGTAGATGAGCATGACAACGGCGCACTTTCCATTTATAATAAGGAACTGTTCTTTCACGCCCCGTTGTACATCGCCACCCGGCTCAGTAAGAACGGCAAGTATGCCGATGCCCTGACCTGGTTTCACTACATCTTCAACCCGATGTCGACCGAAGCACCGCTCGACGCCACGCATCCCAATACTCCCTATTGGGGATACCTGCCTTTTAAGATGACACCCGAGGAAAGCATAACACAGTTTCTCGATACGCTCGTACCAGGGTACAACCACAATCAAACGGTGCGTGAATGGCGCGAGAAGCCTTTCCAGCCGTTCGTTATTGCGCGCGACCGGCCCATCGCCTTTATGAAAAATGTGGTGATGGCCTATCTCGATAACCTGATCGCCTGGGCCGATGATCTGTACAGGTCTTTTACCCGGGAAAACATTACGGAAGCAACTCAGATCTATACGCTCGCCCTGGACATCCTCGGGCCAGCCCCGGAATTCATCCCGGATCACGGCACATTCAAGGCGAAGAGCTATGCGGACCTGAAGCCCATCCTGGATGATTTCGGGGATGCCAGGGTCGACCTCGAGAACCTGTTCCCCTTTTCCAGCGACATACCCCCTTCGCCTACCTCGGCGACCGCGCCTTTCGACCTGCTCGGGATCGTCAGACCTTACTATTTCTGTATCCCGGCCAACGATAAATTGCTGGGATATTGGAAAACCATCGGCAACCGGCTGTTCAATATCCGGCACTGCCGCAATATCGATGGCATCGAGCAGCCGCTCCCGCTGTATGAGCCACCGTTGGACCCGGCGCTGCTGATTAGTGCCTTTGCCCAGGGACTGGACATCGGCAGCATCCTGGCCGACCTGGAAACACCCGAACCCCTCTACCGGTTCAGCTTTCTCTCTCAGAAGACAAGGGAGTTCATCGGACAGGTGAATTCATTCAGCAATGCGATGCTCTCGGCTTGCGAAAAAAGCGATGGCGAGGCAATGGCGCGCCTCCGTTCGACGCAGGAGATCAAAATGCTCGGTCTTGTAAAACAGGTGAAGGAGCGGCAGTTGCTGGAGGCAAAGGCCAACCGCGACTCGCTGGCATCCAGTCGCATCACGGCTGTCAAACGATTTGGTCATTATGTCGTCGAATTAGTCGGTAACGCCAACCCAGACATACCCGATACGCCCGAATTGCCTGACGAACTCACGGCCGATACCACGTTGCCCGTGGAAAATATCATTCCCGAGGTCAGCACGGCCATCGATGTCAGTCTTGCTTCAACGGACGAACGGGGTGTAAAGATCATTCCAAAGGAAAAGCTCGAACAGGACAAATCACAGGATGCGATGATTGCGCAGGCGACAGCCTCGGGTATGGAAGGGCTCGCGGCGATCTTTCACCTTCTTCCCTCGCTTGGCATTGCATTGCAACCCTGGGGCATTGGCTCGGAGAACAAGGTGGCGGGCGGGGATATGGTCGCCAATGCCCTCTCCGCAGCGGCCCGTGTTCCGCAAATCCTGGGATCTGTCTACTCCTACCAGGCGTCCCAGGCCGGCAAAATGGCCTCCTATATCCGGCGGGAACAGGACTGGGTATTTCAGGCGAACATGACTGCCCGCGAGATCATCCAGCTCGACAAGCAGATCACCGCTGCCGAGATCCGGGTGCAAACAGCGCAGAAAGAACTCGATAACCACGAACAGCAGATCGAAAATGCGCAGGGCCTCGATGACCTCCTTCACATGAAATTCACCAACCAGGAGCTTTACGACTGGATGAAGGACAGGTTATACGATGTCCACAAACAAAGCTACCAGCTGGCGTATAATCTCGCCAAAAAGACTGAAAAAGCCTATCGCCTCGAGTTAGGTCTCGACGACAGCAATTTTATCCAGTATGGATACTTTGTCAGTGCCAATAAAGGTATCACCGCCGGGGAGCAATTGCAATTGGCCATGGACATGATGGAGAGTTCCTACATCGAAAAGAATGAACACGTCGATGAGATCACCCTCTCTTTCAGCCTGCTAGAGGTCAACCCCCAGGCCTTGCTGGACCTCAAGTCAACAGGTATGTGTACGTTCGGTCTCTTCGAATGCTTCTACGATGTCTATTGTCCGGGCGAGTTCATGCGCTTGATCAAGGGCGTCCGGCTGAGCCTGCCTTGCATCGCGGGGCCCTATACCAATGTCAGCGCCCGCCTTACGATGACGGCCGGATATGTTCGCAAAGCGGATAATCTCTCGGTCTACCTTGCGGATCTGGCTGACTATCCTTCGCCGGCCTGCACTGCGATGACAACCAGCACCGCGCAAAATGACGGGGGTATCTTCGAATTCAATTTCCGCGACGAGCGCTACCTGCCCTTTGAAGGGGGTGGAGGAGCGAGTGATTGGCGCCTGCAACTGCCGCAACTGCGCGCCTTCAATTACGACAGCATCGGCGACGCGATCTTGCATGTCAGCTTTTATGCGAAAACCGATCCGGATTTCCGCACGCTGGTCGAGACGCCCGGCAACATCAAAGCAGCACTCAATAAGACCAAGGGCCTCTCCAAACTCATCAACATGAAGCAGGATTTTTCCCAACAGTTCTACAACCTGCTGCATCCGCCGGTGGTCGCAGGCAACCCTACGAACCAGACTGTGAGTTTCGATATCACCGAAAATCATTTTCCCTATTACCAGCGCGACTGGGATTTCAAGATCACGGGGGCCACAGTATATCTCAAGCCAAAGGACAAAAAAGCCATCGACCTGACGGGCCTTCAGCAATTGCAAATCAATGCCCAGCCCGTCGCGCCCGCTAATACCTGGAATGCGGTGAACGGTATGCAGCAAGGCGCGGTGAACCTGAATGGAAGCCCGAAAATAAGCTGGACGATCGATACCCAAAACCTGAACGGCTTCGACGAGGGTACCCTGGACAATGTCTTTATTCTGTTTGGCTATTCAATTCTGTGAGATTCTGGTAGCACGCGTGTCTTTTAAACATTCTGCTGTCCAGTTACCGGAACGGTGCCGGATTGCTAACGCGCAAAGAAGATTCCGAAAATGCACAAGTACGCACCCGTTTTTTTAACCCATATCGTTAAGTGAAAAGATATTCATTTTCCGGATTAGAATTGAACGACTTTGACTATTTTTGATAAAGCTCTTCACATCTTAGTTCGCTAGTGAGTAATCCGGTGAGTGAAATTTGCCGAAATTTTCCAAGGCATTGACATTCTGAATAATACAGGTCTAAATCGAATCCAGTCGTCCCGACAATGGTCCAAAGCTATCTTAGACGGGAGCCCGTAAAACGCTGATTTTACGGGCTTTTTCTATTATATCCATATCATTTTGCGGCGAAAGGTTCAAAACTTATTCCTATTAATAACCTCCATAAACCGGTCCCTGAATTTTTCACTGACAGGTATGCGCTTATCACCGATATAAACATGGTTGTCTTCGATCTTAGTAAGCTGCTCGTAATTGATAATATAAGAATTGTGTACCCTGATAAACGGAGATTTAAGTTGCTCTTCCATGTCTTTTAATCGACGGTATATCAGCACCTGTTCCTGGCCTGTCGCCAGCCTTACGTAATCCCTCTCTCCTTCAAAATACAGGATGTCCTTTAATAAGATTTTCCTCAATGTTTTTCCGGATTTCACGAAAAAAAACTCCGGTCCCTGTTCAGCATTTGACAGGTATTCCGGCCGGGGCCCTAAAAAATGCTGCTCTATTCTTTCGACCGATGCCAGGAAGCGCTTTAACGTGATGGGCTTAAGCAAATAGTCGATGGTCTGAAAAGAATAGCTTTCGACAGCATACTCGGAATATGCCGTGGTAAAGACAATTTTGGTGCGGGGCGGCAATAAGGTTGCGAGCTCCATGCCTGTGAGCTTTGGCATATTGATGTCCAGGAAGATAAAATCGACCGCGTTCGTTTTTAAGAACGCCAGTGCCTCCAGCGCATCATAACATTTCGATTTCAGGGTCCAGGGCGTACTTTGCTTTACCAGGAGTTCCAGCAGACTGATAGCGTCAGGCTCGTCGTCGATAATTATGCAGCTTAAATTCATTTAAGCGGGATTTTTAAAAATGCAGTAAATAATTCTCCTGCATTATCAATGGTCAACTCAAATTTCTCGCCATATAACATCCTGAGCCTTTTGCTTAAGTTAACGATGCCAAATCCACCGGGGAGACTGCCGGGCTCCGGATCTACCTTGCGGTTGCTGGTTTTAAAAAACAAATAATCACTTTGCTGGACCAATGAGATAGTTACCTGGTTTTGCTTTTCAGATTTGTCGATCCCATGTTTGAAGATATTTTCTACAAAGGGCATGAGCAACATAGGCGGAATGCGGATATCGGGGTTATACGCCTTCTCGAAATGAATCGCCGCGCCGTGCCGGATACGGATCCTTTCAAGCTCCATATAGTTTTCTATAAATGCCACTTCTGTCGATACCGGCACTTCATCCTTCGGGCTTTCATCGACAAAATAACGCATAATATCCGACAAACGTTCGATCAGGCCAGCTGCCGGCGGATCGACTTTATAAACCCGGTAATAAATGCTGTTCAGCGCGTTAAAAAGAAAGTGTGGCTGAACCTGCGATTTGAGCAAGTTAAGTTCGGCCTGGCTCTTCTGGAAAAGAATTTCCTCCGTTTGTTGTTTTAAGGTGAAATAGGCAATGGCAATGCGAAAAACCAGGCTGAGGACATAGATCAGGATACCTCCGGGGACATATTCCAGCAATTCAAGGATATCTACCGGCTCTGTTCTTATAAACTTAAAATGCTCATAAAGAACAATGCTTACATATCCTTTTAGCATACCCGTTAAAATTAATAGGAACGCTACGGAAATGCCGTACAATACGAACCTTCTCTTTTGATAAAGCACCGGGTATAGCAATAGGATATTCCCGTATATAATGACGGCATACGAGGTGGTGTCGACTACGGTGTTAATGGCTGATTTAAGCACGCCAGCCATCGGCAGCACCGAAAAGAATATCAATAACAGCACGGCGATCCATATCAGCACCTGAAGCTGAATAATACTGGGCGCCCGCTTCAAAATCCTCATCCTTAAAAATACAAAGCCTCTCTGTGTCCCTATGTTATTTTCTACGGTTGGGGCACTATTCCCGGCAATTTCCCGAAAAATCAAGGCAATTCAGCTAAAAACCCCGAAAAGCCCGCGCGTCGAATAAATACCATTCTCTGTCGGAAATTGAGGAGACAGCGTCGAAAAGATTATTTATACCGGTTTGCAACCAACAACTTTGATCATCAAAAACAAATTATGAAGAAGTTATTTATTTTAGGTTTGACCATTTTTCTTACACCGGCACTTTTTGCCCAGCAAACATCGACCGCTGCCATCAAACAAATCATCACTACCATGGCGGACGCCATGCGCAAAGGCGACAGTACTGTATTAAGGTCGGTTTTTGCAAAAAAAGCGGAGGTCCAAAGCGTTTCCGTGGACAAAATGGGAAAGGTCAAGTTGTCAACTACAAGCGCTGATGACCTGGTAAAAGATATCGGTACGCCACACACGGATGTTTATGATGAGCGGAACGTTTTTGGCGACATCAAGATCGACGGCCCTCTGGCCATTGTCCGGACGACTTATAAATTTTATCTCGGAGCCACCTTCAGCCATTGCGGCGTCCACTATTTTCAATTGGTGAAAACTGAGGATGGCTGGAAGATTGCCCATATAGAATTTACCGTGAGGAAAGATAATTGTCCTATGTAGGTTTCCGAAAAGGCGGCGAATGCCAACATCTTTAACCGGGATAATGCTGCCGCCCAAGCTCATTTGGATACAGGATTATCAATCTCATATGCAAATAGAGGATATTAAAAGTATTGTCACCATCGAAGGCCTGGACTGGAACTATATTACAAAATGGATTAAACAGCTGAAATTACGTACCTTTAATCTGATAAACAGATGACAGATACTCCTCAGCATATTAAAGAACTTCAGTTGAAAATCTGGCTTTCCAAATCTCCAGGGGAAAGACTGAAGCTGACATTGGAAGGTAATGGTCAGTTGCTTCACTTTTGGTCGTCTGCTCGTGTGGCTGACAAAGGACGTAATGATCAGAAGCTTAACTGTAAGGGCCCTTGCCTTTAATCATGGCGCCATTAGAGGGAATTTAATGCCTGAATAATATCCTTGCGGAACACTTGAGTATTTTTCATCTTACCCCCTGGGAAATGTGTATTGACATCCAGTCCGTACTTTTTATTTTCTATAATGGCAAACGACAATTCCACACGGAAATGATGTTGCGTTTGCCATTTTTAGGTTTGTCTGTTTTTTGAAAATTGCCAATCCTTTACCCAATGCCACAGGATTTATGATTAAATAATATTCATCTATTAGGTCAGCATTTATCAAAGATGAAACAAGTGTTGCACCGCCATATACAATAATGTCGCCGCTGTTTGAATTTTTCAATTTTTCAATTTCTGCTTCCAAATTTCCGTCGAGAACAGACAAGTTATGCCAACCGCCCGGAATTTGAATATCTTTTGTCAATGTCCTGCTGGCTACAAATTTATTTGTATTAACTATGTGGCTGGCAAAGTCAAACCGTGTGTCAGTTGCGTCTTGTGCAGCCTGTTGCCAATGAGCATTAAATCCTTCCTGCGCCATTTGGCGGCTTATCAGAATATTGCTGACGGATTTGTTTAGGTTCGTATGATAGGTTTGCAAATCTTTATCCCAATTCCAATTTGGTCCCCAATTCCAAATCATCCAATCCGTTCCTCCATTTTCATCGGCTATATATCCGTCAATACTTATTTGTGTTTCAAGAATTAATTTGTTCATATTTTCCATGTTAAATGTAAGAATTATAAATCAATAAGAAACCAACCAACATTTGGTATTGTTACCAGTACAATCCATTTTCTATTAACCGTATGTAAACGGTTCAAATGAACTAAATTTTCTTTTGCGGCCGAATCCTTTCATCGTCGCCCATGAAGGATGCAAGAATCACAACGGAGACTGCCATGATTGTGATCGCAAGAAAGGAAATTCGCAGACTGGTTGCTTCTGCGATAAAGCCGATAGTAGGCGGACCTATCAAAAATCCCATAAAGCCCACCGAAGAAACTGCGGTTAAAGCTGTTCCAGGGGAGAGTGTTTTCGATTTTCCTGCTGCACTATAGACCATTGGCACAACCGAAGAAACACCAATGCCGATTAAAAAGAATCCTAATAATGCCGGCATCATTTCGGGAAATATTACAGATAGCAGCAGCCCGCTTGTTGTTAATAACCCGCTTACCTGCAATATTCGCTTTAAGCCTATACGACTCGAAAGGTTATCAGCAAAGAATCGCATACCTGCCATTGCGATCATAAAGGTTGTATAGCCGATGCCGGTCAGTTGCTTGTCTACCTGTATCACTTTAGAAAAATAAACCCCGCTCCAGTCGAACATTGCGCCCTCCGCCATCATGGAACAAAAAGCAATAAACCCAAGTTTTATCAGCGATTTATCGGGCATTGCAAAAACCGGGCGCTTTTCTGCGGCGATCTCGTCGTTCTTCACGATGTAAAAAGCGCAAACAACATTTACAACAAGAAAAGTGGCACATATAAAAATAAAATGATGCAGGGGTAGTACGTTATGCCCTATCAGCCAGGTGCCAATACCTGCTCCTGCAAAGCCGGCCAAACTCCATAACCCGTGAAAAGTAGCCATTAGTCTTTTCTTATATAAACTTTCTACTGCAACCGCCTGTGTATTGATGGAAATATTCAGGATGTTTGCGAAAAAGCCAAAAGAAAATAAGGACAGAACCAGATACAGAACGCTGGATGAGCTTCCAATTAAAACTAAGGACAAACTATAAAAAACTGCGGAAGAAATAACAGCCTTTTTACTTCCGGCCTTCGCAATAAGCCAGCCCGCAAACGGTAGTGCAATGAAAAAGCCCATTGGAAGGGCAAACAAAACGCTGCCAAGGGCGGCATCTGAAAGTTTGATACTTTCCTTTATAGTTGGAATACGGGCGGCCCAGCTGGCAAAACACAATCCATGCATAAAGAACATGGCACTTACGGCAAACCTGTTTGCTCGCCTTGATGCCTCTTTTATCGTTTCGTGTTTGGGCGAAATTAAATCGCTCCTTTGTTTGCTTAAGAACCATTTACGCAATGGCAGATTGGTCCTTTTTACTTTGTCAATATTTGCAATCATTTGCTATATGTTGCAACTAAAATATTAATTATTTTACACAAATTGCATTTTATGGCATTTTATTTCATTAAAAATCTTAAAAAATAGCATTTAAGAAGGTTATATTGCATAATATTGCACAATATGTTGAAAGAAGAGCGATTTCAATTTATATTAAAGAAGCTTTCGGAAGACCAGAAAGTAACCTTAAAGACATTAAGCAAGCTGCTAAATGTTTCGGAGTATACCGTGAGAAGAGATTTGAAAGAACTTACTGACCATGGCCAGTTGAAAGCTGTTCGTGGTGGGGCCATTCCCCATTCTCCTACCCCACATCATTTCAGTGACCGATTGCATTATAAAACAGACGAGAAAAAAGTCATTGCAGAAAAAGCCGTGGGGTTATTGGATAACGGACAGGTGGTTGTGTTCGATGGTGGCACTACCGCTCTGGCGATCGCTTCCATTCTGCCACACGATCTTCGGATTACTGTTGTAACAAACAGTTTTCCTATAGTGAACGTACTTGAAGAACACCCGAACATTGAAGTATTGTTTACCGGGGGTAGATTGCTCAAAGTAGCTTACACAGCCATCGGGCAGGATACCATCCGTTTCTTTAACAAAGTGCGCGCAGACATTTATTTCATGGGGATATGCAGTATTGACCCTACGATCGGGGTAACAACAATCAATTACGAAGAAAGCGAAGTAAAGAAAGCAATTGTGGAAGTATCGAAACGGGTAATTGCATTAACACCTACCGAAAGAATAAACACGGCAGAAGCTTTTTTTATCTGTCCGCTTGAATCGGTTGATACCATTATCACCGATGAAGAAGGAAAAGAACTTGCAGAGCAATATTTTAAAGATTCCGGAATTACGGTAATGTAAGAATGTTTTTCATTTTTGTATTTGACTTTTATGGAAATGAACAGCAATAAGTTGTTCTTTCTGCGCATTACCTTCATGCGTTGGCAAAAACACCCCCTTTAAAAGGCAAGAATGCCGGTTTTTTAGGGGGTGTGGCGGGAGTAATTTTGGTTAAAATTAATTACTATGACAACGCAAACTCTGGTTAACAAACCAAGCAAACAAGTAGAAGAAGTAGGTAAATGGTGGCTGAAGATCGTTGAAGCCGCTTCCAAACATGAGTCGCTCGATGCGGCGCGGGATTTTGGTGAAAACTGGCAAAGTCTTACGGCAGAGCCGGGTGGAGTGGATTATATCGAAACTAATGCGGGGGGCGTCCCGGCCATGTGGGCAGTGCCGAAAGGGGCCGTGCAAGACAGGGTCCTGCTGTGTCTTCACGGCGGCGGTTTCTTTACAGGTTCGATGTATACACACCGGAAAATGTTTGCTCACCTGGCGAAAGCCACCGGCGCCAGGGCATTGATCCTGGACTATCGCCGCACCCCCGAGCATGTGCATCCGGCGCAGGTCAACGATACTGTCGCGGCGTATGAATGGCTGCTAAGCCAGGGAATCGAGCCCCATCACATCGCCTTTACAGGAGATTCGGCGGGGGGCGGCCTGGCGATAACCGGGATGTTGCTTGCCCGGGACAAAGGTCTTCCTTTACCGGCTGCGGCATTACCGATGTCCCCCTGGTTTGATATGGAAGCAGTCGGAGATTCGATGGACTCCAACAACGGGAAGGATCTGTTGCTGCAGCGGGATTGGGTAAAGTCTATGGCGCTGATGTTTGTCGGAGAAGAGGGCAATATCAAAGATCAGTATGCAAATCCGTTGTATGGAGATCTGAAGGGGCTGCCGCCGATCTATATCCATGTCGGAGGAGACGAGGTATTACTGGATGATAGCCGGCGTTTGGCGGAGAAAGCCATGCAGGCTGGTGTTGATATAAAGGTGGACATTTTCCCCGGAATGCAACATACGTTTCAGATGGCTGCGGGACGCGCTCCGGAATCGAAAGACTCTATTAACCGCCTCGCCGAATGGGTAAAACCCAAACTTGGATTGCTTTAACCACAAACAAATTATATTATGGATAAAATAGTTGGGTTTGCCGCCGCCCTCATCGTTATCACCGGCCAGGTGATCTATATCCTGAACTGTCTGCAAAGAAAAATTACTCCAAGCGTGCTGACATGGTTCGGCTGGGCGGTCCTGATGTGCATTACGCTGATCTCGCAGATCATCCACGGGGGATGGCAGTGGAGCATGACGGCGATCGCGTTTTCAACAGTGGGTTGTTTGGTGGTCACGTCAGATGCATTGCTCGGCGCCCCTACTATTGTAAAAGCGTGGCGGGAGCCGGCACAGGAACGATCGGTATCATGGGTGTTAAGCACGATGTCAGCCGTGCTTGCCCTTTTTATCTGTATCGGCCATGAGATTATTTACTTCCTGTTCCCGGCCTATCTGTTGCTTTACAATGGAACGATGGTGCAGATGACCTGGATCCACCGGTAACGGTAATCCAGGCAATCATAACAAGGCTGTCTTTCGTGCATATTTTTTGCGGTAATCGCGGGGAGACATGCCGGTCAGTTTCTTGAAGACCATTCTGAATGTCTTAATATCTTCGTAGCCGGCCACGCCGGCGAGGTCGATCGACTGCAGATCGTCACTTTCCAGCGCTTTCTTTGCCGCTTCTATCCTGACCCGCTGAAGGTATTCCATCGGCGTATTATTAGTGGCCGCTTTAAAGCGGCGGATAAAATTTCTTCTGCTGGTATGAGTTAAGGTCGAAACCTGGTCGATAGAGATATTGGAGGAATAGTTCTGCTCGATATAAGCCTGGATTTTCAGGATTTCGTCATCATTATGTTGACGCTGACCTGTAAATACTGCAAAATGAGCCTGGCTGAAGGAATCGGTGTCTATGGAATACGCCTTACTGATTGCGAGGGCGGTTTCCCGCCCGCAAAACCTTTCGATCAGGTAAAGAATCAGCTTTAGCGAAGCAAAGGCGCCCCCGCCGGTGTAGATCCCATCCTGATCGGTGATAACCTTGTCCGATCGCAATCTTACCTGCGGGTACCGCAATTGCATTTCATCGGTCACCGACCAATGGGATGTAGCCGCCTTACCGTTTAGTAATCCGGCTTCCGCCAAAAAGAAGCTTCCGACGCAAAGGCTGGCAATCTCTGTTCCGGATCTTCGCATCGATTTGATCCATTCGATGATGGCTCCGTATTTCCCGAGGATATTTTTGCTCGCGCCGTCGAATCCGGGAATGACGATAAGATCTGTTTGGGCTACTTGTTGGATAGTAACCTGGCGAATAAAGCGAGCGGTTCCCCCCAACTGGATACTTTCGGGCCTTTCGCCCACCAGTTCCAGGTCGAAAGCAGGTGATTCGCCAATTCTTTCAAGATAACGATTTGCGCCGGAGAAAAGATCCAAAGCGCTGGTTGCGCTTGACCAGTATACATCTTCATGGACCAGAATCGATAGTTTCTTCATTGACAAGCGGGATAAATGCGTGGAGTATAAATTTACTCACAATTCATCACATTGGGTTGGTTTTCAAGAAATAATTTTGATAGATTTGCTGAATGAAAAAATATTTTCCCGCTATCTGCGTAATCCTTCGGCGCAGTTTCGTCACTCTTTCCTGGTCGATATAGTAGACAAAAACAGCGGTAATCCTTGCCAAATTATATGTTTGTTGAATTTCCTTCAATCAGCCCGAAACTCTTCGTAGGTACTCTGCTGAGATTCTTTAATAAGATAAATACATTCATCCAGTATATAGTGGAGAAAATCAACCGGCGATAGAGACATATTCCACCGTTTGACAGAAAA
>Ga0207695_10001270_pt1 | contig 42915 bp, 43 predicted proteins | sample KBSC54metaG_FD_184354 | JGI IMG/M metagenome (GOLD analysis project Ga0207695, IMG submission 184354) | Corn rhizosphere microbial communities from Kellogg Biological Station, Michigan, USA - KBS C5-4 metaG (SPAdes) (version 2) | ecosystem: Host-associated > Plants > Roots > Rhizosphere > Soil...
GGATAGTAATGTGCTCGTCGCCGGCTATGGAGGCATGCTGATGAAAAGCCCTGTCGGTACCTGGCAGATCGATTCGGTGACTGCACAGTACGTCGACTATCCCTGTACGCAGCGGCTTTCTGCTTCAGCGGGCGTTTTATTCGGACAGATCGACAGCCTTTCATTTGAAGTCACTTCACCGGACAACAAGGTGCAGTATATCGGTGCGAGCCCGGCATCCGTAAATAATGGCCGGGTCGTCTGCACGGCGCCCTCGGATACGTCGTGGATAGCAGGTGCTGTCTACACTGTCCGTTTCAGGCTCTTTTACAAGGGAGGATGGATCTATAGCGCTCCCACGACCTTTACCACGGCAGGCATACCCAAACCTGTCATTACAGGCACGCCGGACCTTCTCTGGTCCAGCGCTTCCTACGGCAACCAATGGTATCTGAATGGCATGCCGATAACCGGCGCCATCAACAACGGATGGACACCCCACGACACCGGCAGCTACACTGTCCAGGTAACGCAAAACGGATGTACCAGTCTGATGTCCGACCCCTTTAGGGTCACCGGCAGCTGGAAGGTGGATGGACTCACCGTCATTTTGGACTCTGCATGTGTGGAAAGGTTTGCAGCTGTCCTTCAGGCGAACAAAGTAGAGGCGGACAGTCTATCCTTCGAGGTTGCTGCACCCGACTTGACGATTACCAGGTTCCCGGCTACGCCCAATAAGGTCAATAACTCGACACTTACCGTCACGGCCTCCACCAATAAGCTGGCTCCGGACCGGACATATTCCGTTAAACTGAAGCTATGGTACAACGGCACATTCAGGTATAGCAATACCATTACCTTTACGCCACCGGCCTTTCCGGCACCGGTGATTACGGAAAGCGCCGGCCAGCTGTTCTCTTCATTTGCAGCCGGCAACCAGTGGTACCTGGACGGCTCTTCCATTTCCAGCGCTACTGACGCCCGCCTTGTCCCTCAACGTTCAGGCAATTACACCGTGCAATCTACCCAGGGCGCTTGTGTAAGCCCCATGTCCCAACAGGTAAGATTTGCCGCGGGCAATCTGGGTGTTGTCGGTTATCCCAATCCTGTCGGCAACCAGCTAACGCTGCTGAATACGCAGAACAGGACCCTGTCGGTGGAGATCGTGGACATGAACGGCAGTACTTTGTATAAAGCCAAAGTAGAAGTCTATTCGACGACCATACCGACAAGGCAACTGGCACGGGGGCAGTATGTCGTCCACCTGGTCGATATGGTCACTGGCGAAAAGAAAAGCTTTGCGTTTGTCAGGTTATAAATGTTTTTCGCAAGCTTGCATACAGGGTGGTTCAACAGACTGGAAAAGATTTGATGTCAGTTGCTGCAACAACGATAAATGCCATGATCAAAATAAAGCTGTATTCACAGCCCCCGGTTCCAAATTCACCGACAAACCAACCCAATTGGGCATGAATGATGATGATTCCCATCAGCAATAATATGATAAATCCTGTCGAAACCCACCTGACAAAGATGTCACAGATCAACATTATACCTCCAATGATCTCAAATGACGTTATGCCCCATACGATCATTTTGGGCGTGATGAACCAGATCTTATTAAAGGTGCTTTTTGCAAAATCATCGATGCTTCCCCTGGTTGCGATCCTCACGATGGCATGAATGAGGAAAATGACCGCTAACGATATTCTCAATACAATGATGGATAGTTTGGGGGGAATAAACGGAAAAGGGTTCATAATAGATTGTTTAAACTTGTTTGAAGTTAGTATTTGTCCCTTTTCGACATTGTGCGAAAATTATCAAATTCGCAATAATTCCGGCCTTACTTCTATTTGATATTATCGAAGTAAGGCTGAGCTTCTTCCTTGCTTACTTCGGTGAGCTTAGGTTTAGGTGCAAGCGACCATGGCAATTCACAGCGCAGAAAATATTTCTTACCCGATTTGACATCGAGTGTAATGGATGTCTCTTGTTTTCTAACTTTTGCCACGAATGTCGTTTGCCCCTCTTTGGATAAACGAATGATATAGGATGCCTTATTGGCCATTTCGCAGATAGGCACATCGTTCAGACAAAGCGTATAGCTTACGAGACTTTCGGCGAATTTACCCGGTCTGAAAACATACAAGAATGCCGATTTGCTGACGACTGAGTCGAACGCTGCTTTCCGCAATGCCAGCAGGCTGTCGATCTTTGGGTTGGCGGTCACTTTTCTTTTGGCATCGCTTCGCTGCCTGATCCAAAGCGTATCCTTTAAAACGACCGGATTCGAAGTTTTGTCGAGAGTGCTCTGAAAAGTATAGTAGTCGTCGGTAACGCTAAGGATCTGGAAGAGGAACTTGTGGTTCTTTAACAGTTCTTGTGTCTGTTTGGGCTTATCCTCGAATCCGGAATTATATTTTAAAGAATAAATGCAATCGCTCACCCACTCAACATCCCAGATCGTTGTCTCGCGCGTTACCGGATTGAATTCTTTTTGCATTGCACCATTTCGGGTGTAGGTGCGGCTGGCTCCGTCGGCACTGGAGAAAAAGACAAATACGCCGTTTTTCAGGTCGCTGCAGTTTAATGTCTGAGCTGAGGTTAACAGCGGGTTAAATAAAAGACCAAAGAGTGAATAAATAATGATCTTTGAGCTCATTTTATACTGGGTTTACAAATTTTGGATGAAATTACAAATATTTTTGAGCGTTAGCTTCTTAAGGGAAAGAAAGCTAATTTTATCAGAACATAAAAAAATATTATGGCGCCGTTGAGGTTAATAACAAATGATGTAAACAGGAGAATTCGCTATTTTTATTCAAAACCATTTTATACCAACTTCGGATTAATGTTTACGTTGTGTTTTGGCGTGCCGGTTATAGGCTGCCTCGGCAGCATAGGAGGTTGGAGGATATTTATTCCGTTGCTCCTGGTATGGGGCTTGACTTTTTATCTCCTCTTGTCTGTCAAATCCAGAAAGATTAAAAAAGCCAAAGAGGTTTATGAGGCGGGCCGTGAAACAACTATTTATTTCCAGGGTCTTGATTATAATTACAGTGTTCAGGTAAACGGAGCGCCGCAAACGGTGATCCTGCTTCGTATAAATGGCGAAACCATTAAAGTTAAAACGTTTAACCGGCGTGTGATCAAAGCGTTTGAAGCCCCTGTGCAAAAGGCTTATATCATGGATAAATACCCGGATATCATACTTCCTGAAACTCTTTTCACGGTAGATGTAACCAGCAAGCCAACTCCATTGAGATCCATTGATATGTGAAGCAGGCCAGGCAGGCGGTCAGGCGGCAAGAGCTTTCATGAACCACGCAAGATCTTCTCCATTTTCCTGCCCTTTGCCAACTCATCTACCAATTTATCCAAATACCTGACCTTTTGCGTCAAAGGATCTTCAATTTCCTCTACACGGTACCCACAGATTACTCCTGTGATGAGATGCACATTGGGGTTGAGCGAAGCATGCCGGAAGAATGTTTCGAAAGTTGATTTTTCTTTTATTAATTGCTGTAGCTTATTGTTATCAAATCCTGTTAACCATTCTATGACCTGATGCAATTCTTCTTTTGTTCTCCCTTTCTTCTCTACTTTAGCGAGATACAGGGGATAGACCGAGGCAAAGGTCATTTTTGCGATACGCTCATTTTGTGTAGGGGAATTACTCATGATCAAACGATAAATTTTCCGAAAAAAAATGTAACATTTTATTTTCAATTCTTTGGGAAATACGATTGATGTGGTCGCCTTCATAAATTTCAAAAGAATGCCGGATGCCGTATTTGTTTAACTCTTTATCCAGCGTTTTAATACTCCCGGCAATATCCATGTCTTTATCTCCCGCGTCGAAACCGATGGCCCTTAGCTTCCTGATGTTGTAAATATATTGGTCTAAACTATTCAATGGCCGGTTGGCATCCCATTTTTGTAACACCTGTGGTTGTAGCTTTCCATCCTTTACCGGAAGATCAAGATAAAACGGAGGGTTTGTTGGATTGGGCGACCAGGCTGCTGCTGATGCAAAGAGCGCTTTGGTAAAGAAATCGGCTTTTGCAAATTCTTCTTTTGTCTTAATGCTGTCTGTACGTAAGTAAGGTGCCGGTATATTTTCCGCAGATATTGGAGAGGAAATTAAGCAGCAAGGACTTAATAAGTACACCGTTGAAAATACATCGGGATTCTTCTCTCCGATTCGCAATGCGCCATATCCACCCATGGAGTGACCGCATAAACCCCGGCTTTCCTTTTTGCCAATGGTACGGTAATGGCTGTCAACATAGCCAACCAGCTCCCTGGCGACAAAATCTTCCCAATTGCCAGTGGTTACTGAATTGGAATACATGCTTCCCTGAAAAAGTGTATATGCATCAGGGGTAACAACAATCATCTCATGGGCCGGATCCTGCGCAAACACAGTATCTAAAATAGGCGGTAATACCATCCAGTGCTTCTTGTAGCCATAATATTTTGCATCATCATCCGTGTAACCGTGAAGAAAATAAACTACAGGATAATATTTTTTTGGATCGCTATTATAATTGGCGGGCAGATAAATGGAGACATAACGGTCGGAACTGTCACCACTGAGATTGCCTTCCAGCAATTTGCTGTGAATTCTAACCCGCTGGATGGTACCTTTGGAAATTTGTTTTTGCTGTGCAAAGTTTTTTAAGGGGAAAGCGAGGAATATGAAGGACAAAGCAACGGTGAATCGAGTCATGTATTTTTTCATATTATGAATATAACAAACATTCATCGTATTGTTGCAATCGCAAATAAATGAGATGATAGCGCTTAATCCGCAAAAGGTATCAGCCGGGCTGACAGATCGGGATCTTTCATATCCTTATCCATAGGGAACATGGGCCTTTGTATCCTTTTATAGGGAAGGTGTTCAATATCCTGATCCACGCCGCCGGGCGTAAGGGCCATGATCCAATCGGCGCGCATGGCATACAGCTCGGGTTCGAGATAGCCGATCTTGACGACCACGATATCCGCCTTGCGGGGCTGTAATCCCAGCCGTGTAAAATCGATCTCTTTATGGTAGGGTTTACGTTTACGTGTCACAATAACGTGTACGCTGCCCACGCGGACTGAGACTTCCACTTCCGCATCTTTGTCGCCATTGACAATTGACTCCACTATGCCTGTAATATGTACCGGCGGCGCATATCGCGCATCTATCTTCGCGCCGGCATACCCGTCGACCTTCCCTCCTACCCCTGCTGCAATTGCCTTTTCTACCAGCCCGGGGCCGGGTATGGAAGCATAGATCAGCGAGGGGCCGTTGGCGGCCTTGAATGCGGGATGGGCCAGGATCTGCGTAAGTGTCCAGGTTACGTCGCCGGCACCCCCGGCCGTTGGATTGTCTCCCATATCGCTGATGAAGAAGGGGTGTTTGCTGCTTTTGAGCGCACTGTCAAGACAGACAGACCAGGGCGCGGTAGGTGCGACGAATGCAAATTGTTTGCGGGCATTCCAGAAAAGATGCGCCAGGCTTTCGGCGGTGTGCATCACTTTATCCCTGTTATCTCCGGTGACCATGACAACAGCATGATTGCGGGGCTCATCAGCCCAGGCATAGCCTATCCAGATAGCTGCATCGATGATGCCCGGCTGTGCGGCTGCAGGCGCTACGGCTTTGTAAATGCTTTTCCCCGGCTCTATCCTTGTACTCGTTTTTTCTCCTGGCAACAATACCGGAATAGGTATCCATGCTTTATAGGCGGGACGTCCCTTGCCCGTCTCAAGCCTGGTCAGCAGATTTTGTACAGCGCGACGTTTCGTATCCATCGCATCTTCATGCGGGGCCATCCTGTAGCAGGTGATAAGATCGCTGTTCCTGGCAAGATCCTCCGAGACATTCCCATGGAGGTCCATGGAAGTAGAGATAAGCACTTTCGGCCCTATGATCCTCCTGATCCTTTTGATCATATCTCCTTCAGGGTCATCCAGCCCCACGACGCTCATCGCGCCATGGATATCGAACCACAATCCATCATATGGCAGGTGTTTCCGGAGTGAATCCAGCATCTTCCCTACTAAGGATTCATAAGCTTGTCTCGTCACCGCTCCGCCCGGCAGTGACTTTCCGACAATGGCCGGTACCCATTGAGCTTGTTGACGTAACGCAGAGTCGGCTGCTAAAAAAGGGTAAGCTCCAAATACTGCTGTGTCATATCGCGCATGAAAGGCCGGCTCTTCTGTGAGGGCTGGCGAGAACGTACTGGATTCGATGGCCAGTCCCGCGATGGCGATCCGGAGTTTTGTTTTTTCTGAAGGATGGCACTGGACAAGACTGAAGGCAAAGGCCCAAAGGAATAAAATAGATCGACGCTTTTCCATGAGATTAATTATGAGTTTTATACTCTGAATGACCGGGCTATTTCATCAAAAAGCAACCTGTACTTTTCCATACTGCCTTTATTTGTTCCGCAAGTGATCATATATGCAAATCCCCGAACCGGGATAATGTAATTTATCATATCTCTTACAACGCCATTTTGTTCTTTAGTGTAAGTAAACCACTGTGCATTAAAGGAAGAAACATTAATGGTACCTCTTTCCAGCAAAATGATCCCTTCCATATTTGCTTTTAAATTGTTCATGTTCCGTGTGGTGAAATCATCGATCCCGCTCCCTTGCATTGAGGCGATTATGATATTAATACGTGGTCTTTCATAGTCAAGAGAATCGGGAGCTAATATAAATCGATACTTTATATCTTGTAAGGTTGTATCATGCATTACCCAACCCTTAGGCGGTTCTATCTTATAGTTAAAATTCGGATTCTGCTGATTTTCTGACAGAGATACCGGGTTTGTGACATTGTCAGCTGGTGCCTTTCCATCCTTACAGGATAAAAGAATTGTAAAGCTTATGATAAACAAATAAAAAGATTGACGTTTCATATGGCCCAATTTTTATATGGATTTATTGTCTCAACTAACCAGATTGAAAATAATGGAAATAATCCATATTCTAACGGCTAGCGCTCTCAATGGCTTTTCTTTACCTGTTCTCGATGCGCTTGCCTTGCTGCTCCTCCGGATGTTTTGGGTGTTTGGGTTCGCTGTCGCTGTTGCCAAAGCGCCAGGCGAAGGTCAGGGAGGCCCTTGCGCTGTAGGTGACCCGTTGCCAGTCCAACAGCAGCGCGTCACTGACTCGCAGAAAAGCTGGTCGCCGGGTATTGAAGATATCCCTGGCACTGAAGGACAGCGTAGCCCTGTTATGCGCAAAATCGTACTTTGCCCCTGCATCAAAGCCATAAGCCTGGCGGTGCCGGTCCTGCAAAATCACCTCGCTGGCCTTATAGTCTGCCCTTAATTGCACAGTCAGCCCCCTGGCAAGCGAAAAGTCATTGGTAATATTCCCATTCCAGCTAATACCGCTGGTGGCCTCGATCCCATATTGCGGGGCTGCCGAATTTATCCGGTCATAGACATTGACATTGGCGGTGAAGCTCCAGATCCTGGAGACCCGTACGTTGCCAATGAGTTCGAGCCCGGTATTTATCGCCCGTCTGAGATTTTCGGGAATGGTAATGGTGACGTCGTTGACGGGGTTGCTCTGGAGGTGCTTGATCACATTGTTCGCCTGGCTATAATAAAGCCCCGAAGTAAGATATACGCCTGACCAGTTTTTTTTGTAGGTCAATTCAATGGAATGGATATCCTCGGGTCTAATTGCCGGGTTCCCCCTATCATAATTGACCGGGTCGGATACGTCCGGGGACGGGTTGATGTCGTTGGCGGTCGGCCTGTTGATCCGGCGTGTATAACTTAGCTGTACCTGTTGCGCATGTGGAAACTGCCGGGTCACGAACAGGGCCGGATAGAGCCCGTTGGTATTAACGTTGATAGGCGTACTGACCAGGACATCGGTGGAATCATAGTTTTGTAAAGTGGCGGCGAACCGGCCTGCTTCTGCCCTCAGTCCGACCTGGATGATATAGGCCGTAAGCTGCTGCCGGTAATTGATATAAACTGCATGTACCTGGTTGTTTGTCCTAAAGAAATTGATCAATGAATAATCAGCATTGTACGCTCCACTTAATGTATCAAAGTTGGCGTCCCATTGTCTCTGATTGCTTGTGGCCAGCTGGCTACGCACCCCCGCTTCCAGCCGGCCTCCCCTGCCAAGGGGCAGGGTGTAATCCAACTGGATATTGTAATTCCTGTTCTTTCCTCCTTTCGTGTCCTGCAATATGTCCGGTGCCAGTTTGACCGCCTGGCCATCGACATTGAAGATATTGGTATTATACACATGGAAGCTGTTGCCGGAGCCGGTGGACCAGGCAAAGTCAAAGTCCAGCTCTTCCTCCGGAGTTTTAAACTTGTGCGCCAGGTCCACGGTGGCCCCCCAACTGGCATTCCAGCCAGTGGTAGTATTGGCCCTGTTGCTAAGCTGTGCCGGTGTTCTTTGTTGTGTCAGATTATCGACGGCCAGGTATTCATGGCGATCAGTGGTAGATGCATTGTATAGCCCGGTAACGCTGAGCAGGTCCCTGGGAGACAAGCTATAGTCGACCCCAGCCTGTACGACATGCACATTAGTGATGGTCGTCGACGGGAATCGTTCATTGGAATAGTAAGTAGAGTTTCCTGAATTCAAATAAGTCATGTTCTGAAAACCATTGCTATAGGTGTTCCTGCGCTGGAAGGTATAGTTCGAATATATATCGGCCTTGCCGGCGCGATAGTTAATGCCGGCTCCTATGTTATAATTCCTCCTCGTACCGGCCGATGCTGTTACAGCACTATTATTGCCAAGCTTCCTACCCTTTTTCAAGATAATATTGATGACGGCTTGCCCCCCGGCATCATATTTTGCCGAAGGATTGGTAAAGACTTCGATCTTTTCGATGGAAGCCGCAGGAATGGATTGCAAGATCTGTGCGACGGAGCCGCCGCCGATAAGCGATTGCTTTCCATCGACCAGAACCTTTACATTCGTTGCTCCGCGCAGGCTGATATTGCCATTGCCGTCCACCTGTAGGCCCGGGATGTTTTGTAACAGGTCGGCCGCAGAGCCACCCACACTTACCAGGCTTTGGTTGACGGAAAAGACCTTCTTATCCAGACCGCTGCGAAGAGCAGGAATCTTACCTACCACTTCCACCTCCCTGAATACGTGTATGCTATTCAGAAAAGCCGAATCCCGGGCAGGCGTTTGGGCCCACACATGGGGGGCTGCACTCAAAAGCAGGATGCTGATATAAGCAAATAGCTTCATGGTGGTTATTTGACGGGAACGAGAATGGTTAATTTTTCCCAATCGAGAGAGAAACCTTTACGTCCAATCTTGTATTCCAGTGCTTCTGTGCTGTCGGCAGACTGCCGGGGAAAGACGTTAATCCGCAATTGATCCTTTGTGGAGTCATAATGAAAAGCGCCCCATTGGTTAGGAACAGTATTGAAAATTGCTGTCCATGGGCCGGTTTTGCGGGGAAGCAGGAAAAAACCGTATTTCCCTGGGGGCAGAGGCTTTCCAGCGATCTTGATCGCTTTGTCGGTCTCGAATGTCGTTGCTTCGTTTGCCCCAGCCCGCCATACACTGTCATAAGGAACAAGACCGCCCCATATTTTCCGGCCCTTGACTGAAGGGCTGCTATAGGTAATCGTAATATTGGCTTTTTTAACCATTCCGGATACAGACCGGGCCGGGCTTATACGCGGTTTTACATTTTGGGCGAAGATGGATGTGCAGATAAGCGTCGTTGCAACGACAAAAAGAAGGCGGTAAAATGTTTGCATAATTTTGTTTTCGACGAATTAACGCCGCTTATCCCTATCCTATCGCAGCCATTCAACCTCCGTCCTGACGGACTAAATAAACAGGCCATTGGGGATGTATTGAGCGAAAAAGGGAATTTGTTGAATCTTACCCTAATCCTCTTCTAAATCAATTATTTTGCAGTATCGTATGAGTTATTTCGCAAAAAGGAAGATAACGCTGATCCAACTGCAGTACTTGGTCTGGCTGGCTATCCTGTTGATCAGCTTTATTTCAATGCTGTCGTCGGATGGGGTCGCGCCCTCGGCGCTTTTTGCGTTTAACGGCGTTTTTTTTTATGCCCTGATCATCTATGGAAATATCCATTTCCTCTATCCCCGCTATTTCCAAAAAAAGCGATATGTTCTCTATGTGGCGGGGTCAGTCCTGCTGGTGGGGATAGCCGGGTTTGTAAAGGGGTATCTTTCCCTTTATATCGGCAATCTGTATTTTGACAAGACATTCAGGCTCCAGGACGCGGGCACCCACCTTTCCTTCTTTCTCTCCGGCGTGACGGTCTTTGTGCTGAGCCTGATCATCCGGTTGGCCATCGCCTACTTTGCGGTGAAGCAGCAGTCGGAGGAGGCTTTGCTACAACGGAGCCAGTTCGAGCTAAAGCTGCTGAAGGCGCAGGTACAACCTCATTTTCTCTTCAATACGCTCAACAACATGTACTACGAAGCCTATATGGAGGCGCCCCATACCGCCTTGCTGATCGAGCGGCTTTCCGATATCATGCGTTATTTTATCGATCAGAATATCCAGGACATGGTTCCCCTGGAGACCGAAGTGCAGTTTTTAGATAACTATATCGCCCTGGAAAAGATACGGATCATGCCGGAACCAGCGCTTGAATTTGAAAAGGGTTTCAAAGAAGGTATCCAGCTTCCACCTATGCTGCTGATGACGTTTGTGGAAAACATCTTCAAGCACGGCATCGATAAAATAAGCGGCCGCAACCAGATCTGGATCAGAATTGCCGAACAGGAAGGCTATCTTATATTTGAAACCAGGAATAGCATCAACCGGTATCCGGGTAAGGCCAAACCCACCGGGCTTGGGCTAAAGAATCTCAGGCAACGATTGTCGTTGCTGTATGGAGCCGACTTCGAGCTGGACACCCGGGACGATGGTCGATATTTTACGGCATTTCTAAAAATACCCTTGTCATGAATTTGCGGTGTATCATAGTGGATGATGAACCCAATGCGGTGAACCTGCTGGAAGTGCTGATCGGCCAAACGACGGGTTGGCAGTTGCTGGCAAAATGCCTGAATGCATTGGAGGCCATTTCGTTCTTAAAGAGCAATGACGTTGACCTTGTCTTTTTAGATATAGAAATGCCCTTTCTTAGCGGGATAGAGCTGGCTGGCTTGTTGTCGGCCGATACGGCGATCGTTTTTACTACGGCCTATAAGGAGCACGCGGCAGAGAGCTACTCCTATAATACGATCGATTACCTGCTGAAGCCTATTACACTGAAGCGGTTTATTGCCTCGACAAAAAAGATCGAGAACTATTTTCAAAACCTGCTGCCGGCGGAGAGGAAGGATATGGAGGACGAGGATGGGTATTTCTTTGTGAAAACCGGTACTGAGTTACGCAAGATCCTGCTTGCTGAAATACTCTATTTTGAAAGTCAGAAGGAGTATGTGAAGATTGTGACCAGCAAATTCGAGATCTTGACCTATCGACGGCTAAAGGATATCGAAGCTCAATTGAAGCCGCCTTTTACCAGGGTGCACAATTCTTTTATCGTCAATATCAGGCAGCTTAACAAGATACAGGCCAGCTCTATCTACATCGGGGGAAAACAAATTCCTATCAGCGATAAATTCAGGGACGAGCTGATGGCTATTATTCAAAAAAGGACTTTTTGACCCTGTTGGAACCAGCGAAGGCAACTTTTTGCAACCTCCCGCCTACTCAATGCATTGCGTTTCTTCCCACACCTTTTGACAGGCAGGACACCTTCCTCCGGTGGAAAATGTATCCCATTTATGCCCGCAACTACATCGCCAGTATGGCTTTCCGTCGGGTTCCCAGTTACATTTAGGGCACCTTATTTTGATTGATTCCATTCCTGTATGATTATTTTAAGGAAAAGGCAAAAAACAAATAAATAAAACCGGTCTGTTCTCAATTGTCACGGATGATAGTATGTAATCATCTTACCAGCTGGTTTATACCAGATCCATAGACCTTCCCGTGATTCTGGTTGCCCATAGGCCAACAAATCACCTTTAAAGCCCTGAAGGTAGCTCTTATACTGTTCTATACTCATATGGATCCCTGCTTTGTTCAAATCATCCACCCCCTGATCATACACCAGCGAAAGCACGCCGGAATCTACTTCGTTTCGGGAATGGAATTCAGGAGTGCCATATATAATACCTATGGCGAAAGACACCCAAGTCCTGTCGCTGTCACTGAAAAGGTCTGCGTTTAATCCGGTATACGGATCGGTATAACTATCTTTCCACAAGACCTTATTATTCTTTATCCATTTCGTATCGACATACACGTTATCTGCATGGTAATATACCCTGCTGAATATGGTATCCTGATCCAAATCTCCGTCTAAATTTCCGATTGTAACAATCGTCGTGTCCAATTTTTTGCCATTGAATTTATTAATGATGATAAAAAAGTTAGACACAAATTTTTTATCATAAGAATCGGTGTCATGGAGACAGGCATCCCGATATTTCTTTAATAACGTAGGGGTGATTGTGACTGTCCCGAGATCATTAAGGACATTTTGCCCGCCACCAACTGCCGGATGGCTGGTAAGAGAATCCATGCCGGTTTTAGTAGCCGGATGACTGTTGCAACTAATCAAAAAAAAGATAGCAATTGTCAATAGAGCTTTTGCCGTATTCATATTGGAAAATAAGAAAAGTAAAGCTTTTATTTGAAAAGACGTCCTTCAGCATAAAGATCAAAATTGATCTCAACCTCTAAAGCGTTCAACCTGCTCAACAAATGTTTGTTGAGATGAAAACCTCCCAACATCGTATTCCCATTGTGAAAAATGGATGCTACCTGGATCTGGCCATGTGCAACGTTGACGAGCTTTCGTATTCCATCTGTATCCTTTTCTAAAAAGTCAAGCAATTTATTAAGCTTGTCTTCAAATTCATCCGGCTCAGGATTGGGCATAAGCTCAATGCAGCTAAATGAGTAGGTGGAATTCCCATACTTTTTCATATCTCCTTTGCTCCATCCGCCCGTTGGTTTTAGTGTAGTCAGACTGGCCAGCTGGATGAAGTCCAAATTATCAGAAGTGGCTTTAAAATAAACGCTATGCCCCGCCTCTGTTCCCACCCAACTTATGTCAATATCCGGGATGGTTTTAATGTAAATTACCAGGTAAAATTTTTCATCTTTCACAGGAAAGTATACGATGGCTGTTCCATCCGGAGCGTCTTGGTCAATATGCGCTATTTTGGGTTTGTTGTCTTCGTAAATAAGCTCGTGAATTCCTAAAAATTGTTGAGTTACTCCCCAACTCTTCTTTTCAACTTCTTCTATTGCGTGTTTGATTATTTCAAAATTCGTCATTGGCTGGTGGTTATTCATGATCTTGAAATCCTTTCAAAATCCTCTCTGCCGAAGAAAGAATCTCCTGGTGTGCACTGTGAAAGTCCGTATTCCGCAAACAGCCTGGCCTTTGCAGGATCTTTAGATTCGATGATCATTGCCATAGCCCGGCAAAATCTAACGTCTGTGGTTGCAATTGTAGTACCTGTTCTCTTTAGGTAATATCGATGAAAATTTTGCATATCAGGTATTTCTATTGTATCAAGAATGCCAGCAATTCCAACCAATTTAATTATCTTCCTTGAATTTTTATAAAATACCTTTAATCAGCTATCCTGCATATATTGTTGATATGAAAAAAATAAATATAAGAGTGGCGACTTTAGAAGATCTTCCGGTACTGCTGGATTTCGAGCAGGGAGTGATCGCTGCCGAAAGACCCTTTAACCCCACTATACGAGAGGGGTATATCCAATACTATAATATTCCCGGTCTGATCACATCGGATCATATTCGACTGGTAGTAGCAGAGTCGGATGGGAAATTGATCGGATGCGGCTATGCGCGGATCGAACCCGCCGACCGGCATTATCTGAACTATGCCCAACATGCGTATCTGGGCTTTATGTATACCGCGCCGGATTATCGGGGGCAGGGCATAAACCGGATGATCATTGCAGCACTGAAAGACTGGGTCCTGGAAAGAAATATAACGGAGATGATATTGGAAGTCTATCCTGACAATAAGAGCGCTATCCGGGCCTATGAGCAGGCAGGGTTCAGCCATCATTTAATAAGGATGCGTAGGTCTATTAAATGAAAAACGTTTCATGGCAGATGGTTTAAGGGTTTTAAAGTTAAATTCGACAAATAGTTTAGCTATGATAGTAACAATACATATGGTCTCAAGTCTTGACGGCATGATCGCCAAAAAGGACAATAGCGTTTCCTGGTTCGATACCCCCGACTTCTACGAGAAGGGCACTACCGGACAGGATGCAGCGGAATTTCTGAAGACAATAGATTGTTATATAATGGGTTCCCGGACGTATGAGCATGCCCTGGAGCTTTCAAGATCTTACGGGTGGGCTTATGGAGACACGCGGACAATCGTAATTTCTCATAGAAATCTGCCGATCGAAAGACAGAATATCGAGATATATCCGGGTGACCTCGACAAACTGGTAAATGAACGGTTGAAGCCCAGCTGCAGTAATATTTGGGTTGTAGGAGGAGCCGCGCTTGCAAAAGCTTTCATCCAGGCAAAACTGGCCGACGAAATAAGATTGTCGGTCCTGCCGATCATTTTAGGGGATGGAGTGCCTTTTTTTGACCATATTGGACAGGAACAGGCATTGCACCTGAAAGACGTGACAGCCTACAAAACCGGAATGGTGGAATTATGGTATGAAATAAGAAAATAGCAGGAGTTTGGCAGAATTTTGCATGAATAAGATTTTCGTAAATGCCGTGAATTTTAGATGATGGTATACATTTACGCGGTGAAAAAAGATCAAAGGCGATCTTTTGTTTTGCCACAAATTTAGTAGCTTTTCGTTACTCCTAATGAAATGAAAACGCTGCCTTATTCACTTGAAACCACACTGGATATCTTCTCCATTCCAGGCCGGACCGGCAGCCGCTATCCCTGGCGGCGGACAGTTGCTTATACTATAGAGTGGTCCAGCGGATAGTCAAAGCGACAAAATTTACATCTGAATAAAATAAACTAAAAACCTGGCTATGAAAAAAACTACGCTTATCGCCCTGGCGCTGCTGGGGAGCATGAAACTATTTTGCCAATGCCCATCCAATGGGATAACTACAGATCCTTCGGCACCTGTCAACAATCAGTTGCCTTCGAAAAAAAACCTGTATTTCGACTGGAGACAACCCTCGTGGCAGAGCAATACGAGCTGCCAACCCCTGACGCAGATAGAATCTCCTTTTTTTAAAACAGATAACCTTGAGATCCTGAGGCAATCCAAAGACATGCAGCCTGAGGACGGATGGGAACTGATCCGGCGGGAATTTGGCTACGATGACAACAACAATATCAAACCTGACGTGCCGGAACACTCTTACTTTATCCTGTACAACAAGTTCACCGGAGTATTGAGAGTACTGCTAAAAACCTGCAGGGTGTCTGACTACAGCGGCGCGAAGATTACCCTCAAATTCGATGCAACCACCAACTATCAGACCTCGCTGCTGGATTTTACTTCCACTTTGAAGGCAAACGATGAGCCATTCACTAAAAACCCGGCGGCCCAATCCACTACGGTATTTGTAAATGACAAGACGAAATGGTTCTATGCAGATTTTCCCACGGCCTATGATCCCTGCACCTGTAATTACCAGTCCAAAATAAATATCATTTCCCAATTGATCCAAAACTCGAGCATTACACTGGATGGGTCGATCACCGGGACAATAACCTCCATTACCAATGGAAGCGGAACAGTCAATAACTCCGGCTCCTACAGCTTTAAGGATTTTGTAAATGACGCCGATAAATTCAAAAAAGGCTATTCAAGCGTGGATGCCTTTATTTCGGAAACCAAAAATGTCGCCCAGACCTTTGAAGGCCCTAATTCAGACCTCCTCAAAGGCCTGACAAACCTTCAGGCAGCGCTGAAAGACAACCAGTTCCTGAAAACAGGGCTTGCCGCCGTCCCCTGGCTTAAAGCTGCATCAGGCCTGCTGGATTTCTTCTCCGGAGGAGGAAAGACACAACCTCAGCTTGTGCAATTGATGCCACTTGCTGTCAACCTGTCTCTCAAGGTAACGGGCACGATCACTACCAGCAATCAATATCATGACATCAAGTTTTCGACCCCTGGCAGCCTCAACGCTCAGAACGACCCTGCGATCTATCCTTTCTACAATGAGATACTGGGTGTATTTAACCTGATGAACGGGCCGAAATTCCAATATTCGATATACCAGTCCCTGCCTCCTTATGCCTATACCTTCGCTTATACATTCAACCTGAAATCACCGGTGAAATGGGTGCTGAACCCTGCATCCAACCTGCAGTTGCAGGATGCACAGGCGGCCTACGTTTTTCTTTCCAAATACAATTCCGCCAGCCCCTCTCCCACGATAGCCGCCGGAAGACTGGGTTCATTGCTGCTGGAAGGGAAAGACGCTGTCTCGGGGAATTGGGAGTATAGAACCGATTATAAGGACATCAATGCACTGGCAGGTGATGACAATTTAATATATTTCATGGTTCAGAATGGCGGCGTCGATATATTGACGGCGCCTGGCCCGAAAGCTTATCTGAAACTGATCCTTAATTTCAAACGGACGGATAATCCCAGTGCGCAAAATGTCCTGCTTGTGTTGAAATATCCAATTCCCCTTGATGGGCCATACACTGTAAGAAGCGGCGGAGGCTTCTCCAATCCTTATACGGGAAATGCTATTTTGCAGGCAAGCGCGACCGACATCAATTCGTTCTGCAGCAGTTCTTCATATACCAACAACAGACAGAACAGCTCACGGACGCCAGTCGTCATGACACGGGATAGCGTGAACCGGCTCAATTTGGGAGATTCGGTCAGCAGGTATGTCTCGATCTTCCCCAATCCTGTCTCCGGCATCCTACACATCAAGGGTAATATGGATAAGACGAATTTGACAGGCATACAGATCATCGGCGTTTCCGGTGGAATAGTCTACTCGGAAAGAACGGACTTATCAGGAGCCGTCAACCATGACATCAACTGCGACAAATTACCGGCAGGCACGTACATGGTTAAATTGCAATATGCGGATAACACTCATGAGGTTCATAAATTGATGGTTTTACAGCATTGATGTCTGCTCCCTCCACGCTATCCTCACGGCATTCACGGCCAGGATCCGGAATTAGTGGTTGATGTTAAGGGAAGTATCGATAACAGGCAATTTATGTAACTTTGCTTTAAGTAACGATTGGTTTATGGCAAATAAACTGATATATTGGATACCTATCATTGGGATGTTTGTCAGCCTGGTGAATTATGATAAGGATAATGGCATGAGCGTTTTCTGGTGCTATTATCAGGCAGCAATGCTTGTTGTATTTATTTGGATCATGGCATTTCTGCAATACGGGAAGTGACCGCCTGCATCTAACAAACACTCCTGTTGCCTTTGGTCCTGGATACATCCAGGAAGGGGATTTTTTTGGGGATTACTGTCTGTTTACCCTGACAGTCTCCATGTCTTTGTGTTCAAAAGTAAGGTTCACGGATCTGCCGTCCTTTGGAAGCGTGCGGTGAAGGACATTTTTGGGAACTGTGAAAAGCTGTCCTGGAGCCAGTTCGACGCCTGAACCTTCAAACTCGATGATCACCGTCCCTTCCACCCCCAGGAAAACCTCGTCTGAATCAGGGTGATAATGCCAATAGAATGGTTCGGTCATTATACTTACCCTGATAATATGGTCATTGACGATATTTAAAGGCAGATTGGTGTATTTCCCATTCGCTGAATCGATGATCTCTTTCAGATCGAAAAAATTTAATGGCTCCATAAACACCAGCAATTTAACCAATTGGCATAAATTGGTATATAAAACCTCAAAATCTTATATGAAAATAAAAAAAGAAGAGATCAAACAGGAGGTATTCAACCTGTACGATGACTATGCTCACAACAGGCTAAACAGACGCGATTTTATGGAAAAGCTCTCTGCCTATGCGGTAGGAAGCATTACGGTGCCTGCATTGATGAGCTTTCTTATGCCCGATTATAAGAACTCCATACAGGTGCATGCAGATGACCCGCGCCTGAAATCCGGATATATTACTTACGAATCCGGGAAAGGCGGTGGAACGATCAAGGCGTTATTGTCCCAGCCGGCGGATGCAAACAAAAAGCTGGGCGGCATCGTCGTTGTCCATGAGAACCGCGGCTTAAATCCGTATATTGAAGATGTCGGCAGAAGAGCCGCACTGGCCGGATTTATATCCATCGCTCCTGACGCGTTAACGCCTTTAGGCGGCTATCCGGGTAATGACGACAAGGGCCGTGAGCTGCAGAGCAAAAGGGATAAAAATGAAATGCTGGAAGATTTTATAGCAGCTTACGAATACCTGAAAACACATCCTGACTGTAATGGAAAAATAGGCGTGGTAGGCTTCTGCTTTGGTGGCTGGATCGCCAATATGATGGCAGTACGGATACCCGATCTTTCTGCCGCTGTTCCGTTTTATGGAGCTCAGCCTCCCAAGGAGCTTGTTCCACAGATAAAAGCGCCGCTTCTTTTGCACTACGCAGGGCTGGATACGCATGTCACCGAGGGATGGCCGGCGTATGAAAGCGCCTTGAAGGAAAATAATAAAGAGTACACTGCCTACATTTATCCTGGTGTAAACCATGGATTTCACAACGATACTACCCCCCGTTTTGACAAGGCGGCCGCGGAACTGGCCTGGCAACGGACCATTGAATTTTTTACAAAAAAATTAAACTGAACAAGATCCGGACCGGAGGACCCGGCCCGGACTAATGCTATTAGGAACCGCTGGAAGCGGTTCGTCCGAAGGACAATTGTTGGAGGTTTGCGGGAATTGGGCTATTTTTTGGTAAAGGCCAATTCCCGCACATTTATTTAGTAAGACCTCTGGCAAAGGCGAGGGTATCAAAACAGTCGCGGAAATGAATGAGCTGCTCTTCATCATTGAATTCCCATACCATTGACCAGATGGAAGAAAAGTTCTTACCTGTTTTACGACCCCTGGCATTCATATACCCCGTGGCGATCACTATGTGCTCGTTTTCGAGTATATGTTCGACAACCATCTCTTTTGGTTCCACATGATCATTCAACTTTCCAAAGAATTCTTCTACATCCTTAGGCCCGTGATAAATACCTGCAAACGGAACATCCGGCTGTCCCATTACCTCCCAGATCACATCCTTGTTCAAATTGGATAAAATAGCAGGGATATCTCCCCTTTGATAAGCTTCGTACATTTTTTGTACCTGCTGACCGTAGCGTACTAAGGTTTCCATAAAAAGCGCTTTTTAAGTTAATAAAATGAACAATTGAAATATAGGAGCCGGACCGGGTAACTGGTTAAAAGATCCATGGTGTGGCGGAGACATGGGCCGGATAGATAAGGGAGGTAAAGTGGGGATATGGCCGATAAGACAGGGACAATAAGGAATGTGGCTGATAAGATATGGACAATAAAGGATATGGCTGATAAGACAGGATAATAAAGATACGATAACAACCCGGTGTTGACGCATATTCCCCCTAAAATTGGCATATTTCCCCCTTGATTGCTAAATATTTTGGCGTAAGTTTGCTCCGAAATAATTAACTGATCTATGCAAACATCCAGGAAAGCCGCCATCGGTTTTATATTCATTACTTTACTCATCGATGTAATGGGATGGGGATTGATCATTCCGGTGCTGCCCGACCTGATCGCCCAGCTGAAGAGCATACCGGTCAACCAGGCCAGCACTTACGGCGCTTTCCTATTATCTGTTTTTGCGGTCATGCAATTCCTGTTTGCGCCGGTAATAGGCAATCTCAGCGATAGATATGGTCGCCGTCCTGTCTTGTTGTTCTCTTTATTGGGATTTGGTATCGACTATATCATCCAGGCACTGGCGCCGTCCTATGGATGGCTTTTTATTGGGCGCGTCATTGCCGGGATCACGGGCGCCAGCTTTACCACTGCCTCTGCCTATATTGCGGATGTGAGCACGGATGCAACGAGCAAGGCAAAGAACTTCGGTATGATCGGTGCGGCTTTTGGATTAGGCTTTATGCTGGGACCTGCCCTGGGAGGGTTTCTGGCGGGATGGGGAATACGGGCGCCTTTTTATGCAGCATCGGTACTTTGCCTGCTCAACTGTCTCTATGGGTACTTTATACTGCCTGAGTCCCTGAGTAAGGACAAACGCCGGCCCTTTGAATGGCGGCGGGCCAACCCATTCGGAGCGTTGAAATTTTTGACGCAGCATCCGGAGATCAGTGGATTGGCGCTTAGCTTTTTCCTGATCTATTTTGCCGCCCAGGCTGTGCAGGGCAACTGGAACTACTTTACCAAGTACCAGTTTGGCTGGAGTAACAGAATGGTCGGTATCTCCCTGACAGTGGTGGGAGTACTGGTGGGCGGGGTGCAAGCCGGATTGACGAGGGTCATCGTCCCTAAGATCGGGAATGAAAAGAGCATTTACATCGGCTTATCCCTGTATACCCTGGGTCTGGTGCTGTTTGCCTTTGCCACCCAGAGCTGGATGATGTTTGTATTTTTGGTACCTTATTGCCTGGGTGGGCTTTGCGGGCCCTCGCTGCAATCTGTTATTTCGGGTCATGTGCCTGCCAATCAACAGGGCGAGCTGCAGGGCGCGCTGACAAGCCTGATGAGCCTTACTGCTATCATCGGTCCCGTGATCATGAATACCACCTTTGCCTATTTTACTTCGACCAAAGCGCCTTTCCATCTTCCCGGGGTACACTTTTTGATAGGAGCATTCTGTATGCTGCTGGCCGTCATTATTGCCAACAGGGCGCTCAGCCGGGAAAAGAGAGAGACCGCGCCAGGTACTATAACAACATAACAAAAAAGATATATGCAAACAGGATTTATCGGGCTTGGCAATCTCGGAATGGCTATAGCAGAGAATTTAGTAGAAAAGCATCAACCACTCTTCGTTTACAATCGTACGGCTGCCAAGGCCAAACCCCTGGCTGACAAAGGAGCCATAGTCTGTACCTCGGTAAAGGAGCTGGCTGAAAAATGTGATGTGGTCTTTACTATCGTGTCCGACGACGCTGCGCTGAATGATATTACGACGGGAACCGGGGGTATTGCCGCACACCTTCGAAAAGGAGGTATCCATGTTTCACTCAGCACGATCCTGCCATCTACTTCTACCGCACTGCATGCTTTACATCAGCAACACGGCAGCCACTATCTCGACTGTCCTGTAATGGCCAGGCCGGAAGTCGCCAGGGCAAGAAAGATAAATTTTCTCATATCCGGCGACCATGCAAGCATTCAGACCGTCAAACCCCTGCTGGAACAGGCTGGCGCTGCAGCCATATGGGAGTTCGGTAACGAAGTCGGCGCTGCCAATGTGGCCAAGCTCTGCAGCAATTACCTGATCATTGCAGCCGTGGAAGCGATAGCGGAAAGCATCAACCTCGCGCAGCGCAGTAATATCAACACTGAACTTTGGCTGCGCATGATCACACAGACCTATCTCAATGCCCCGGCATATATAAATTACAGCAAGCTGATATTCGAGGAGGCCTTCCAACCGGCAGCATTTAGCCTTCGCCTGGGATTAAAAGATATGAGCCTGGTGCTGCAGCAAGCGCAAAGCGTACAGGCGGGTATGCCTGTGGGGCAACAAGTCCGGGATCTCCTTCAAAGATCCATGGAGGCGGGGCTGGGTGAACATGATGTCGTCGCCGTCGCACAGACGATAAAGGACTTGTAGCGTCATCACCTGGTTTCTTTGCGGGCGATGTCTCCGGCGATCTTTTGGGCGTCCAGGGAGATCTCCCGTATCTGACCTGTAGGGCTGACCCAATAGCCACAGAAGTACAAGCCATCCTGGCCAAAGTATTTTTGGTTGTCTATACAGACCAGTAGATCCTCAAAACGATAAGGGGCGACCTTAACGATCTCCGTATAATCCCTATAATAACCTATGCCCGCGACAATGGCGTCAAACGTTTCGCTTTTGCCATCTGTAAAGTAAATGGTCTTTCCGTCGATGTGATCGATGTCATTGCGGATCTTTATGTGGCCTTCCCGGATGTGACGTATTGTACCGATGTCGAGCACAGGCGCTTTCCCATCCCTCCGGATCTGTTCCAACGGCCCATACGGCATCTTTCCGAGCCCCCATTTGCTCAGGTCTCCTATCAGCCATTTTACAAGCGGCGCGCTGATGGCGTCAGCGATGCGAGGTGGGAGACGTCTCATCAATAAGCTTAGTCTCAGTACGGGTATACCCAATACATCGCGGGGGATCACATTTACAGGAGAACGCACTGACATGGAAGGTGTGGCCCCTTGTTCATACAGGTCGATGGCGATCTCGCAGGCTGAATTTCCAAATCCTATCAGCAGCACGTTTTGCCCCTTAAAATCTTTGCCGGATCTGTATTCATAACTATGCATGACCCGGCCTGGGAATGTCTCGATGCCCTTGAATTGAATGGGCCTGGGTTTGCCGTAAGCCCCGGTAGCCATTATCAGATATTTTGAGGTGAATTGCCCGCCTGCGGTCGAGGTAATCCAATAGCCGCCTGTTTTCCTGACAGTAATGGCTTCCGTGTTGAAGATGGGATGGATGTCAAATGCCCGCTGATAATCTTCCAGGTAATCGATCACCTCCTGTCTCGATGGATACCTGGGTATGAGCTTTCCGAATTTTTTATACGGAAGATGGGACAACCCCTTGCTGGTATGCAGGTGCAAGCGATCGTAATGGTTATGCCAGGGCGCAGCTACCCGGTCCTGTTTTTCAATAATGAGGTATTCAATTTTTTTTCTATGCAGACAGGCTGCCGCAGCCAGACCGGAGATGCTTGCTCCAATGATCAATGTATTGGTGTCCTTCCCCCCCATTTTTTTACAAGATTCTACCTTTAAGATAACTTGCGGCCGTGACATCCCCAAGCAAGTGGTTACCTTTAGGTAACCACTTGACTTTCAATATTGACATGCTTACATTTGTAAACATGGAACTGAAAAATAAAAAAGTGGTCCTTATCGGCGGCAGCCATGGTATGGGTCTGGGTACAGCGAAAATAGCGTCTGCTATGGGCGCGGAAGTCATTCTCGTGGGTCGTGACACGGCTCAATTGCTGGCCGCAAAGCAAACATTGGGGCCGGAGACTCGCACGATCGCAGGTGATCTGACACAGCCTGCGAGCTATTCGACCTGGCTGAATGAGATCGGTACATTCGATCACCTGTTTATCTCTGCTTCACCCGGAGGAGAAAGCAGCTTCAAATCGGCATACCCGAACATCGAGAGCTCCTATTTGTACGGTAAGTTCTGGCATACTTTCATTTTCCTGCAACAGGCAGTTAACCATATCCATCCAAAAGGGTCGATAACACTGATGTCGGGCGGGTATGCAGTCAGGCCGCACCCGGACTATTCCCTGGTTACAGTGGCATTTGCAGCCACGGAAGCGCTTGCAAGGGCCATGGCTGTGACGCTCGCTCCCATAAGGGTCAATGCCATTCGACCAACCTGGATCGACAAAGAGGGTGATCATACCGCCACGTCTAAAAATCTCAATGGCTTTATGGGGAGCAATCATGACATTGGTCATGCCGTCGTTTTTCTCATGACCAATGATTATATGACCGGTCAGACATTGGAGGTAGATGGAGGCACCAGCCTTGTCTAGCGATAAATCGCGTAATCCGCTATCCCTGTGATCGAGGCAATGTGTGCATGGGAGCTGAGCACAGAAGGTAAATAGTCCTGATCAGAAAAAGCAGTAGTTTTGCCGATGCATGATCAGATTAGCTACCTATGAGGATATCCCGGCATTACAACAGCTGATAGCGCAGTCCGTCCGGGGACTAAGCTCGGAATATTACACCGCCAGGCAAATAGAAAGCGCTATCCGGTACGTCTTTGGCGTCGACACGCAATTGATCGCCGACGGCACCTATTATATTTTTAAAAAAGAAGATACGATAGCCGGCTGTGGCGGCTGGAGCAAACGCAATACGCTGTATGGCGGCGACCAGCATAAGGAGGTGGAAGACCCGCTGCTCGATCCTGCCAGGGATGCGGCAAGGATCAGGGCATTCTTTGTTCATCCGGCATATGCGCGACAGGGTATCGGCAGACATATAATCAATGTTTGTGAGTCGGCAGCCCGGGACAAAGGTTTTACCAGTTTTGAATTGGGAGCTACCTTACCCGGGGTTCCTCTTTATACGGCTATGGGATATCAACCGCTGGAAAGAATAGACGAAGTGCTGCCTGATGGAGAGGTGCTGGGTATTGTGAGGATGCGGAAAAGTAAATAACTTGCCGAACGTATGGACAGAAGAAATTTTGTAAAATCGACACTGCTCTCAGGTTCTGCATTGGCCGGGGTTCTTCCATCCGAAAATGCCGCCGCCATGAACAGCAAAAAACAACAGCAATGGTATGAGCTCAGGACCTATACCTTTACCAGTGATGACCAACGGCAATTGACCAGCGCTTATTTAGAGCAAACGTATGTGCCTGCCCTGAACCGTGAGGGTCACAAAAATATAGGCGTATTTACTGAACATCAGCCCCAGGGACAGGGTAAAATGTTCGTGCTGATACCTTTTGATTCCATCGGTTCGTTTGCCGCACTCAACGGCAAACTGCCTTATGACGCTGCCGAAGCCGCCCACCCTGCCTATGAACGCATAGAAAGCTCTCTTCTTAAAGCATTCCTGCATATGCCACAGATGGAAATACCTGAAAAGAAGGACCGCCTGTTCGAGCTGCGTTGTTATGAAAGCCCCAGTGAAACGGCTGGCCAGAAGAAAATAGAGATGTTCAATGATGCAGGTGAAATAGATATTTTTAAAAAGATTGGCGCCCGGCCTGTATTTTTTGGTGAGACGATCATTGGATTGCGGCGGCCCAACCTGACATATATGCTTTGTTTCGATAACATCGAGGGACATGATACATGCTGGAAAGCTTTCGGCAGCGATCCGGAATGGAAAAAGATCAGCGCCATCCCTGAATATTCAGATGCCCGACTGATCTCCAAGATCACCCGTACCTTTCTCTCTCCTACCAACTATTCGCAGATATGATAAAAAGATATGCCTTCCTTTTTCTGATCCTGTTATCCGCGTGCAAAACAAATCCGTATAAAGCTACCAACAGGGACTATAAAAAACAGTCCCGGCAGTATGCCCGGATCATCGATCAAACACCCCTGGATGCCGGCGCCGATTCGGTGCCTCCGGCGCCTTATTGGGTAGGCACGACCAATTTCAATCTGCGGAAGCCGAATTTTATTATCATTCACCATACCGCTCAAAACAGCTGTCCTCAAACCTTACAAACATTTACCATGACCAGGACGCAGGTGAGCGCTCATTATGTTATTTGTAAGGATGGCACTGTCTACCATATGTTGAACGACTATCTAAGAGCCTGGCAGGCCGGCGTCAGCAAATGGGGGAATATAACGGATGTCAATTCCATATCTGTCGGGATCGAGCTGGATAATAATGGATTTGAACCATTCCCCGATACGCAGATCAACAGCCTGCTGCATCTCCTGACCCGGCTGAAGACAACTTACAATATACCCGCCCCCAACTTTATCGGGCATGGAGATATTGCTCCTACCCGGAAGGATGACCCCAATGCTGCATTTCCCTGGAAACAACTGGCGGATAAAGGGTTTGGGTTATGGTATGGAGATACCACAGGTATCTGTCTACCCCCAGGCTTCAGCAGTCTGACGGCCCTCCGGCTGGTGGGATACGATATACGGGATAGCAGCGCCGCAGTACTTGCCTTCAAACGGCATTTTGAGCAGGATACCACCAGGACATGGGGTTTACAGGATGAAAAGATCCTTTACACTTTGTACAAGCAATACCAATAAACTACTCCTTTGTGACATCGTAGCTTTCATAATGAAGGACCTTCTCCTCAAATTCCAATAGTATACCCTGGTCTTCGGGATAGTACACGGCTTTTTCATAGTCTTCGCCGGCAAAACGTTTCACCGCCTCCAGGTCTTCCCATTCGGTAACGGTATAAAAATGACAGCAATCTTTTTCTTTACGGCGCCAGACCCTGATGGAGATATTACCCGGTGTTTCCCGGTATTCCTTTGTGCCATCATTCAATAGGAAGTCCAGGTAGCTGTCGGCGTGTGCGAGGGAGGTCCTTCCATGCCATATTCTGGTGATCATCCTTTTTTAGGGCAATTTACGGTGCCGTCTGCCCATTCCGTATCCAGGAGAGATTAAATTTGTTTACAGGGATAGATGAACGGTCACATCCTGTGTGCCCGTATCGAAGATGAGGAGGCCTTCGTGTATATCGTCGAGCTGTTTTATCAGCTGCCCTTTGTCATTCCAGACAGATGTCTTTCCTGCGCACATCTCTCCATCCGCCTGGCCGATGGAATTGGCCATCAATACCGGCATGGAATAGTCCCTGGCGATCTGTGATAGTCTTGTCAGCGCTTTGTCGATGTTGCGGGTAGACTTGACCACGCTGGCGGCATAGATCTTTGCCCCGTTGGCAAAAGCGTCCTCCGCATGACGAAGAACGGAGATCTCATAACAGATGGCCAGGGCGAGCTTGTTGCCCTCCCCTATCAGCCCGGTGTCTGCGGGCCCTCCGGTGAAGAACGGCTCTTCATCGGTATGCAAATATCTTTTTGAATACAGCCGTCTCGGTTTGCCCGGCTGAAAAAGGACCATGCTGATGCAGATGCCTTCGGCATGCCTGGTCGGGACACCGGCGCCGATGGTGATCCCACCGGTCTCGCTGGCCATGGAGAGCTCATCCAATCTGCTGTCATCGGGGCTGATAGCCAGCGTCGAGGCCATCGTCGGTTCATAGCCCGTCAGTGACAGCTCGGGGAAAATAATGGTATCTGCGCCCTGTGAGACAGCCAGGTCTATCAGTATCTTATGCTGCCCGATATTGCGTTGGATATCGCCTGTTACAGGCTTTGTCTGTGCTACGGCAATTTTCATATTTCCTAAAGTTTGTACCAGATCCGTTCGGTCAGTTTTACGGTGACGGTATCGGCTTTTACCGGCAGTTTATGCGCGCCACTCTCAACAGAATGGGAAATTTCCCTTTCAGCGTTGCTGTATCCCCCCAGCTCTTTTTCAGCTCATCCCGGATCAGATCCACAGGATTGCTGCCATTTTTCTTTTCGTAGTGCTTTACAGCGGACCAGGTGCCGATGTACCCGATCAAATGGTCGAACGACCATTCGAAGTCATTGTCGAAAGCGGGGGTATTTATTTCCTGGAAAGGGAACGGGATTGTCCGGTAATTCTCATCGACATATCTTCTTTCCTTATCCCAATAAGGACCGACGACATCACGATAAAAAGCGGCAATGATCCTGTCTATAGAGGAATTGATCTGTATAAGCCCATAGCCAATGACGGCAAGCACACCCCCATTCCTGCCCGTCCGGGTTACTTCCCGGTAGAAAGCATCAAAATCAAACCAATGTATGGCCTGCGCTACAGTGATCAGATCGAAAAAATTGTCAGGGAATGAGGTCTTTTCTGCCGGCTGCACCGAATATGCGATATTTTCATGAAGGACGGCATTGTCTATCTGCTGCTGACTAATATCCGTTGCAAATACATTTTTAAAGGACTCCGCAAGGACTTGCGCTATCTGTCCATTACCGGTGCCGCAGTCCCAGGCATTCTCCCTGGCGGGAACGATGGATAGCAAATAATCATACAGTGTATCCGGATAGGTTGGCCGGTATTTCGCATATCGATCGGACTGTATCGAGAAATTATCTTTCATTTGACAATGATTAATGGCCGCCACCGCAGCCGCCGCATCCTCCTCCACCTCCACAGCTGCCTCCGCCGCAGCTGCTGCCACCGCCACCGCAACTGCTACCTCCGCCTCCACAACTGCTACCGCCGTCTTTTCCTCCATTGTTCCAATTACCGGCCTTGTTCCATTCAACCCCCGTATCCTGTAAAGACCGGGGAGTATAGGCCGCAAATATACCTGCCAGCAACAGTCCCTCCATGGAGCCATTGATAGCGGGGAACCCTTTCAGGGCAAACTGTTTTAAGACCAGGTCATCGAAGCCGGCGGGTATTACCCGGTGCTGCTTAAAAAGCGCGTACATTTTCCTGTGGACAACTGTCCGTTTTGAGAATTGTCGCCCCACCAGCAAAAAAATGACGTAAAATACAAAGGCTTCTATTAAAAGATAAGCGATGGGCCGGTGGTGTATCAGGCCTTGTATGCACCGCGCAATGAACACTCCAAAAAAAACCGTATGAAAAGCATACAGCCGGGGGAAGGATTCACGGCGCCGTGCAAAGGTATATAGCGCCTCCAGCCCCGGATGTGAAAAATTGGTACGGTCATACCAGCTGGTGATCATTTCCTTATACGTATGTACGCTACCATCCGGCATGTCATCGTAAGCTGCCATAAGCGGATTGGCCTCCTGTCGGTCAGCCCTGTAAAAGGTCTTTTTTACCCGGAAAGAACGCTCATCGGTTACCTCCAGCAAGTCCCTGTTGATCAGGTCCACGATCCCCGCCTGCAAGGCCCGGTGCTTCCCGTAAAGGAACGCTGCCATCTGGAAGGTGGTGACGTCATCCGGAAAATGGACTTCGACAAGCTGCATTATTTTTTTTCTGACCTCTCCCCTGTAAATGAAATGCGCGATTGTAACAGCGACCCCATACAGCAGGAAGAACCAGAGGAAATGCGGGCCACTGAGGTCAAAAGGCGAAAGGGTTTCATAGAGATTTCCTGTGAGCAGGAACGGGGTGATCAGTAGGCCTGCCAGTGCGGCAATGGTCACCAGGTCGAACTTAAGGTGAGGATCTTCCGGCACCGGCCACTCCGAAGAGAGTCCGGGCCCTTGCGAAGATGGGATCTGTCGTTCCGAAAGCGGCGCCGGCCATATATCTGCGGGAGGATCGGACCCAAATACAGTGCGATATAGCTGCAGGGTTTCCTTATACCATTCGCGGTGCCGATGGTTCTCCTGGTCACCTCCTGCAGATGGATGATGGTGAATATCCCTGCCCAGCGTGTTCCGGCAGAAGTCTGTCCAGTAAGATTGTGTATAGGTGAGGTGCAGATGCCATACCTCATCCACGGTTTGAGAAGGAGAGGCTCCCTTTTCGGAAATACAGCACAGTAATATAAATCTCTTATATTCTTCGATGGCTCTTTGGGTAAATTCTACGGACCAATCTTGAGACGCGGCTAATTTTGCAGAGAAAGGAACCACTGCCGTTCCATCGTCAATAGAAAAGCTTCGTATCTTATTCCAGAGAGGTAGATGTTCCTGCATTTGGATACTCAAAGCTACATCAAAGTTTTGTTTGGTGCAATGTGATATTGATCCCTTTTCTTAATGTATTATGAATTTCTGCTATTCGGTCTGTATGTAAGATCAATGCATCCACATCTTCCGCAGGAGCGTTGGAGATCACATTTGCCTTATACTGGAAATTGAAGCCCGGCTCCCCTTCCCCGCCGAACTCGCCTGTAAATTCGACCTCTACGCCGGAGACCGCTATGTTCTTCTTAGCCGCTTCACGGTAGATATCATTGCAGAAACAGGTAGCCAGAGACAGTAGCAGGAGCTCACTGCCATTGATGGATGATCCGTAAGCGGCAATTTTCATGCAGGGAATATTTGAATACAATTTACTACATTGCTTTCAAGTTCAAATACTACCTTATCATGAAGCGTTTATCCATTCTCCTCCTTCTCGCGGCCTTTCTTTCCTGCCATGGACCCGATAAAAAAAATATTGACTATACGCATGCTTATACCCTCACCGGCAAAATAGCCGGTCTCGATGAAGGGCAAGTCTTTTTGATACACAGACAAAAAGGAAATACAATCGATACGGCAGAGATAACGGACGGCAGTTTTGAATTTACAGGCCGCGCTGATACCCCTGAATTCTGCAGCCTGGGCTTTCCTATTAATGGAAACCTGGATGTCCGTTGCAACTTTTTTGTACAGAACGGCAAACTGGAATTAACGGCAAGGATCGACTCTCTGCAGGATTACGCGGTGATGATCACCGGCTCTACGGCTGAGGACGAATTCAGAAGTGTCAGCAGGCAAGTGGCTTCGATCTATGCGCCTTCTCATGTCCTGGACAGTCTTTTCAAACGTGCGCTCGATACAGACAATAAAACGCTAAAGGATAGTGTTGAAAAAGCCGTCAGGGAAATGAATCATCAGCAAAAAATATTTATTAAACAGTTCGCCCGGGAACACCCTTCTTCCTGCGTCGCTGCATACGAGATACACCAGGCCTTTGGGGCCAATTCCGATGCCAAAGAAATAGACAGTTTATATAGCCGGCTTGATACAACTGTCAGGGCCTCTTATTATGGCTGCCTGGTGAAAGAGATCCTGGATAAAGCCAGGCTAACAGATATAGGCCAGCCGGCTCCCGACTTTGCCCAGCCTGATACTACCGGAAGAGCGATAACATTGTCTTCTTTCAAAGGGAAATACGTACTCGTGGATTTTTGGGCCAGCTGGTGCGGCCCCTGTCGCAGAGAGAACCCGGCAGTTGTAAAAGCCTGGCGGCGCTTCCATCCAAAAGGATTTGATATCCTGGGCGTCTCATTGGATAATAACAGAGAGAAGTGGCTGGATGCCATCAAAAAAGATCAATTGCCCTGGACGCATGTGGCTGATCTGCAAGGCTGGCAGAATAGTGTTGCCCGGCTTTATGGTGTAAGAGGCATCCCCATGAATTACCTGCTGGATAAGAACGGCAGGATCATCGCTAAGAATCTGCGGGGGCAGGCGCTGGAACAGGAGCTTACTGCGCTGCTGAAACCCCGATGATCAGCGGTATAAGCGCCAGAAATAGTTGCTTTCGTCTCATACTGCCAAAAATAAGAAAACCCCCGCATTGCGAGCGGGGGCTTTCATTCATAGCAACAGGGTTGTATTAGTAAGCTTGCTGATCTTTTGATACGATGCGCGCAACAGCCCAGCCGGAGCTACGCGTGGCAGACAGCGAAATGATCTGATCCGCATTTTCTACCGTAATGTGATAGGATATCTTGCCGCTGGCATCTTCTTTGCTAAGTGCCGTGATCCAATAATCCTTGTAATCTTTCCTGATGCTTGCTAAAAGCTTCGCGGGCAATTTGTCGGAGAGAATGTTGCGCACAACAGTGGTGTTCTTTTTCGAACGCTCACCATCATTTGTAAAATTCCTGTCATTAGCGTGAGCATGCACAGTTCCAAGAGTGATACATAGGACGATCGGAAAAATGGACTTTTTCATGAGGGTATGTGTTTTTTATCTTTTGCCCGCTTATAACGGGAATCAAAAAATTAAAGTATTGCACGGGGAGATTTTTTTGTTGTTTTTTACAAATACTTATACATAAATGCTAACAACATGTATAACCGATTATAATACAGTGGCCAACCAGGCAAGGAACATGGCGCCGGGAATAAATAATATCTGGGCAATGATCGTCCCTGTCAATCTGGCCACGGTCATGTATACAATATATCTTCTGAAGGTGGGCTCGGGGCAAGCGCCGAGCATGACATCATCCGTCATGGAAGAAAGATGCGGGTCTATAAACGCGAACATAAGGATCGTTGCCAGGCCATTGATGAATGCGGACAGGTTGCTGGCAGTAGTCCTATAGTCTGGATTGATATAGGCGGCGTATACGGCAGACAGCACGCCGATGGTCAGAATGGCAACCGCCAGTGTATTCAAAATAAATATCCTCCAGGGGAAATCCCTGTCCCTCCGGATATGTGCAATATTCTCCCTGGCGGGGATGGTCAGGTTATCCCTAAAATAAACGATCCCTGCCTTGGAAAATCCATGTAAGATGAGCTTTCCCATGGATTTGTGTACGCTGAAATTGATAACGGCCCTGGACAGCACCCGCTGGAGCGTAGGTATGAGCAAGGCTCCCAACAGGGTTGCCAGCGTACAGGAAAATATGATCATTCTGAAAACCCCCGCATTGCTGAATATACCATGCTTTATATCCATTTCTACGGTCTTGGCCAACAGCGGAGCCTGAAACCCGTTGGCCGTTCGCGAAACGAGGACAAGGATATTGAAAAGTGCGAACGAAATGGCGATCCTGCCGGTCCTTATACCAACGATCCTCACGGAATAGGATAAGGTAGAGATCAGGTTGATCAAAAAAGTAAGCATTAAGACGACGAGCACCTGTGTGGTCATATGAGCTGTTTTGTCATTTTATAGTTATTTCCCCACCCTTCTATCTGCTGCAGTATAGGTATAAGCGAAGTTCCCAGTTTGGAAAGTGCATAGGTCACCTTTACCGGCTTTTCATGCGTCTCTTCCCTATCGATCAATCCGTCTTTTTCCAATTCCTGCAGCTGCCTTACCAATATGCGTTCGGTAGCGCCATGCACTTTTTTATTTAATTCGGCATATCGTAACGCTCCATGCTGTAAATGCCATAAAATACTGGGTTTCCACCGGCCGCTTAATAAAGATATGGTCAAAGCCATGCTACAGCTGTCATGGATGTCTTTTTCATTGGTATAGTTGGTGGAAGTTTCTTTTCGCATACGGAGCGCTTACAATTTTGACAGTGCCTGGAAATGCCTGCACCTTCAAATAATTTTGGGTTCTCAAATTAAAATTATGAAAATTATCATTATCGGCGGAAATGGCACGATCGGAAGAGCCGTCGCCGGAAAGCTGAAAGATGAACATGACGTCATTATAGCGGGCTCGCGCACGGGAGATATGCAGCCTGATCTCGGCCGGCGGGATTCCATTCTTTCCTTTTTTGAAAAGACGGGTCATTTCGATGCTTTGGTCAGCGCAGCGGGCGCAGCCTATCTGGCGCCTATCCAGGACCTGGAAGAAAAGCACTTCCGGGTAGGATTGGACAGTAAATTATTGGGACAGATCAACCTGGTGCTGATCGGCCAGCGATATATCAATAAAGGCGGCTCATTCACCCTTACTTCCGGTATCGTTGCGGAGGAGCCGATACGCCAGGGTGCTGCCGCCATGACGGTAGATGCTGCTGTAAACGCCTTTGTAAAGGCCGCGTCGACGGAACTGACCAACGACGTCCGTATCAATGCAGTTGCGCCGGGTGTGGTGGAAGGCTCTCCTCACCTGCATCATTATTTCCCCGGACATATTCCCGTCAGCATGGAAAAGGTAAGCATGGCCTATCTGAAAAGCGTGCTGGGCATTCTCAATGGAGAAGTGATACGGGCGTATTAGCCAATACGCCTTATCAAATAGCCAAAATCCTTTAATTCTCCAGGACGTGGAAATATGATATTGTAGCCATGAACAACATGAACAACGATCCGTTATCCCGGCGTAAGTGGCTGGGACTTGCCACCACCGCTGCCACGGGCGCTACCCTGCTGGGCGCCACCTCTCCTGCAATAGCCGGCGCGGGACATACATCCAGACAGCCAAAAGACCTGGGCGCACGCACATACAATATACGTGACTACGGCGCCAAAGGTGACGGCACTACCCTGGACACCGTCGCTGTCCAGGCGGCCATCGATGCCTGCAATAAAGACCAGGGAGGGACGGTATTGGTACCGGCAGGAAAATTCGTCATTGGTACGGTGGAACTAAAAAGCAATGTAACCCTGCATATCACAGCACAGGGCGTTTTATTGGGCAGCGCCGACGGTAAGCAATATCATGCGGCGGACGCCATCCCGCTGACGGGGGACTCTACGCTCAACGACGGGAATGTGGGGCTTCTGTTTGCCGTGGGAGCCGAGAACATCACCATCGAAGGACAGGGCACTATCGACGGGCAGGGCGCCCAATTCCGAAGCGCAACCAAGGGCGTATTACCGCCCGCGGGCATCACGGGCAGCCATCGTCCCTATCATTTACTGTTCTATCAATGTAAGAATCTGACTGTCCGGGATATCTTTCTTCTTAAAAGCGCTTTCCATTCCATACGGGTGATCCAATGCGATTTTGTAAAGATGGAAGGGTTGCATATCCACAGCCGCGTCATCCACAACAACGACGGTTTCCACTTCATCAGCAGCAGATATGTGCACATCAGCAATTGCGACATCCAATGCCAGGATGATGCCTGCGCCCTGTTCGGCAGCTGTCAATTCATCACGGTGACCAATTGCAGCTTCAGCACCCGTTGGTCTGTATTCCGTTTTGGCGGAGGCGTGGCGGAAAATATCACCGTTTCCAACTGTCTTATCTATGAGACATACGGCTGTCCCATCAAAATACGATGTGGGCCCGGCTCCCGGTTTGAAAACATATCCTTTTCCAATATCGTGATGAAAGATGTCACCGGTCCTATATCCATTGGTGTCGGTCCGCAACGTTCATCAGCTGAGCCCAATGGTCAGGAACCGGGCATCCTGCGTAATATCTCTTTCAGCGATATCCATGCGACGGTGGTAAAACCTGTACAACTGCGGGACACGGAGCACTTTAGCAATTACAACCCGGGTGAGATCTATTCCTGCGTTGTGTTGAATGGTATGGGAGATAACTTCCTGGAACATGTAACGTTCAATAACGTTCATATCCAGTTCCCAGGCGGCGGTACAGCAGAACATGCCGCTGTACGTGATGTCCCGAAGATCGCAGGCGAGTATTTTCAGCTGGGGGTACTCCCGGCATATGGGATATATGCCCGCAATGTAAAAGGGCTGACGCTTCACAATGTCCGGCTGACCCTGGCGGATGCCGATTACAGACCGGCTGTCATCTTCGATCATGTGGAGGATGCCGCGGTCAATGGGCTGAGTGTGCAGGGTGTAAAGGCTTCGGAATCGCTGCTGCGGTTTATTGAAAGTAAAGATGTCTTACTTACGGCCGTTCGTGTGCTCACGCCTACGGATACTTTTCTGCGGTTGGAAGGCGCCGGCTGCGGGAATATCAAGATCGATGGAGGCGATCTGTCGAAGGCGGCTACACCGCTGGTTTTTGCGGCAGGGGCCGGCCCTTCATCAGTTTCCAAAAGCTGATGACCCTTCGTTGTTTGAATCCCAGGTATTCATACAGCCGGATGGCCCGTTCATTCGTTGTCAATGTGTGCAGGAACGGCGTAATACCCTGTTCAAGATTTGCCTGACAGATATGTGCCGTCAGCTGTTGCGCATATCCCCGTCCTGTGTAGGCAGGGTCCGTGCAGACGGCGCTTACTTCGGTGAGCCCGTCCAGCCGTATACGTTCTCCGGCAATGGCCACCAGCTGTCCATCCTGGCGGATGCCGTAATAATTACCCAGTTGATGCGTACCCAGCTCATAATAGCCCGGCTGCACCTTTGTGACCAGGTTGAACATATCGTCGCGGTCGGCGGCTGTGAGGGGGATGATGGATGTTCCGGAAGGGGCGGCGGACGTTTCGGAAGGCGTGTTCGTTACTGGTTGCTGCAACACCATCTGTACGCAGGGTAATTCGGTTATCAGCTGCCAGTGCGGTGGCAGGACCGGCAACATTCCTATAATAAAAAAAACTTCCCCCGTCTCCAGCCATTCATCCAATGCATTCATGTTTTCCGGGAATGTGTAATCAAAGGCGGCAAAGGACAGAACGCCCCGTTGGTAACGTTTGGCAACGGCTGTGCCGGTGGAAAAGGATTGCTGGGCACCTGTCAGCGCCCACCAGACGGGGTTATCGAGTTTTGCGAAGTGATCCTGGTTCATGCGCAAATGTACGAATGTGTCTCTGTTATCATTCAGCTCTCAGGCTGTCGGCCGGATTGACCACGGCGGCTTTGATGGATTGATAGCTCACTGTCGACAAAGTGATCACCACCAGGGAAAGACCGGCTATGGCAAAGACGCCCCAGCCCATATCGATCCGGTAAGCAAAGCCTGCCAGCCAGGCATGCATGAGCCACCAGGTCAGCGGAAAAGCGATCAGCATGGCCAGTACCATCAGGCTGATAAAACTTTTCGAGAGTAATAAGGTCACGCTTCCTACTGATGCGCCGAGCACCTTGCGAATACCGATCTCCTTAGTCCGTGATTCCGCGTTGTAGGCTGCCAGACCCGAAAGTCCCAGACAGGAGATAAGGATGGCCAGGGCGGCAAAATAACGGGAGAGCAGCGATACCCTTTGTTCGGAGACATACAAGGATTGATACGTCTGGTCCATGAACTTATATTCGAAGACATAGCCGGGGTTGAACCGTTTGTATAATGCCGCCATGCTGGCGAGGGTTTGTGGTTCGTGGCCGGCTATACGGGCGATGATGGTAGAAGTGTGGGCCGGATTGAAATAAAAAATCATGGGTAAGATGGGTTCGTGCAGGGAAGTGACATGAAAGTCCTTCATTACCCCGATGATGGTCATGTTCCTCCCCCACATGTTGACAGTAGCGCCGACAGGGTTTTTCAGCCCCATGACCTTTATGGCTGTCTCATTGCACAATAGTTTGGTTGAATCAATTCCAAATGCCGTGGAAAAATCCCGCCCTTCCTTTAGGCGGATGCCCAGCGTTTGCAGTACGCCGTAATCGAGCGCTCTCACGCCGAAGTTCACTTGCAGGTCCCTGGGCTTGTCCGGCCATGAGATGCCATAGGTAGAGGATCCAAGGTTGGCCTGCACGATGTTCTGCTCCATGACAGCGGCATTAACAATGCCCGGTATTTTTTTTAATTCAGAGAGAAAAGCATCCTGGTTTTGCGCTATGCCCCCTTCCTTGTCAAAATAGACGACGTGATCCCTGTCGTATCCCAAATTCCTGGACTGTACATAGGCCACCTGCTGATAGATGATGATCATCGAGACGATCAGCACCAGGGAGATGGCAAACTGGAAGACTACCAACCCTTTCCTGGTCAGCAATTCGAGGATAGAATTACGCAACTTACCTTTCAGGACAAGGATGGGCCTGAACCCGGACAGATAAAAAGCGGGATAGCTGCCGGCAAGGATACCTGTCAGTAAAGTGATTCCCAGCATGGCTGCTAATACGGGCGCTGTAAAAGTCACATCGAGATGCTTGCCTGTCATCTGACTAAAGACGGGCAGTAAAAGGGCGACGAGCAGTAACGCCAGGAAAAAGGACAGAAGGGCTGTCAACGCAGCTTCCGTAAGGAACTGATAGATCAATGCAGCTCTGCTGGAACCCATTACTTTCTTGATGCCTACCTCCTTCGCCCTGCGGGAGGCCCTGGCCGTGGAAAGGTTCATAAAGTTGATGCAGGCAATCACGAGTATGATGATGGCGACTATGGAAAATATCCTTACATATTCAATCCTGCCGCCGGCCACTACTCCGTTTTCATATCTGCCATATAAATAAGCGCTGGAATAAGGCCGGACGAATAACGAAAAGGTGGTTCCCTCGTAATATCCTTTTATAAAATCGGCAATCTTGGTATTGAAAGCGGTGACATCCGTTCCTGGTTTCAACAACAGGTAGGTGGCAGGACCTTCATTCCACCATTTGTTGCCGTTGGTCCAAAGATCGGAGAGCAAAAGTTCATGCGTAAAGATAAAATCGAAGGTCAGGGAGCTATTCGACGGCAGCCGGGCGGCGACCCCTGTCACTACGGATTGTTCCTTTCTGCCGAAAACCTCCCAGGACAAGGTTTGTCCCATGGCCTTGTCGGCCCCCCCAAAAAGCTTGCCTGCCATTTCCTCGGAGAGGACGATACTATTCTTATCCGCCAATGCCTGGTCTGGTTTTCCCCGCAGCAGCCGAAAGGAGAACAGCCGGAAAAAGTCTTTGCCCGCGGACAGACCCGCAGACTTCACCACTTTATCCGATGTGCGCATCTGGAAGTATACGCCCTCTTTTTTCAGATCCATGACCGTAACGGCGGCTTCGACCTCCGGCAGGTCTTTTTGCATGGATGCGGCCAGCAAGCCCTGGGTTGACTCATGCACCTGTATCTCATTGCTTATTTTGTCCTTTTCCATCACCTGGTATAACCGGCTGTCGTTGGCATGGAATTTATCGAAGCGCCATTCGTCGTTGACCCATAGATAAATGAGGAAGGCGCAGGCCAGACCGGTGGAAAGACCGATCCAATTGATGAGAAAGGAGCTTTTGTGACGTTGCAGGTTCCTGACGGCAATAAGCAGGTAGTGTCTTAACATCGATGAGGGTTTTGATCTTTGGCATCTAAAGGGATGCCGGTGTTGTATTTAGTTGGCAATCAAATATATCAATTAAAGTGGAGACATCGATACTGCCCGTTTGCGGACACCTTTTGTACTGAAGCGATCAATCACAGACTGGTCATTTATGGATTAACAATGCAATTGTATCTATTATGAAATTTTGAAACTACATGGTCTCTTTCAACCGGAAATTCATTGCCTGTCTGACCTTATCGCTACTGTTCGTAGATGCATTACTGCTATTGGGCACCCCCCCGGCTCCAATATGGTTGAAAAAGGAGGCTGTTTTCGGCGCTTGTATCGTATTCCTCCTTATTCCTTTTTTGATCCTGCCCATATGGCAATACCGGGATAGAAGGGGCAGGGCAGATATGAACTTTTTGTATCCCTGGATACAAACCTGTATTGCCTGGCTGACGGGCTTTTCTATCTCTCTTTTCGGCTGGAAAAAATTATTTCACCTTCAGTTCAGGACACCCCTTTCCATAGCGGATCTGCCCATGAGCAGTCTATCGGGAGAAACGCTGACGTGGTATTATTTTGGCCATTCGTATGTCTTTGCCTGTATCATCGGCATGCTACAGATCACGGGCTCTTTTCTCCTTTTCTTCACGCGAACCAGGTTGGCCGGGGCTTTACTGCTTTTGCCCGTTATGCTCAATATATTGCTGGTGAACATATTTTACCAAATGAACGACGGGGCATTATTGCAATCCATATTGCTTACCATTGGGGTACTCTATATTATCTTATCATACTACCCACATCTGAAAACCCTATTGTTCCCTGTGCGGTCTGCCGGAGATCGTCAGGCTCCGGTATCACAATGGATGGCGGCATGTATCGCTTGTATCCTGTCACTTTCTTTTGTGATGAACGCCTGCCATCTGCTGCCCCAACAGTCGGTATTATATGGCCGCTACCAGGTATGCAACGCTCCTGCGGACGGCCTCGCCAGGGTCTATTTCGATATGGATAATGTTTGCGTGCTGGAATACGGTCCACAGAGGAGATTGATAGCAAACTACGATTTCGATATGCTTACCCGGAGGCTTTCCAGTCGTTTTGCGGAAAACGGGAAAAAAATCCTTCTTTCGGCAATTATATACAGGACTGACATGGACAGCCTGATCATAGAAGGAACGCTTGCGGGAGATTCGACTCGGCTCGTCTTATGCAAAATGAAATGACCTGTTTTACTGTTTCAGCTTCCGGCTTAGCTCATCGATCAGCGCCTTGCCCTTGTCAACATCCCTGGTAATCTTCTCTTCGTTGAAATCATGTTCCGTCGTGAAGTTTTTCAGGTGGTCTTCCAATGTTTTCCACAGCCGCCGGACCTCGCCAGTGCGGCCTGCTGACAGATTTTTTAAAATACGTATCTTTTCAAAATCGGCTATCCCCTCCCTGAGCTTTTCAAAGCGGATACAGCTGCCTGCACCGGGATATACTAAAAAGCAATCTCCCGCGGGCCAGCTACCGAAACGGGCATCCCTCACCGGGTCTTCGGGCCATGCATCGTAGGCCCAGCGCAGGAATCCGTTGTAACCGGCAGCAGCGACATACCAGCTGATCCATCTGCCTTCCACCGGCGGTGAGAAAACGAAGTTATTGGGCTTGGCGGGGTTGCAGCATACATAATAGGTCGACGTGGCGCCTCTCGCGGCACGGGTTTTTAATTCCCCGGGGTTGGGTTCATTACCGTACAGAAAACTATAATCATCCAGCAGCCCGTCCAATTCCTTATGCCAGTTGCCTGCATAGGTGATCTTCCAGTCTTTTGAATGATTTTTGACCACCTTTATAGCAGCCATGGTCTGGCTCATCTCGCTCTCGTTGATGCCGATGTAGGTTTTGGAAAACCACCCTTTTTTCTCCAGGTGTGTTCTCAAGCTGGTGAGGAAGTCATTCCACCGGGCGATGTATTCGGCCGAGCCGGGCGCCCAGGTGGCGTAGACGACGTTACCGGTGGACTCTTCTGTATAACGGAAACGATCTCCCCAGGAGACGGGGGTATATAGGGTAATGGCCTTGTCGATACCTGCCTGCATAGCCAACGTTACATAGGTGTCGAAAATGGTAAAATCATACCGCCATTTCCCATCCTTGCCTTTTATCCAATCGATCATTCCCCCTTCGATCATATAAGAATTGTCGGCCCAGGGGGAGTGAACGGCATAGGTAGTGATGTATTTGCCGCCGGCATCTGCATACAGCTGCAGGTGTTTTTTTAATAAGCTCTTATGTTCCTCCGACCATGGCTGCAGGTGATTGCGCCAGGCGATGACCCAGGGATTCTGCCACAGGTCCAGTCTGTAACGCCATTCATGCGGCGGCGGCAGCACTTCGGGCTGGACTTCTATGTTTATCTTTAGCTGTTGGGTGGAATTTGTAGTATGCACTATAAAGACGCTTTTATAAATGCCGGGCTCCGTAGTGGAGGGAATATCTACCGACAACCATATCGGTCTGACTGTCCTGCCCGGCAGTTGAAAGCGATCAAACGCCTCGAACCTGTCAGGCATAAGATATCCGTTCTTATAAGGAGAAGAGCCGCATACGGCATCTTTTGCTCCATAAGGGTAGTTGGCAAGGACATAGCGCACAAGGTTTAGTTGGATGTCTTTAGTATTGATGGTCTTGCCGGCTGCGCTTTTCAGGTCCGCAAGGCTGACCCTTACCTGTTCGAGGGTATCCGGAGACCACACCAGCAGCTGGGCGTTCAATCTTTCTCCCCGCCAGCCTGTAGCCTTCCATGTATCGGTCTCTTTTAATTCCGGCGCTTCCGTCCTGAACCAGGCTCTGTCTGTCGATACAAAGGATACATGCAGACCCCTACTCTGTTGCGTCCATGCCTGTGGACTGACCGGTGTATCAAAAGTGTATTCCTGTATGTAATGGGCATACTGCGAAGGCAGCAGGGAAGTATCTACTTCGCCCGGTCGGCGTTGGGCGAAAGCTGTCGTTTGAAAGAACAATGATAAGAGTAATATGCTGCAACGGGTCAACACTGCTATTGGTTTAGAAGGAAGAAAGGTACATTTATTTTTCAAAAACCCTACATTCGCGCATGCGATACATCATCCTGTCTGCCGTCCTGCTATCCTGCTTTAACGGGCTACTTGCCCAGAAAGTGATCCCTCTATATTTTCCCGACAGCATCCCCAATTCCATTCCCCATGCCAATGAGGAGACAAGGACTGTGGACGATAAAGGCGTTTTGCTCGTGGGAAAGATATCGCGTCCCACGCTTACGTTGTTCCTTCCGGAGCATGTGAAAGGTAATGTGCCTGCTGTGGTCATTTGTCCCGGAGGCGGTTACTGGATCAACGCGGTTAACATCGAAGGTTACGATGAGGCCAGGGTGCTGAACAGCTGGGGTGTTGCCGCTTTTGTCCTCACTTATCGTATTCCCGACAGCGCTTACTGTATACATCCTGAAATTGCTCCGCTGCAGGACGCTCAGCAAGCTATCCTGCAGGTGCGGCGTCATGCGGTCCAATGGCATATCGATCCGCGCCGGGTGGGTATCATGGGCTTTTCGGCGGGAGGACACCTGGCCTCGACGGCCGGCACGCATTTCGACCGGGTGCTCGTGCCCGATGCCGACAGCATGAGTGTCCGGCCGGACTGGATGATCTTAGGTTATCCTGTCATCAGTAGCGACAATGCGGTTGCGCACAGGGGATCTTTTGAGAAGCTGCTGGGGCAGCATGCTTCTGACAGCCTATTGAAATATTTCAGCAATGAGCTGCAGGTGACAGACAGGACGCCTCCTGCCTTCCTGGTGCATGCACAGGACGATGACGGCGTTGCTCCGCAGAACAGCATTCTTTTTTTTCAGGCTTTGATGGCTCACCATGTTCCCGCAGAATTGCATATTTATCAGAAAGGCGGGCACGGCTTTGGATTGCATTTGCCGGTGAAGGAAGAACGCTGGATGGATCGATGCAAACATTGGATGGAGCTGAACGGATGGATCAGGTAATTCTGTTCAACAGCAAAAAGACCACCCCGAGATAAGCGATAAAGAAATACAGGCTTACATGATAAGCAAGGTGATAGGTGCCCGCATGCGACAGCACGGAAAAGAACAACCCTCCCAGCATGCTGATCCCTGCTGCGGAGGAAAACTGCTGGATCGTGGAATAGACCCCGCTGCTGCTGCCTGCCAGGGATGCCGGAACATCCTTTAACGACACGTTCAGCAAAGACGGCAGCACCAGGCCGCTGCCCAGCCCGAAGACCGCAAAACAGACGACAATGGCCATAGTCGAAGGCGCAGTAGCGCCGAACAGTAATACCTGTGCAACGAAAGACGTCGCCATGATGACACTGCCGGCCTGCAGCATTCGTATCCCATATCTACCTGCATTGCGGATGGACCACCAGGAAGAGAACATATAGGTCCATCCCAACGAAGTAAAGAGCATGGAGGCCGTATAGGGGGAGATATGATAGCCCTTCTGCAACAGGATCGCGCAGGTGAACAGAAAGGCGTTGTGAAGTCCGAAGTAAAAGAAGACGGATAGTATCCCGGTGTTGAAACTCCTGATCCTGAACAGACGCAGATCGATCAGGGGTTCCTTGTGCGGGTCTTTCAGGTTACCGAGGTGCCGGAAGAAGATATATATGCCTGCCAGGGAGCCCAGCAGCATGGCAAAGGACCAGGCGGGCCAGCCATATTCCCTGCCTTGTGTCAGGGGATAGATAAGACAGATCAGCGCCAGGGTCAGCAGGATCACACCCTTCATGTCGAGCTTT
>Ga0207695_10001271_pt1 | contig 42892 bp, 41 predicted proteins | sample KBSC54metaG_FD_184354 | JGI IMG/M metagenome (GOLD analysis project Ga0207695, IMG submission 184354) | Corn rhizosphere microbial communities from Kellogg Biological Station, Michigan, USA - KBS C5-4 metaG (SPAdes) (version 2) | ecosystem: Host-associated > Plants > Roots > Rhizosphere > Soil...
GGGCGAAATGGCAAGTGTTTTCAATAAGTGAGGACCGCCGCCCCCCAGGTGAAGCCGCCGCCCATCGCTTCCAGCACGACAGTGTCGCCGCGCTGGATTCGACCATCTTTCACGGCGGTGTCGAATGCAAGTGGAACCGAGGCTGCGGATGTGTTCGCATGCTGATCGACCGTCATCACCACCTTCTCGGCCGGAAGGCCGAGCTTCTTTGCGGTCGCATCCAGAATTCGGGCGTTAGCCTGGTGCGGAACGACCCAGTCGACATCGTCTGGTCCTAGCCCTGCGGCATTCAGCACTTCCGACAAAACATCCGCGAGGTTGATCACCGCGTGGCGAAAGACTTCTCGGCCCTTCATCCGAAGCTTGCCGACCGTTCCAGTTGTGGAGGGGCCGCCGTCGACAAACAGCATGTCATTATGCCGCCCGTCGGCGTGAAGCCGGGTCGCAAGGATGCCTTGCTCCCCTTCCTCCGCTGAAAGCACCAGCGCCCCCGCCCCGTCGCCGAAGAGGACGCAGGTCGCACGATCGTTCCAGTCGAGGATTCGGCTGAAGGTCTCTGCGCCGATCACCAGCGCCTTCTTCGCCATTCCTGAACGGAGCATCGAGTCTGCAACGCTGAGGGCATAGAGAAACCCGGTGCACACGGCGTGCACGTCGAAAGCGATGCAGTCGTCGATCCCAAGCATCGCCTGGATCTTTGTCGCGGAGGAAGGAAAAGTCTGGTCCGGCGTCGCAGTTGCAAGCACGATAAGTCCGATGTCGCGCGGCTCGAGGCCGGCATGCTCAAGCGCCTTTAGCGCAGCGTCACGCGCCAAAGTGGCCGTGGTCTCACCCTCGCCGGCGACGTAACGATTCCGAATCCCGGTGCGCTCGACGATCCATTCGTCGGAAGTGTCGACGGTTTGTGCTAGTTCTTCGTTCGTGACACGCCGCTTTGGGAGCGCGGATCCGACTCCGGCGACGACCGAGCGGAGGGCCACTATGCGGCCTCGTGATTGAACGCGTGGGCGCGAAAATTGTCGAGATCTTCGCCGATCTTGCGGGTGATGTCGTTGCGCACCATGCGCGCCGCTACCTGGATCGCGTTTGCTACACCCTTTGGTGTCGCCGCCCCGTGGCTCTTCACCACGAGGCCATTGAGGCCGAGAAACACGGCCCCATTGTGATTGTTCGGATCCAGGTGAACCTTCAGCAGCCGAAGCGCCGGTTGGGAGAGCGCAAAGCCGGCTTTCGATCGAAGCGAGCTGGTGAAGGCACGGCGCAAGAGATCGGTGACGAAACGCGCCGTCCCCTCCGCCGTCTTGAGGGCGATATTGCCCGAGAAGCCGTCGGTCACGACGACATCGACATCGCCCCGGCTCAGTTGATCGCCTTCGGTGAAGCCGTCGAAGCGAAGCGGCAGATAATCGGCTTCGCGAAGCAGGGAGGCCGCTTCCTTGAGCTCGTCAGTGCCTTTCAATTCCTCGGTACCGATGTTCAGAAGCCTCACGCGCGGGCTTTCGATCCGGAGAACTGTCCGCGCGTAGGCGGAACCCATCACCGCGAATTGCACCAGGTTTTGGGCGTCGCACTCAGTGTTCGCACCGAGGTCGAGCATGACCATGTCGGTTTCGCCGAGGGTCGGCAGAAGCGCGGCGAGCGCAGGGCGGTCAATGCCAGGCATGGTCCGTAGAGCCAGCTTCGACATCGCCATCAGCGCGCCGGTATTGCCGCCTGAGACGGCGGCATCGGCATTGCCGTCCTTCACCGCCCCAATCGCAACTCCCATCGATGTGGTCCGCGCACGTCGAATGGCCTGACTGGGCTTTTCATTGGGAGCGATTTCGTCCGGGGTGTGAACGACGCTAACGCAGTCGCCGATTCGACGATGCCTTTGGACTTCTTCCTGAATCCGGCTCTCATCGCCGTAGATCACAAAGCACAGCGTCGGGTCATGCCGCGAAGCGCGCTCGATCCCGGCAATCATCGCTGCCGGGCCGCCGTCGCCCCCCATGGCGTCGATCGCAATCTTTGGGCCTGAGCTCATCTCTGCGGCCCGCCCCGCGCTTACGCCTCGCTCGAGACGATCTCGCGGCCGTTGTAGTGGCCGCAGGCCGGGCAGAGGTTGTGAGGCAGCTTGAGTTCGCCGCAATTCGGGCATTCCTGGAACTGCTTGGCGGTCAGCGCATGATGGCTGCGGCGCATATTGCGCTTGGACGGCGAGGTTTTTCTCTTCGGGACGGCCATGAGGCACCTATTCGACTAGCAAAAAAATTGGCGACGATCTCACGCCTTCTCAACGGGAAACCCCGCGGCGGCGGCCGGATCGTCGCGAACCGCCGCCCCTATAGCGAAACCTCGGCGGAGCGCAAGGCAGGCTGCGTCCGCGCCGCCGTTTCCTTGTCGATATCCTCGGGACCGACCATGACCCAGCCCCTGCGCCGCCGCATCAGCACGAAGCGATAGTAGCAATAGGACAGCAAATAAACTCCGCTGCAAACGAACAGCGACTTCCGACCTTCCTCTGGATCCAGCCACAAAACCACGACCTCACCGATCACGATCGCGATGCCGAGCAACGGAATCAGCGGAAACACGGGCGTCTTGTATCGCCCGACGCCGGTGCGCCCTGATTTGCGCCCTATCAGAACGCCGGCGACGTAGAAGCCGGTTGTGATTGTATAATTCCCTGAGAGCAGAAGCACCTTGAAGTAGAGCGGGATGTAGGTGACCAAGGCCGTGCTCGCGCCGATCAGCAGAATTGCCACCCAGGGAGCATCAGTTTTCGGAATGAGGTGAAGCAACGCTCTGTTGATCGGTGCTGCGAACAGCCGCGTTCGAGCCATGGCGAACACGTTGCGCCCGATGCCGACAAAACCGGCGAGACAGGCATTGAAGATGGCAATGGCGATGGACAGCGAGACCAGCCGGAGGAAGAAAGTCGGCAGCGACTGCGCAAGGAATGTCTCGAATGGGGAGTCGTTGCTGAGCACTACGCTCAAATTGTGCGAACCGAGGATGACTCCAACAACGGGAGCGGTTTCCAACACCACGGTAATTGCAAACGACAGCATGATGATCCGGCCGATCGTATGCGGCCGCTTCATGTCTTCGCTGAACATCAGTGCCTGTGACGAGCCGGCGAGCGCCCAGGACGCATTGTTTACGGCGATGCCGACAGCGCCGATCCCGAGCTCGACCCAGGCCCCACCTTCAAAGCCCATCGGATGGAGAAGCGCCCTTACTGCCCCAGGTTGCGCATGCAGACAGCCGACACCCGCGATCAGCAACAGAGCTGTCCCCTCTATGAGCATGAAAATGCCCGTAATCTTCTCGTTTGAGCGGATGTTGAGCAGCGCGAGGACCGTAATCACCGCAACGGTGATGAAAGTCGTGGCGTTCGGCGAGAGCCCCGTTCCAAACGGGGCAAGGTAAATGGCTATGCCGACAGCCGAGGTGTTCAGGAACAGCGGGATGGAAAAGATGCTGGCTATGTAGGTGGTCGCGCCCGCCCAGTCTCCGATGGCGTGTCCGAAGGCTGCATAGTCGTAGCCGGCTGTCGGGTATGCCGCACCGAGCTCTGCAGCCATGGACGTCTGGCAATAACAGACGAGGCTGCCGAGGATGAAAGCGAGGACGGTCCCGGTTCCAGCCTCCTGCAAGATCGCTCCTCCGCTGACCAGAACGGAGACACCCGGAGAAAGAACAGACAGGGTGAGAATGATGACGCCGAACCCGGAGAGCGACCGTTTGAATTTCGGCGCTTCGTGCCCAGTCTTCGGTTGCTCGTCACTCATGCGTCTAAGCTCCCTCAGTGGCCCGTAACTGCATCCCCAACCAGCGGATTAGTCGCTCGTTCGAAGCCGAAGGTGGACATTGGCCCGTGCCCGGGAATGAAGTTGGTATCGTCGCCCATTGGCCACAGTTTCCCGGTGATCGAGTCGATCAAATCGCGGTGATTGCCGAGCGGGAAATCCCAGCGGCCGATCGAGCCCTTGAAGAGCACGTCGCCGACGATGGCCAGCTTCGATTCCGGGTGGTGGAAGACGACATGCCCAGGTGTGTGGCCGGGGCAATGGCGGACGTTCAGGACCAAATCTCCAACAGTGACCGTGTTGCCGTCTTCGAGCCAGCGTTGCGGTTCGAACGGCTCGCCGTGAAGTCCCCAGCGCCGCCCGTCCTCGGCCAGCTGCGCGATCCAGAATCGGTCGGCTTCGTGCGGACCTTCGATCGAAACGCCCAGCTCTTTCGCCAGAACCCCCGCCTCGCCGCAATGATCGATGTGGCCGTGAGTCAGCAGGATTTTTTCGATCGTCACTCCGGCCTGCTGAGCAGCCGCTTTCAATCGTTGGAGGTCGCCGCCTGGATCCACGAACGCAGCGCGCAAGGTGTTGGTGCACCACAGCAAAGTACAATTCTGCTGAAGAGGCGTGACCGGCGTGATGGCAGCGCGGAGCGGCGGCATTTCGCTCATCCGCCACTCGTAGAACGGTTGTGCGTTCGCGCAATGGGCTTGTCCTTCTTTCACTCGGCGGCAATGGAGCGGCAATGGACACACCTGCCAGCCGCGATCTCGAAGAAGTTATGCAATTCGACCCAGAGGAAGGCATTGCGAATTTGGACGAGCACCTCGACCGATTGAAGCGGAAGGCGGACGAGCTTGGCTATCAGTTCGACCGGCACGCGGCGCGCAACGAACTTCAGGCGGCGACATTCGGCAAGCGATCCGCTGCCGTTGCACGGCTTCTGATCGCTCCATCGGGGGCGATCGTGATCCAGATCTCCGACTGATCAGGCGGCAAGCGGGAAACGCAGCAGCCGATTCGCGACGGGTACCAGCGCCAGAGCTTCGGGCCCGATCGCCTTCGCAATCTCTGGATGGCGCGCATCGAGACCGCCGGTCAGCGCCCCGAACGCCGGCAGGATCAACTTGTGCTCCGAGCGGACGAAGCACCGCCGGGCGACGCTTCGGCCTTTGACATTCACGCGAACCTTCGGGTGGAAATGCCCGGAGATTTCGGGACGTGATTCGCCGCTATTCGCCTCGTGGCGGAGAATGATCCCGGCGATTTCGACTTCCTCGACAATGCTTCCGCCGCAGTGATCGGCAAATCCGGGATCGTGATTGCCGACGATCCAGGTCCAATCCAGCTGCGACGTGAGCTGGAGCAGCAGGTTTCGCGATTGTTCGGGCAGCCGCTCGCAGCCGAAGCGATCATGGAAGCTATCGCCAAGGCAGTAGAGACGCTTCGCCCCGGTTCGCGCAACTTCTGCCGCGAGCGCAGTCAGAGTGGCATGCGAGTCGTACGGCGGGAGGAACTGCCCACCGCTCGCGTACCAGCTAGCCTTTTCGAGGTGCAGGTCGGCGACCAACAACGCCTGCTGCGCGGGCCAATGCAGCCCGCCGTCGGCCGACGGGTTGAAGGTCTCTCCAGCGAAGGAAAGGGACGGCATGGAGGCCTACTCCATCGACAGCAGGTGATCGCGAAGCGCACGCGCGTCATGAAGGGCATTATGCGGCACCTTGCTGTTGGCCGCGGTACTGAAATTGCTGAGCGGCGTCAGCCGGAAGGTCAGGTGGCGAAGCTCGATCATGTCGCCGGGCCCCGTGATCATCAGGTTGCAGAATTGCGCAACGTCCTCGGGCCAGTCGGCGACGATCAGCGGCTCCTCGTCGCCGTGGAGATAGCGTTCGAGCGCATGGGCGGCGTCTTTCCGGCTGAGGCGAGGACAGGAGAGCCGGTCCGGCACATGATCCAGGTACGGAGCGACATGCCGATCCACCCATTCCACCAATGGGTCGGAAACGTTGAGCGTCAGGTAGAGTTCGTCACCGTCCTCAGGGACCAGCGCCAAGCTTAGAAGCGCACCGCCGATGCCATTATACTCGGTATCGAGGAAATAGCGCACTAGCGCGTCTGCGGCGCCTGCACCGCCATGCAGTTGTCGGTGGGTTGCGCCCGGCCAGACCGACACCGGTCGGCCATCGCCCGAGCCTCTTTCCCGCGCTCCTCATCCTGCTTGCGGAGCTCTGCTCCTCGCTTCTCGTCCGCCTTTTTCTGGCTCGGGAGCGCCGCGTTCACCCCAGCCGAGGCAACCTTCACCGGGACGCTGACAACATCGACCGCCGTTTCGGCAGCGGTTTTGACGATACAGCCCGACAGCAAAGGCAGCAGGGCGACGGCGAATATGAAGCGGGTCGAATCAGTCATGGCCTAAATCATAGCGACGAAAAGAAATTCCACATCAGGTCATTTGCGCTGATCGCGGTGGACGGTTGCAAACGGCCCTGCTGCGTGCCGCCCCCGGCCCAGCTGTGGCCGCCCGTATCGGTAACGCAAAGCTCGACCGGCGCTCCGCCAGCTTTCGCGGCGTGCAGATCGCAGTGAGCACCGGGCACCGTGAGCACCCGCTTGGCCGCAGGATCGGCGCGATCGATCGCCACCCACTTCGACTGGCTTGCGGGAACCGAAGTGAAATCGACCTGCGCAACGGACAGGTCGCCCTTTCCGCCATCGAACGGCACGTGATTGTCGTCGAGCGAATGAAACTCGATCACCGGCACCGGATGCGCTGGATGGCAGGCGGTGGTGTTATCCGTTCCTTCCACCGCCGCAATGGCGCGTACTTCCGGCGCTTCACAGGCCAGCCGCCAGGACATCATGGCCCCGTTCGACATTCCAGCGACGAACACCTTTCGCGGATCGATGCTCGCCTGACGCTCGACGCGATGGATAACTTCGCGAAGGAAGCCGACATCGTCGCTGTTGGTCTTCTGGGCCCCGCCGCAGCATCGGCCGGCGTTCCACGTGGCCAGCATCCCGTTCCTGAACCGGCTGTAGCCGTTGGGGAACACCGCGATGAAGCCCGCTTGCTCCGACTTGCTGATCAGCTTGTATTTCGAATCATCCGCCTGGAACACGTCGTCGCCGCCGCCACCGTGAAGCGCCATCAGCATCGGTGTCGGCTTGCCGGGGCGATAGCTGGCGGGCACATGCACCAGATATTCGCGGGTGACGCCGTTATGTTCAAAGCTGAAGCGATAGTCGCCGGGACGGGCGATCGGTGTGGGATTGGGATCGGCCGGCAGTTTATCCTGCAACTGCTCGGTGCGCTGACGCAGTTCGCGGAACATTTCGAGTCGGTTTCCGGCGCGCTGCGCGAGCGCAGTCCCCGCGAGTGTCGCGCCAACGACCGCGAGCGTGGCCGTTCCAAGCCAAAAACGAGAAATCATTTGAAGCCCCATCGCAGTGAACAGTGGCTATAATTTCCTGTCGTGCAATTGAACGGATGCTGAGGCAGCCGTTGAGCGGCCGTTCAGATTCGTTTCGGGCCCTTAACCAAGCTCCATCGCGGCCTGTGCCAGCTGCTCGGCTTGGGTCAGCAGCACCTCGTCGGCTTCGGCTCCCGAAGGCAAAGCTTCACGCCCGACGATCACCATCAGCGGCACGGCCATCGGCGTGATCCGCTCCGTTTGGACGTGGAGCATGGTCGCGGCAGCGCGGTCGACCAGCCGCACCAGCCGCCCCAATTCCGTCATTCGGGCGCGCGCATCATCCCATGCCGCCCGCAGCAGCAGGTGGGCCGGCTCATAGCGCCGGAGCACGTCGTAGATGAGGTCGGTCGAGAAGCTGACCTGCCGCCCCGTCTTGCGCTTTCCGGGATGCTGGCGCTCGACGATCCCACCGATCACGGCGACTTCGCGGAACGCGGTTCGAAGTAGATAGCTGTTCTCGACCCATTCGATGAACTCGCGCTCGAGGATATCGGCGGAGAAGAGCGGCTTCGGATCGGTCACGGGCTCCAGCGAATAGCAGGCGAGCCCATAATCGTTCGCGACGAATCCCATCGGCTTGAGGCCGGCGCTTTCCATGCGGCGGGTGATCAGCATTCCCAGCGACTGGTGGGCATTCCAGCCCTCGAAACTGTAGGCGACCATGTAGTGGAGCCCTTCGTGCGGGAAAGTCTCGATCAGCAGCTGGTTGGGCTCGGGAATTGTCGAGCGCCGTTCCTGCACCTCCAGCCATTCGCTGACATCATCCGGAAATCGGCCCCACTCGTGCCGGTCAGCGAGCATGTGCCGGACCCGACTGGCGAGGTGTGTCGACATGCTCATCCGCTGCCCGCCGTAAGTGACGATCCGCGCCTGCTTCGATGAGGCGTGAACGATAATGTCGGTATCCTTGAACTGCTCGACCTCCAGGCTGAGGCCGGAGAAATAGAAGTGATCGCCTGGTGCCAGCGTGGAGGCGTAGCCCTCTTCGATGGTGCCGAGCTTCCGGCCGTTGCGGAACCGCACAGTGAGCAGCGGCTGCTCGACGATGACGCCCGCGTTCAAGCGGTGCTGGAGCGCGACCGCAGGCCGGGTAATGCGCCACTGCCCGTCCGGTTCACGGACGAGCCGCCGAAAACGGTCATAGGCTTTGAGCGCGTACCCGCCGGTGGCGATGAAGTTGAGGATTTCCTCGAACGTCTCGTCCTTCAGGTCGCGGTACGGCGCGGCGGATCGGATTTCGGCGAGGAGACCTTGCTCCTCGAACGGTGCAGCGCAGGCCATCGCGAGGATATGCTGAGCGAGCACGTCAAGCGCTCCCGGGCGAAAATTCTCCGGATCAAGTTCGCCGTCGGCGATCGCATCGAGCGCTGCCCGCGCCTCCAGATATTCGAAGCGGTTGCCGGGAACGATGACGCCTTGGCTCGGCTCGTTGAGCCGATGGTTGGCGCGGCCGATCCGCTGCAGGAGTCGGGAGCTACCCTTTGGCGCTCCCATCTGGACGACGAGATCGATGTCGCCCCAGTCGATGCCGAGATCGAGACTCGCCGTGCAGACCAGCCCGCAGAGCTTCCCCGCAGCCATCGCCGCCTCGACCTTACGGCGCGCCTCCAGTGCCAGGCTGCCGTGATGGATTCCGATCGGCAGCGCATTGTCGTTCACCGCCCACAGGTCCTGGAAAATGAGCTCGGCGAGGCTTCGGGTGTTGCAGAAGATCAGCGTCGTGTTGTGCCGCTCGATCAGGCTCATCACCTCACGAGCGGCGTGACGGCCGGAATGGCCGCCCCACGGAATCTTGTTTTCGGGGATCAGGATCGACAGATCGGGTTTTGCTCCGGGTTCGCCCAGAACCAGATCGACCCGGCTCCCGTCGGCATTGGACGCAAGCCACCTGCGATAGGAATCCGGATCGCTGATGGTGGCCGACAGTCCGACACGCCGAAGATCGGGTGCGATCTTCTGGAGCCGCGCCATGGACAGGTTCAAAAGGTCGCCACGCTTCTCTTTCGCGAACGCATGAAGCTCATCGATGACGATGGTCTTCAATTCGGCGAACAGGCTGAAACTATCCGGGTAACTCAGCAAAAGGGCCAGGGATTCGGGCGTCGTCAGAAGAATCTGCGGCGGCCGTATTCGCTGGCGTGCCTTGCGATCCGATGGGGTGTCGCCGCTTCGAGTCTCCACGCGAATGTCCAAACCCATTTCCGAAACGGGGCCGAGCAGGTTGCGCTGAACGTCCACCCCGAGCGCTTTCAACGGCGAAACGTAGAGCGTGTGCAGCCCCTCGCGCGGGTTTTCGATCAGATCGCAGATCGTCGGCAGGAACCCGGCCAAAGTTTTGCCCGATCCGGTCGCCGCAACCAGCAACGCGTCACGCCCCTCGCGCGCAACCTCCAGCATTTCCAGCTGGTGCCGCCGCGGCCGCCATCCCCGCTCGGTGAACCAGCGTTCGACAATCTGCGGGAGTTCAGTCGCGCTCAGAGGTCGTCGGTCCCCTCACGCCGGCGCCGTTCCTCGTCGGCGTACGCCTCGCGAGTCGCTTCCTCGGTTCGGTCGCTTGTCCGATTGGAGCGCCTCAGGAAGACGAGCCAAACCAGCGCAATCAGGAGAATGACGGGAAGGATGACGTCGATGATCCACCATTGCGCCTGATCCATTTGCGTATCTCCTTCGGAACCTGCCGGTTTGCTTTACACTATAGCTCCAATGGCCCGGATCGGTTCCTGGATAGAGGTATTTGCGGACGGCATCTACGTGCGCCCCGCCGATGCGTGGATCGATCCTTCGCAGCCCAAGCCGAGGGCGATGATCACACATGGGCATGGCGATCATGCGAGAGGCGGGCATGGTGCGGTGCTTGCCACGCCGGAGACGCTGGCGATCATGGCGCTGCGTTACGGTGAGCAGAATGGGCAGCCGGTTGCGTACGGGGAAACGCTGCGCGTCGGCGACGTCGATGTCAGCTTTGTGCCCGCAGGCCATGTGCTCGGCTCCGCGCAGATCGTACTCGAACATGCCGGCGAAAAGATCGTGGTTTCGGGGGACTACAAGCGACCGCCCGACCCAACCTGCCACGAATTCGTGCCGGTGCCGTGCGATGTCTTCATCACTGAAGCGACCTTCGGTCTTCCCGTCTTCCGACATCCCGATACCGGCGGCGAGATCGACCGGCTGTTGCATCGGCTGCATTCCGATCCCTCCCGCTGCGTGCTGGTCGGCGCCTACGCCTTGGGAAAGGCGCAACGGCTAATCGCCGAACTTCGCCGCCGAGGCCATGATGAGCCGATTTACATTCACGGCGCGCTGGAACGGATGTGCCGGCTTTACGAAGAATTGGGCGTGGAGCTCGGCGAGCTTCGGCCCGCGACCGGCGCCACGAAGGATGAATTGAAGGGGAAGATAGTGCTGGCCCCACCCGGTTGCCTGAACGACCGCTGGTCGCGGCGCCTGCCCGATCCGGTGACTGCAATGGCCTCGGGCTGGATGCGGATCCGTCAGCGTGCGCGCCAGCAGAATGTCGAGCTGCCGCTGGTGATTTCAGATCATGCCGACTGGGACGAGCTGACGCAGACGATCCGGGAACTGGAGCCGAACGAGGTGTGGATCACTCATGGGCGCGAGGAGGCGCTCAAGCACTGGTGCGTGACCCACCAGATCAGCGCCCACGAGCTGAACCTCGTCGGTTATGAGGATGAAGAAGAATGATGTGAAAACAACATCTTCATAACATTTGTAAATGACTGGTCCGGGTGTTGCGCGCAATCAGGCTCACATGCCGGGGCAAAGCGAAAGCAACCATGAATATTTGATCCGTCGCGCGACCGAGGAAGAGCTCGCAGCAACGGGAGCCGTACATCCGCTGGCCCGCGAAGCGCACTTGGAAATGGCCAAGCGCTACCGGGATGCGTGCCGCGGCTCAGCCGAGGTGAACGCCGCAATTCGAACGGTGCGCTGAAAGCTGCAGGACTGCGGCGGCTTGTCGCCCCGCTGGGCTCTAGCCTCGCGTGCGCTCCATGCTCGCCTGTCCTTCCGGACAGGCGAGCATGGAGCGGGTGAAGGGAATCGAACCCTCGTCGTAAGCTTGGAAGGCTTCTGCTCTACCATTGAGCTACACCCGCGAGGCGCGGAGGCGCTCAATGCCACCGGCCCTTCCATTGCGTCAACTACGGATGTCGTGCCCGCTACGGAACGACTAGCCGCTCCAAGCGATTGAATCGTCACTGGAGGATGACAATGGCGGCAAGACCAATCTGGAGAGGACAGATCCGGCTCGCGCTGGTCTCAATTCCAATTGAGCTCTATCCCGCCACCAAAAGCGGCGCCTCGATCCAGTTCCATCAGGTCTACGAGCCTACAGGGCAGCGGATCAAATATGAGAAGGTGGTGCCGGGGATCGGGCCCGTTGACCGCGACAAGATCGTCAAGGGCTACGAGGTTTCGAAAGGGCACTACGTCCTGCTCGACCCGGAAGAGATCGAGAAGGTCAAGCTTGAGAGCAAGAAGACGCTCGATCTCGTCGAGTTCGTCGACATCGGCGACATTGACGCGATGTATTATGAGAAGCCCTATTACGTCGTTCCGGCCGACGATCTCGCCGAAGAGGCCTTTGTCGTTCTCCGCGATGCATTGAGGCAGGCAAAGAAGGTCGGAGTCGGGCAGCTGGCGATGCGCGGCCAGGAGTATGTGGTCGCGCTCAAACCCTGCGGCAAAGGCATATTGCTCGAGACGCTCCGCTATGCAGACGAAGTCCACAAGGCGAACGGCTATTTCCGCGAGATCGGCGAGCATAAGCCGGACAAGGACATGCTCGACCTCGCCTCGATGCTGATCGAGCGCAAGACCGGCAAGTTCGACGCGTCGGAATTCCACAACCGCTACATCGATGCGCTCAAGGAGTTGATCGCGGAGAAACAGCGCGCGAAGGGCGAGAAGGTCATCCAGGATCCGGATGCCGACAAGCCGCCGCCCAAGGGCTCGAACGTAATCGACCTGATGGCGGCGCTAAAGAAGAGCCTCGGGAGCACTGGCGGTGAAACCGAGGCCAAGCCAAAATCGACTTCCGCCGCTCGCTCAAAAGCTCGTCCGCGTTCGACCGAAACGGCGAAGAAAAAGGCCGCGAGCGGACGGCGATAGCACATGGCCGACGCAGCGCTCGACATCGAAACCTACAACCGCAAGCGAGACTTCACCAAGACCGACGAGCCGATGGGTCGCAAGCTCAAGGGCTCCGGCGATAGCTTCCTGGTGCAGAAGCACGACGCGTCGCACCTCCACTACGACTTCCGGCTCGAAATGGACGGCGTTCTGAAGAGTTGGGCCGTGCCGAAAGGGCCGAGTTTAGATCCCGGCACGAATCGTCTGGCGATGCGGACCGAGGATCATCCGCTCGATTACGGCGACTTCGAAGGCACCATCCCTGCTGGCGAATATGGCGGCGGGACGGTGATGCTGTGGGACAAGGGCCGCTGGATCCCCGAACCGGGCAAGGACCCGAGGAAGACGATCGAGGAGGGCCATTTGCACTTCACGCTGGAGGGCGAGCGGATGAAGGGCGAGTGGGTAATGTTCCGCCTCGAGCCACGGCGTGGGGAAACCCGCGAAACCTGGATGCTCAAGAAGGTGAAGGACGAATATGCCCGTCCCGAAGACGGCGAGGCTCTGGTCGACGATTGCGTGACGAGCGTCACCACCGGCCGGACAATGGCGGAAATCGCGTCAGGGGAAGATGAGTGGCGATCGAACCGCGGTGGGAAAAAAGGCGGCCGGGGGAAAAAGCAGGCTGCCATCGCACCCCCGCCGTTCGAACCGCCGCAGCTCGCGACGCTCGTCGATACCGTCCCGAGCGGCTCCGATTGGCTGTTTGAATACAAATATGATGGTTACCGGCTGTTGCTCGCGACCGGCTCAGGCGCTGCGACGGCTTGGACCCGCAACGGCAAGGACTGGAGCGATAAGTTCCGCGCGTTGGTCAAGGCCGCCGCAGAGCTGCCGCCCGGTTGCCTGATCGACGGGGAGGCGGTCGCCCTCAACAAGAGCGGCAAACCCGATTTCCAGCTGCTCCAGCAGACCCTCAAGGAGAGCAAGGGCAAGAATCTCGTCTTCTACGCGTTCGATCTGCTGGTCGATCGCGGCGAGGACGTTCGCAAGCTCTCGAACCTTCAACGCAAGGAACGGCTGGCGGCGCTGTTAGAGGGGGTTGGCCCACCGATCCTCTACGGCGATCACGTGATCGGCAAAGGTGAGGCGCTGTTCAACGCCGTCTGCGCGGAGGGTGGCGAAGGCATCCTCGCAAAGAAAGCCGACGCGCCCTACCGCGGCGAGCGCACGAAGAACTGGCTCAAGATCAAGTGCATCCAGCGCCAGGAGTTCGTGATCGTCGGCTGGCAGGAGAGCGCCCGCCGCATCGGTTTCCGTTCGCTGTTCCTTGGAATGCACGAGCACGGGAAGCTGCGTTACGCGGGCAAGGTCGGGACCGGGTTCAACCAGGCGATGCTGATGGATCTGCTCGATAGGATGAAGCCGCTGGAGATCGACAAACCCGTGGTCGATATCCCGCGAGCGGAACGCAGGGGCGGCCACTGGATCGAACCCAGGCTGGTCGCGGAGATCGCTTTCACCGAATTCACGTCGGAGGATATTCTGCGCCACCCGAGCTTTATCGCACTTCGCGAGGACAAGCCGGCGAGCGAGGTGGTGAAGGAAGTGCCGAAGAAGCTTCCGAAGAGCGCGAAAAAGCCGGATCATCCGACGCCGGAGAGCTTCGGTATCGAGATCAGTAATCCCGACCGCGCGATTTTTCCCACGGAGAAGCTGACCAAGCACCAACTCGCCTCATATTATGCGGCGATCAATCCTTTGCTGATGACAACTGTTGCTGATCGACCGCTGACCCTGATCCGCTGCCCGCAAGGCCGTGCAAAAAAGTGCTTTTTTCAGAAGCACGACACCGGATCGATGGGCGAGTACGTCAAACACATTCCCATCGCCGAGAAAAAGGGCGGCACCCAGGACTATCTTTATGTCGACGACATCCGCGGGATTCTCTCCTGTGTGCAGATGGGGACGATCGAGTTCCACGGCTGGGGAAGCAAGGTCGAGGATGTGGAGCGGCCGGACCGTCTCGTCTTCGACCTCGACCCGGACGTCGGCCTCGATTTCGGCGACGTTCGCGATGCGGCTCGGCGGATCCGCGACTTGCTCACGGACCTCGGCCTCAAGACCTTCCCGATGCTGACCGGCGGCAAAGGCGTGCACGTAATTGCACCGCTCGACGCGTCGGCCGATTGGGAAGCGGTCAGTTCCTTTGCCGAGCGGTTCGCGCGTGCGGTTTCAGAAGCCGAATCCGACCGCTTCACCGCCAACATGCGCAAGGTTCAGCGCAAGGGACGAATCTTCCTCGACTGGCTTCGCAACCAGCGCGGATCGACGGCAGTGATGCCCTACTCCGCCCGTGCCCGCGAAGGCGCTCCAGTCGCAGCGCCGATTGCCTGGGAAGAACTGGACAATTTCGAGGGCGGAAATGCCTTCAGCATTCGCGACCTGGATACCCTCTTCGACCGCGCCTCATCCAAGCTGCTCGCCGGCTGGGGCGAAGCCGACCAGGCGCTTCCGAGCTATTGAGCGGATTTCCCGGCAAACCTGTCGGTCGCGCGGATGAGCGCATCGAGCACGCCCGGTTCGTTGAAGAGGTGCCCCCCATCGGGGATGATCTGGAGCTCGGCTTCGGGCCACGCCTTGTGCAGCGCCCAGGCCGCCGCTGGAGGTGTGCAGCAGTCGTGGCGGCCCTGGACGATGACGGCGGGAATTCCGCGTAGCTTTTCCGCCTCCCGGAGCAACTGCCCTTCCTCCAACCAACCGTGATTGACCATGTAGTGGTTTTCGATCCGGGCAATGGCGATCGCTTTTTCGGGCTCGGAGAATTCTTCGATCACGTGCGGGTTTGGAAGTAGCGTGACGACCTCCCCTTCCCACTTGCTCCACGCTCTCGCGCAGCGCAGCTTCTCGTCCGGGTCGTTGCCGGTCAGGCGCCTCTGATATGCCGCAACAAGGTCGCCCCGTTCGGGCCCCGGGATTGGCGCTACGAATTCTTCCCACTTGTCCGGGTAGAGCTGTGATGCTCCGCCCTTCTTGTAGAGCCAGTCGAGCTCGTATTGATCGAACAGGAAGACCCCACGAAGCACGAGTTCCGTGACTCGGTCCGGGTGAGTCTCGGCGTAGGCGAGCGACAGGGTCGAGCCCCACGATCCGCCGAACACCAGCCATTTGTCGACGCCGGCAACTTCAGTGCGGAGCTTCTCGATATCGGCGACCAGATCCCAGGTGGTGTTCGCTTCCAGGCTGGCGTGCGGAGTAGAGCGGCCGCATCCACGCTGGTCGAACAGGAGAATGTTGTAGCGCGTGGGGTCGAATTGGCGACGATGATCGGTGCTGATGCCGGCGCCGGGACCGCCGTGGAGGAACACCGCCGGCTTGCCGGCGGGGTTGCCGACCAATTCCCAATAGACGGAATGTCCGTCCCCGACGTCCAGGTGCCCCGATCGATAAGGCTCGATCGGAGGATAGAGCGTGCGACGCTGCTGCGCCTGAACATCCATCAGAAGCTCATCTCCGAATAGATTCGGCTGACGTCACCCTGCCACTCGCCGAAGAAACGGTCCAGCAGCCGGTCGGCTGGAGTCTCGCCAGTCGCGACAATCTCATTCAGCGGGTCAAGAAAGCCGCTTTCGTTATCACCGGCGGAATTGAGCCGGGCGCGGCGAGTGAGGCCGCCGGCAGCGATGTCGAGGACCACTCGAGCGAGATCGCGAACGTCGCCGCCGCCCGGTACCGGAGCCTTCAGCGCCAGCTTCGGCACCACGCGGCGCAGCTCCTCGCGCTCTTCGATATTCCAGTCCTTGACCAGATCCCATGCGGCGTCGAGCGCCTGGTCGTCATAGAGTATCCCTACCCACAGCGCCGGGAGAGCGCAGATGCGGCTCCAGGGACCGCCATCGGCCCCGCGCATCTCGAGGAAACTCTTGAGCCGGACTTCGGGGAAGATGGTCGACAGATGGTCGGTCCAGTCGGCGAGAGTCGGCTTCTCACCCGGTAGTTGCGGAAGCTTGCCTTCAAGAAAGTCGTGGAAGCTTTCTCCGGCGACGTCGATGTAATTGCCGTCGCGGAAGACAAAATACATCGGTACGTCCAGAGCATAGTCGCAGTAGCGTTCGTAGCCGAAACCGTGCTCGAACACGAAAGGAAGCATCCCGGTACGATCCGCGTCCGTATCCTCCCAGATGTGGCTTCGGAAGCTCCGGAACCCGTTCGGCTTCCCTTCAGTTAGCGGCGAGTTGGCAAACAGCGCCGTCGCCACCGGCTGTAACGCAAGACCGACGCGGAACTTCCGAACCATATCGGCTTCAGACGAATAGTCCAAATTTGTCTGAATGGTACAAGTGCGGAGCATCATGTCGAGCCCGAGGTTGCCAACCTCGGGCATATAATTGAGCATGATCTGGTATCGGCCCTTGGGCATGATCGGAAGGTCGCTGCGCGCCTTGTCCGGCCACATGCCGAGGCCGAGGAAACCAATCCCGAGGCGTTCGCCTACGGCTTTGACTTGCGACAGGTGCCGCCCTGCCTCGCCGCAGGTCTGGTGAAGATTATTCAGCGCCGCGCCGGAAAGCTCGAACTGGCCCGCAGGCTCAAGGCTGATGGTGCCATCGGACCCGGTCAGTGCGATGATGTTGCCGTGTTCGACAACCGGCTCCCACCCGAATTCCGTCAGGCCGAGGAGCAAATCGCGAATGCCGCCAGGTTCGTCATACGAGGGCGCGCGGTGATCGGAAGTGCGGTAGACGAACTTCTCGTGCTCGGTTCCGATCCGCCACTTCTCGCGCGGCTTCTCGCCGCCAGCGAAGGTCGCCAGCAGATCGGCGCGGTTTTCTATGATCGGGCTGGCGCTCTCGTCGGTCCGGGTCGTCATGGCCCGCGGCGCTTACCCGCAGCCGATACTGCGCGCCAGCATTTCCGATTTATGTGCCGATAAGCTGGACGAAGACCCCAATCCCTTCAGCTCGCCTTCTTCGCGGCAATCCAGCTGTCGATCTTTTCCTCCAGGATCGGGAGAGGCAGGGCGCCTGTGTTCAGCACCTGAGCGTGAAATTCGCGAATGTCGAACTTCGGTCCGAGCTCGGTCTTCGCCTTGTCACGAAGCCGAGTGATCGTCAGCTGGCCGATCTTGTAGGCGAGCGCCTGACTGGGGATCGCGATATAACGCTCCACCTCAGCAGTGGCGTCGGTCTTCGACTCCCCGGAATGGGTAAGCATATACTGGATCGACTGATCACGGGTCCAACCCATCGAATGAATTCCGGTGTCGATGACGAGCCGCATCGCGCGCAGCATCTCGTCGCTCAAATTGCCGAAGCGCTGATACGGATCGGTGTACATGCCCATCGGATAACCGAGAGATTCCGAATAGAGCGCCCACCCTTCGACATAGGCCGTATTGCCCCCAAACCGCATGAAGTCCGGGAGCGACTTGTTCTCCTGCGCGAGGCTGATCTGAAAGTGATGGCCTGGCTCGCCTTCGTGCAGAAACAGGGTCGTTTCTTCCCAGGTGCTGCGCGACGGCAGGTCGTAGCTGTTGAAATAGAAGGTGCCGGGCCGCGATCCGTCCGGAGTCCCCTGCTCGTACGAAGCGCCGGCCTCGAACTTGGCGCGAAACGGATCGTAGGCGCGGATCACCAGCGGCGCTTTCGGCACCAGCGAGAAGAATTGCGGGATTCTCGCTTCAGCCTTCGCCTTGATCCCATAAAAGTCCTGCCGGAGCTGGTCCTCACTCTTCGGCTGGAACTTCGGGCTGGTGCGCATGTAATCGAAGAATTGCTGGAGGGTGCCCTTGAAGCCGACCTGCTCCTTCACCTGCTCAAGTTCCTTGGTGATCCGGGCGACTTCATTCAGGCCGAGCTGGTGGACCTGCTTCGGGTCGAGTGCCTCCGTGGTCGTCGATTCGATCAGGTAACGGTACAGCCGGTCCCCGCCCTTCATGTACATGAGGCCGACGCCGTCGCGCGCATGCGGCAGATATTCGGTCTTCAGGAAGTCCCGAAGGCGAGTCAGGGCTGGATAAAGCTCCTTGCTGATTGACGCGCGATACTCCGCCGTCAGCCGCATACGATCGGCGGCGCTAATGGACTTGGGAAATTCCTTGATCGGTCCCCAGTAGGGCGAGTCTTCCGGCTTCAGCTTCAGCTGGTTGTCCAGCTGTTCGATCATGTTGCGGACAGTGAGTTTGGTCTCGACCACCCGCTCCCGCTCGCCCTGACGGAAACGGCCGATGGCGCGATCGATGTAGGTGACGAACTCCTTGTTGCGCTTGAGGTTGTTTTCGTAATCCTCGAGCGTGTTGAACGGCGCTCCGCCGTGACCGCTGGAGAAGGTCGCATACTCGGTCTGCCACCCGTAGAAGTGGTTCATCGGCCGCACTTCCGTCAGAGACAGGATGTCCGGCTGGAGCCCCTTCAGATCGTCGCCGCGCTGCCATTTGAACGTGTCGTAAGCCAGCTGGTCGGTCGCATTGAGCTTCGATCGGTCAATCTGCTGCAACGCCGAGAGGTCGTGCTCGGCTGACGCTTTCTCAGCCGCATAATAAGCATCGGTGATGTAATCGCCAAAATGGTCGGCGTAGCGCAGGTCGCCGCGGTCGATTGCATCGACCGGATTGAGCCTGAGCTCGGTTTCGTCGCTGTTCTTGAAGATCGCGAATAGTTTGTCATGCTCGGTTTGCGACGGGAGGAGCGGGGCGCCCTGGGCCTGTGCGGCGGTCGCAGCGAGAGAAGTCGTGAACAGCGAAATAGCCAGCAGGAAGGCGCGCGACTTCATGAAATCTCCATCTCGTGTATTGGGTCAATAATACAGCGGCAGCCGGTCCGCAACTCACCATAAAAAAGGGGCGCTGCGGAAATGCCGCAACGCCCCTTCGATGAATGCCGTGGTCGGCTCTACCAGAAGAAGTCGTACATCACGTCGACAACCTGGCCGGTGAAAACATTCACAAGCAGCGCATCGTCATAGTAGCGGACCCACTGAAGCGGATACGGCGCAGGCGGAAGATCGTACATGTACGGGTCCGTCAGCCAGTAGTTCTGCTCGTAATAAGCCGGATACAGGCGCCATCCGATATTGTATCGCTGGTATCCCCAGCCGAACGGATCGTAGTAGACGCCAATCCGGAAGATCGACCTATGCTGATCGCGATAGCGGCGCCAGTCGTAACTGCGATCATTCCGCCAGTTGGTATTCCACTGGGGTGACCGTCCGCCATACTGGTAAGCAGTCTGCGGAACCGGAGCGGGCCGATCTGGACGCGCATAGGATGGCGCGACGCGGCTGTAGCCCTGCCGCCCTTCCTCACTGTACCGTTCCTGTCGGGTCACGTCGCGCTCGTGCGACCGCCAGTTGGTGACGGTGTTGGTATTCTGCTCCCGATCGAAGCCCGACGGAGCCTGCTGCATGCCCGGGGCGGGCCTGCTCCACTGCCTTTGGTCGGGAGCGCGGCCATCAAAGCGATGGTCTGCGGGTTGCGACATCTCCGGAGGGCGATTCCACTGCTGCCGCTCGCCATTGGGGCGTGCGCCAGCCTGGAAATTGCCCTGCGGCGCGAAATTCCGCTGCGGAGCCTGGGACTGCGGCTGCTCAGCACGCGGAGCGGGGCGACTATCCTGCCGTTTCTGACGTGCGGCTTGGCGATCTTCCTTGGCAGCCTGACGATCCTCACGAGCCGTCTGACGGTCCTGTTTGTTCCACTGCTGTGCGAAGGCGGGGGTTGCAACCATCGACGTCGCGAGCAGGAGGGGGAATAAGAAATTACGCATACGCACCTCCAATAGATGCACGCTAAATGCGCCGCGACCCATGAGCCGTTGCTGAACCGTCATGACTACGCCCGTTCAGGAAAAAGGCAAATGCGGCAACGCGCTAGCTGTCGCCTACGGACCGATATCGCCGCTTTGCTGCTGCTGCGCCGCTCGGGTTTGTTTAGCATAGCCGAGGGCCGTCGCCACATCATCGTCCCAACCGTAGACGTCATTGGCGAAATGCACCCGCCCGTCCGCGCCGAGGTAAGCGGTGTGGTACATCAGGCGCACCGGAATCTGGTGCGGCAGGGCCACGAATGTCTCCTTGTTCGTCGCCATCGCCTCGCTGAACTTGTCATCAATCCCTTCATCTTGCGCGATTTCGTGAGCGAAGCCGATCGCGTCCTCCACCCGGACGCAACCGTGGCTGCGATGGCGATCGTCCAGCTGGAACAGCGACTTGGCGGGCGTGTCGTGGAGGTAGATCGCCTGATCGTCCCTCATGTCGAATTTGACGATACCGAGCGAATTCTTTGGGCCGGACGCCTGCACCCACTGACCGTTCTTCTGACTGAACCTATTGGCCGCAAGCCACGACCCGCTCTTCCCGGCCATTTCGTCGTCAATCGAATGCGGAACAGTCCAGGTCGGATTGGCGACCAGTTGGAAGATCGGCGCCTGAAGTTGCGGGGTTTCTTTTCCGGGCTCCCCGTTGATCACTTTGCGATGGTCGACGTCCTGGCCATCGCGGAAATAATCCAGGAAAGAGGCGGCGGTGTTCACATCGATCCGCGTCGCCGGAGGTTTGCGATCCAGCCAGCGAAGCCTCTCTATCGAGACGGCAAGCGTTCGCGCCCGATCCCGAGGGCTCGCGTTCAACGCGGAGATCGTATCGTTACCGATCACGCCATCCGGCTTCACTCCTGAGTCCGACTGCCACTGCTTAACAGCAGCCACCAGCTGCGGGTCGTATCGATCGGAGGAGACCTGCTGCTGCGGTTGAGTCCGATGGCCCTTGCTCGGTTTTCCTTGCTGCTGCTGCTGCTGCGGTTGCTGGTCGGCGAGATAGCCTTGCGCCTTCAGATTGGCGGCAATCGCTGGCACGCGCGGATCCGAATCGCCCGGCTTGATCGTCTTGCCGGAAGAGATCTTCTGATCGGGCAAATCCGGCGAACGCTGCACCAGCTGCACAAAGGCATTCGACAGTGCCTTATATTCCGGTGTCTGCGGTGGAAGCGAAGCAAGCCACTCCGTTAGCCTGTTCTGTTGAAGCGCCTGCTGCAGCCCTGAAGTCACGTCGACCTTCGGCCGTGGGATGGTGTAAATATCCCGGATCTTCGTTGGATCGACTTTGCCGTTCGCCAGGGCGGAGGCATATTGCTCCACTGCCTGAAGAAGTGCCTGTCGCCGTTCTGGACCCGACGGCGGCAAATTCCCCTTAAGGAAAAGATCCTTCGTCAATCCGTTCTTCGGCGCGTCCTCGAAAGCGGCCATGATTCGGCTTTCGAGGTCCTTGTCAGCGACCTTGGACCCCGGATCAGCTGCCTGGGCCGTTGAAGTCGGCGGGCCAGAGCTCGTCGAGGAATTGCAGCCGGCGACAGCAAGCGCGGCCGCGGACACGAGCAACAGTGGGATACGCAAGTGGACAACTCCAAACTAACTGCAGTTTGGAGGAAGAACACTCCTGCGATTGAGACGATCCCTTGCGGCCCTTGTCAGCCGGCCATCTTCTTGGCGGCGAGACCGACCACCATCTGGTTTGCGCGCTCGTAGCTGAGCGGCTTTCCGAACAGATAGCCCTGGATGACGTCGCAGCCGAGTTCGCGCATCCGCTCGAAATCCTCGGCCGTTTCGACGCCCTCGGCGGTGACAGTCATGCGGAAGCTCTTGGCGAGCTGAACGATCGACTGGATGATCGCGACATTCTCCTGCCGTGATCCGGCTTCGCGGACGAAGCTGCCATCGATCTTGAGCTTATGGAAAATCGCCTTGTTCAGATAGCCGATCGAAGAATAACCGGTTCCGAAATCGTCGAGCGCAATGCCAACGCCAAGAGTCCGGAGCCGCTTCAGGACATCGAGGGTGGCTCCCTTGTCGCCAAGGAAGACGCCTTCCGTCACTTCGAGCTCGATCCGATTGCCCTGAACCCGATGCCGAGCAAGTGCTTCGCTGACGGTGTTCGGGAGCGCCGGCATCACGATCTGTTTCGGACTGACATTGAGCGCGACGCTGATATGTTGTGGCCAGCTCGCGGCCGCCCGGCACGCCTCATCGATCACCCAGTCCCCTATGGCGACCATCAGACCGATTTCTTCGGCCACCGGAATGAAGACGTTTGGCGGCACATTGCCGCGCTTCGGGTGAGTCCAGCGGATCAGCGCTTCAAAGCCAATCAGCTTTTGCGACTTCGCGTTGACCAGCGGCTGGAAAGCGAGGTGGAACTGCTTAGATGCCACGGCGGCTCTAAGGTCCGACTCCATTCGAATTCTATCGTCCTGCTCCGACTGCAACTCCGAAGAGAAGTAGCGGGCGCAACCGCGTCCGGCGTCCTTTGCCTGATAGAGTGCGAGGTCAGCCTTTAGAATCAAGTCGTCGACCGTAGCTCCGTCCATCGGTCCGAAAGCGCACCCGATCGACACTCCGATTCGGATATTCGTGCCGTCGATATCGTATGGCTCTTTAATGGTGCCAATGATCCGATCGGCCATTTGCTCGACCTTGGTTCGGCTCTGAGCGTCTGGAACGACGATTGCGAATTCGTCGCCGCCCATACGCCCGACGACCCCGTCCTGTCCGACCTCATCGGTCAATCTTTTCGCTACAGCGCGAAGCACGGCATCGCCTTTGGGATGCCCGAAGGTGTCATTGACCGGTTTGAACCCATCCAGATCGAGGAACATGATCGCGCAGGCGTGGCTGTCAGCGGTTGCGCTGCGAAGCGCTTCTCCGAGCAGCTGACGCACTCGGCCACGGTTCGGCAGGCCGGACAACACATCCACGTTCGCCAGGTGGGTCAGCCGTTCCTGCGTCTGTCGGATTTCGGTGACATCGGAACCCACCCCGCGGAAGCCTTCGAACCGTCCAGCCGTATCGATGATCGGGTCCCCCGAGATCGAGATCCAGCGGGTCCCGCGCACTGTCTCCAGCTCCATCTCCAGATTGCCGAAGGGTTCCTTATCGAGGAGCTTGCGGCCGAGCTCGGCATGACCGCCGAGCAGCGATGGAAGCGAATGACCGAGAAGCTGATTGGCCGGGCGGCCGAGCAAGGCCGTCATTCGCGAGGAAATATAGGTGACACGGTTTTCGGCATCGACCTGCCACAGCCAGCCCACCCCCCGCTGCTCATATTCCTGCAGCAACAGCGAAGAACTTTCGCTTTGCGATCCTACAGCTGCGCTGGTCTTGAGTTGATTGAACGCCCACCGCGCGACAGTGAGCACTCCGAATATCGCCACTCCGAGCGTGAACAGGATGGAGAGCATATGCTGGAACGGGATCTGGCCGCGTCCCATCAACAGAACGGCGCAAAGGCCAGCGGTGAAGCTTGCCATCCATGCAACGACGCAAGGGAACACGACCACCAGACCGAGGGCGGCGATTCCGAGCCCGGCGATAATCGAAGCCGCGATCACTTCAGAACCGGGATTGAGCGAATGGAAGAGATAGAGCGGCAGCGATAGCCACAGGATAGCGCGGACGACAATGTCTCCGACCAGCATCCAGTTCGGCACTCGCCGGCCCGACCGGCCAACGTGCGTAACCGCCTGATTGCGCGCAATCTGCATCATGAGCAGGTTGAAGACCGCAACCGCCGCTGCCCACCCTCCCAACCATAGCTCCGGCGCGTCGCCCCACAGACAGGCGATCATCATCGCCGCGGCAACAATGTTCGCCGCGGCGAAGAATGGCGCCAAATGAGCGCGCGCGATCAGCTGGGCGTCCCGAAGCGGGGAGGTTTCCCCTTCCGATTCGGCCGCCGAAAAGGCTGCCGATTCGCCGTCCGGAAGACGCGCGGCGATCATTCTTTTGTAACGGTCAGGGGCTTCGTACATGCGCGTCCCGATCTGTGGTCGAGCGGAGCGGTAACCTGCAGACGGTTGAAACGACGTTAAGAACGTTGGGAGAATTGCAGCGCAGATCGAAGCAATCTTGCGTGCCTCGCAATGCCGAAGCGGCGAGTCTATATCCGTGCCGATGGCCACGGACAGCGTAACCCTGACCCAGCCCCGGCGAAGTGAATCCCCACGAATCCAGTCGCCTGCGCGCCCGATCCTCAAGGGCGTGGGCCTCGATGCGCCCTTTTTCCAGGACAAAAATCGCGCTTTCTGGTTTCTTCAGACCAGCGGCTGGACGGGATATTTTTTCCTTCGCGCGCTTGGTGGATTTGCGAACGGTGTCGGGCTCATGTGGCTTGTCCACACCGCCCTCCTCACCGCCACCGGCTATTCCTTGACCTTGCTGATGGGGGCTCTGTTTCGGCGTCTGATCCGGATGCGCGTGATCTGGACGGCTGCTTTATCGCTGCTCACAGTGTTGCTTGCGTCTGGGGCATTCTCAGCCATTGAAACCTGGAGCCTTGCGACCTTCCTCAAGCCGGAGCTGAAGCCGGCGGGCGTGGCGTACCTGGGCGCGATACTGCTCGATTTTTCGCTGCTAGCCGCCTGGGCAGCGCTCTATTACGGGATCAATTACTACATCCTGCTCGAAGAGCAGATCAATCAGCGTGAAAAGCTGGAAAGTCAGGCCTCATCGGCCCAGCTAGCAATGCTCCGCTACCAGCTCAATCCGCATTTTCTGTTCAACACACTCAATTCGATTTCAACGCTGGTGCTGCTGAAGCAGACGGAGCGTGCAAACGCGATGCTGGCGCGCCTGTCGTCTTTCCTTCGCTACACGCTGGCCAACGAATCGACGGCCAAGGTGACTCTCGCTCAGGAGGTGGAAACCCTGAAGCTCTACCTCGAAATCGAGAAGATGCGGTTCGAGGACCGGCTTCGCCCGCACTTTCGAATCGAAGCTGATACGATCGGCGCGCGCCTGCCATCGCTCCTGCTGCAGCCACTGATCGAGAACGCGATCAAATATGCCGTCACACCGAGCGAAACCGGCGCCGACATCTGGGTTACAGCGAGCCGTGAAGGACAAGGCGTGCGCATCGAGGTCGCGGATAACGGGAATTGCGACGGTTGTGTCGATCTGGCCGCGAGTCCTTCGACCGGCGTCGGGCTCGCCAACACGCGCGAACGGCTGGCGCAGGCCTATGGCAACGCACATTCCTTCACCACTCGCAAGAACGATCAGGGAGGGTTCAGCGTTATTGTCGATATTCCCTTCGAAACCGGAGATAAGGACTGATGAGCATCCGGACCATATTGGTCGATGACGAACCGCTTGCCACACAGGGCTTGATGCTCCGGCTGGAGGCGCATGACGATGTCGAAATCGTCGCGACTGCTGCAAATGGCCGCGAAGCCATTCGCGCAATCAAGACTCACAAGCCTGACCTTGTTTTCCTCGATATCCAGATGCCGGGCTTTGACGGGTTTTCGGTCGTTCAGGGTCTGATGGACGTGGAACCGCCGCTGTTCGTGTTCGTCACGGCCTACGGCGAACACGCGCTACGCGCGTTCGAGGCGCAGGCGGTGGATTACCTCGTCAAACCCGTTGATGAGGATCGGCTGGCAGCAACTCTCGACCACGTGCGGCAACGGCTCGCGGAAAAGCGAAGTGCCGAAGAGGCCGGGCGCCTGAAGGAGGCGCTTGCCGAACATGCGCCGGAAGCCGCCGGGGAGCTGGTCGACGGCTCAGCCGACGCTCCCTCCGCGAACAGATTCGAGCGAATGATCAACATCAAGGACCAGGGGCAGATCTTCCGAGTCGATGTCGACACGATCGAAAGAATCGACGCCGCTGGCGATTACATGTGCATCCAGACCGGCGATAACACGCTGATTTTGCGGGAGACGATGAAGGACCTTGAGAAAAGGCTGGACCCGCGCCGGTTCCAGCGCGTCCACCGCTCGACTATCGTCAATCTCGACTTGGTGCGGCAGGTGAAGCCGCACACCAACGGTGAGTGCTTTCTCGTCCTGGATTCGGGCGCTCAGGTCAAGGTGAGCCGATCCTATCGCGATGTGGTGGCGCGGTTCGTCCATTAGCGCTTGCGATACTGACTTCTGTTATCGTGCGTCGCATTCCAATTTCGGCTATTGGGTATTCCGGACCCGTGGTGTTCTCCCCACGACGAACGCGGTCCGAGGCTACGGCGGGGCTCGGTCGGATCGTTTGCTCCGCCCGCCGGAGCGCTGCTAATGCTCGTGGAATGAGCCAGAACGACAGACATTCCCAATTCGAGCGGTTCGCCGCGCTTCACGTGCCGGGCGATCCGCTCATTTTATACAACATTTGGGATGTAGGCAGCGCTCAGGCGGTCGTCCGCGCAGGAGCCAAGGCGCTCGCAACTGGGAGCCACCCTGTCGCCGATGCGAACGGCTTTTCCGACGGCCAAGGTGTGCCAATCGACTTCGCGCTGGGCAACGCCAAGCGGATCGTCGATTCCGTAGACCTTCCGGTGACGATCGACTTCGAAGGCGGTTACGCTGTCGAACCGGAGGAGGTCGGCCCGAATGTCGCTCGACTTGTCCAAACCGGCGCTGTCGGTTGCAATTTCGAAGATCAGGTGATCGGCGGCGAAGGCATTCACCCGCTCGACCTGCAATGCCGCCGCATTGCCGCGATCCGCGCTGCCGTGGGGCCTGATTTCTATATCAACGCCCGAACCGACCTGTTCCTGAAGACTCAGGATCCTGACGATTCTCTGGTCGATCAGGTGATCGAGCGCGGCAAGGCCTTCGCCGATTCCGGCGCGAGCGGACTCTTCGTCCCGCGCCTATCCGATCCCAGCCAGATTGAGCGCGTCGTTCACGAAGTGCCATTGCCGCTCAACGTCATCGCTTTCCCCGGCGCTCCGCCCAAAGCGGAATGGGCAAGCGCCGGGGTGGCACGCATCAGCCACGGCCCGTTCCCGCACCGGGCGCTGATGAAACAGCTCGAGGAAATGGCCCGAGCCGCGATCGAATAACCGCTTCGATCAGCCGCCAGTGATGGACGTTGGCGGAGTGGTCGTCTGCGGAACTGTGGTCGTCTGGCTGCCGCCACCGACATTTCCGCCCGTCGAGATCTGCTGCTGCACCACCTGAGCTAGCGCCGGACTCGTATTGACCGCAGTGCAGGTCCCGTGTCCGTCGGCAACGGAAGCGGCCAGCGCGCTCACCGATACTCCGCAGACGCTCGCCGCCACGTCGATCGGCACCTGCGCCGTCACCGGGATGCTGTCGCGGTTGACGTTCAGCGAGACAGACAATTGATTGAGAACGTTCTGCAGGTTGACGCTGACCAGTGTCGGAACGCTGGTTCCGCCGCCGGTCGACCCGCCCGTGGAACCAGAGCTTGGGGGCGGTGCAGTCGTTCCGGCACTCTGGGGCGCGGTCTGCTTACAGGCTGCCAGTCCGGCCACGATGGCCGCAATCGCAAATACTTTAACCGGCGTACTCGCCATGACACTCTCCTCCTTGAGCTGATTTTTTATTGAGGTTGCTGGGGTTGGGTCGTCGTGGTGTTGGTGGGGGTTTGAGTCGAGGTGGTGCCGCCCTGCGTGGTCTGCCCGCCACCTCCAACGGAGCCATTGGCCGCAAGCTGCTGCTGCACCACCTGCTCCAGCTGCGGCGATGTCGTCGTCGCGGTGCAGCTCGGGCTTCCTCCAGTGGAAACCGCAAGTACGTTGATCGAAACGCCGCAAATGTTGGCCGCGACCGTAATTGGTATCTGAGCGTTGATCGGGATGTTGGCCCTGTCGATATGCAGATCTAGGGCGAGATTATTGAGAACATTGGAAAGATTGACGTTCACAAGCGATGGAACCTGCGCCGCCGCGCTGCCAACGCTTTGCACCGCGTCGCCGGCAGCGCTGGTCGTTTTACATCCTGAGAGAGTTGTGAATCCGAGTGGAATCGCCGCAATCAATAACACGCGTCGCATGCCGCACCTCCTGTTGTGCGGCTCTAACGAAGGTTAGGGGTGGCGGTTTCCTACTGGTTACCGAATCGAGCTTGCAGCCTCTCCTGCTGCCTCCATAGCTACGCTCGCAGCAGCACTGCGCCAGAAGCGCCGACGCCCCGGCCCGGACTTCAGAACCGTCCGGCGGAACAGACCCGCAGAAATCCTTATGATGAGCCCGACCCACAACAGCTCCCAAAGGATGGCAAGAAGGTGCGGCCACAATTGGGGCAGCTCGGCTGCCCGAGCGACCATCACCAGGCTGGAAGAAAGCGGGAAGACTGCTCCACCGATTGCTGCCGGGGAATTTGGTGAGCCCACCGCGAGCGCTGCGAAACCGAAGATCAGCAGCTGAGTCATCGTCACCGGCATCGACATGGTTTGCACCTCGCGCACCGTCGATGCTTGGGCCCCGATCGCGAGGAATACCGATCCGAGCACGAGATAATTCATCGCAAAATAGACCACGACAAGCACCACGAAAATCGGCCAGCCCACCGCTGGGATTGGAAGCACGTTCAAATCGCCATGTGTGAACGCCGCAATTGCCGCCGCTCCGGCCGACGCCCAGACCGTAATCCCGACCAGCGATGCGAGAAGCATCGCAAATAGCTTTCCGAGAAACACCGCTTCGATCGGCACCGCAGCAGCCAGGACTTCGATCACCTTGTTCGATTTTTCCTCGATCAGCTGGGACAAGGTCATGCCCGCCAGCAGCATCGTCAGGAAAAACAACAGCGCTTGCGCCCCCTGACCAGTACGCGTGCGGGCTTGGGCGTTCGAGGGCTCCGGTCGCCCAATGCTGGTGACCTGGAGCTGGACGGGATGGGCTTTCGCAGCTTCCGCCATCAACTGAAATTGCGTTGCGGTTGTTCCATCAGGATCGATGTCACCAGCGAGATGCGGTTGATCGAGCCCGCCCGTCATCACCGCGATGACATTGCTGTCCGGCGACAGCAGCAGCTTCGATTGCTCGGCAGCTGAGATTGCGGGATCGACTCGCCGCAGCTGAACCAGCTGCTGCCCTGCTCCGGCGGCCTCGAGCTGGTCTCGTGCTGAGCTCAGCGCGGCAAAATCCTGCTGCGACGATGCCACCGCGACAACCGGCGGCTCCTGCTTGCCGGCAACTCGCGCTCCGATGCTTCCGAAGACCAGCCCGAACAACAGCGGGAACACGGGTCCAAGCAGAAAGAAGATGAAGGTTCGCGAGAGCACTGTCGCTGTAAAATCGCGCCGGCCAATCACCAGCGCAGAGCGCAGTAGCCCCATCATTTTGCAATCCCCTCACCCATTGCTGCGGCAGCAGCCTGCCCGGCGATCGCGACAAAGGCTTCGTGCAGCCCGGGGCGCTCAATCGCGAGAGTCTCGATTCCGGCGCCGCCGTCGATCAGAGCCTTGAGCAGCGGTTCGGGACCACTTTCCGGAAGCTCGAATACCCAGTCATTGCCTTCCGCGTGGCTGGCCGCAGGGATCGACGACCGCCACGCGCCATCACGGTTGCGGGTACGCAGCCGTACGATCGGACGAAGCCGAGAGCGCGCCTCGTCGACGCTTCCGTCGAATGCGACCTTCCCCTTCGCGATGATCGCAACCTCGTCGCACAGCCGTTCGGCATGAGCGATCACGTGGGTCGAGAAGATGATGGTGACGCCTTGCCGCGCCTTCCCCCGGATCAAGGTCTCGAGCTTGCCCTGGTTGATGGCATCGAGTCCTGAAAATGGCTCATCGAGCACGATCAGCTTCGGATCATGGATCAGGGTCCCTAGCAATTGGACGGTTTGCGCCATGCCTTTGGAAAGCGTGCGGATCGGCTTTTTCGCCCACGCGCCGAGGCCATTTTCCTCAAGCAGCGTATCAGCGCGCCTTCGCCCTTCCCGAAGTGGCAGGCCGCGAAGTGCGCCCATGAAGGCGATCGCCTCGCGTGCCTGCATCGCGGGATAGAGGCCGCGCTCCTCGGGCAGATAGCCAATCTCTCGCGCCGCCTGGAGCGGGCGACTGCGGCCCAACAACTGAACGCTTCCCGACGACGGCTCAATGATTCCGAGCAGCATTCTGAGGGTCGTCGTCTTGCCCGCGCCATTGGGCCCAAGCAGGCCGTAAATGGAGCCGGTTGGGACCTTGAGGCTGACGCCGTCGACGGCTCGTGTCTCGCCGAAGTCTTTCACCAGCCCAACGGCCTCGACAGCTACGCCGCTAATGCTCATTGCTGGCGTGGTAGGTTCGAGTGCGTAAATGGCAAGTTTAGAAGAGCAAATCCGGGAAAAAGCGCGCCAGCTAGGCTTTGTCGCGTGCGGCTTTGCACGCGCCGACGCTGCGCCGGAAGCCGGTCCCAACCTGATGCGCTGGCTCGCCGAAGGCCGTCACGGCGCGATGCAGTGGATCGAGGCGCGAGCGCATCAACGGATGGCGCCGACGGCACTCTGGCCTGAGGCAAAATCGGTGATCGCCCTTGGCATGAGCTATGCGCCGCAGGAGGATCCGTTGGAGTTGGCGGACGACGGGTCTGTCGGACGCATTTCCGTCTATGCCCAGGGTCGCGACTATCACGATACAGTGAAGAAGGCGCTGAAAGCGCTGGCGCGCTGGATGGTGGATCGTGCGGGCGGCGAGCTGAAGGTGTTCGTCGATACCGCCCCGGTGATGGAAAAACCGCTATCCGCAGCGGCCGGGATCGGCTGGCAAGGCAAGCACACCAACCTCGTGTCTCGCGAGCACGGCAGCTGGCTGTTCCTCGGAATCATCCTCACCTCCCTGGAACTCCAACCCGATCAGCCGGCCCGCGACACCTGCGGCAGCTGCACGCGCTGTCTCGATATCTGCCCGACCCGAGCTTTCGATGGCCCGCGACGGATCGATGCGCGCAAGTGCATTTCCTACCTGACGATCGAGCACTCGGGGCCGATCCCCATCTCGTTCCGGAGGGCGATCGGCAATCGGATTTACGGCTGCGACGACTGTCTGGCGGTCTGCCCCTGGAATAGCTTCGCTGAAGCTGGCGCAGCCAACAGCGCTTTCCTTCCCCGCGAGCAATTGAAAGCGCCGAAGCTCGCGGACTTGTTGGCCTTGGATGATGCTTCCTTTCGCGCCCTTTTCTCCGGCTCCCCGATAAAGCGGATCGGTGTGAACCGATTTCTTCGGAACTGCCTGGTTGCGGCGGGAAACAGCAACGATGCTCGGCTAATTGGGTCTGTCCGCCCTCATCTCGACAGCTGCGATCCTGTGGTCGCGGAAGCGGCGGAATGGGCGCTGTCTCAGCTTCAGGGCGTCGGAAACGAGGAAATGCAACTCATCTGATCGATCGCACCCAGCGAGGGCGTGCGCGTATCGACATAGGTGACGCGATATGGTCCCTGTCCGCTCCCATTCGGGTACAGGTAGGCGTCGAGCACGCACAACCCGCTTCGAAACTGCAGCTTCCAACTGTTACCCTCGCGGATCTGGAGCGCCGGGTTTCCAAACCTCTGCACCAGTTGCTCTGCCGTCAGGCCGATTACGTAACCGCGTGCGTTCGCGGGGGCGGGAGGGGACGTCGGCCGCTGCTCGGTTTGAACTGGCGCGGTTTGAGTGGCGCAGGCGGCGAGCAAAAGAGTGACAGCGAGGACGAGGATTCGGCGCATCAGATACGGATGGCGGCAAGCATTCTCCTGCGCAAGTTGCCTCGCGCGCCGCCGCTGGCTAGGCGCCGCGAATGAACGACAAAACCCTTGATGTGCTGGCGATCGGAAACGCGATCGTCGACGTAATCGCCGATTCCGACGATGCTTTCCTCGACGCTTGCGGCGTGGCCAAAGGATCGATGCGGCTGATCGATCTCGAGGAAGCCGAACGCTTGTATGGGGCGATGGGCCCCGGACGCGAGTTGTCGGGTGGCTCAGCTGCCAACACCGTGGCGGGACTTGCCGCGCTTGGGTTGAAAGCCGCCTTCATCGGCCAGCTTGCGGACGATCAACTCGGGCAGATTTTCACTCACGACATCCGCAGCCTTGGCGTCCGGTTCGACACACCGGCGCGCTCCGGCATCGGGGCGACCGCGCGCTGCCTCGTTCTCGTCACACCAGATGCACAGCGGACGATGAATACGTTTCTTGGGGCGGCCCAGGTGCTCGGGCCCGAGGCGGTCGATCCCGGCCGAATAGCTGAAGCCAAGATTCTCTATCTCGAAGGCTATCTCTGGGATCCGGGCGAACCACGCGCCGCAATGATGAAGGCGATGAACGCCGCGCGGGATTCGGGTACGCGCGTCGCCTTCACGCTTTCCGACAGCTTTGTGGTCGATCGCCACCACGCCGATCTGCAGCGGCTGCTCGACGAGGGTCGCATCGATATCCTGTTCGCCAACGAGGCGGAAGTTACCCGTCTCGCAGGGACCGCGACGTTTGACGCGGCGGTCGATGCGATCGCGCCAAAGGTTTCGACGCTGGTGGCTACGCGAAGCGAGCACGGGGCGGTGGCCTGTCGCGATGGTGGACGTGCTTCAGTTCCGGCCGAGCCAATCGAGACACTGGTGGATACAACCGGTGCGGGCGATCTCTTCGCCGCTGGCTTTCTCGCGGGCGAAGCGCGCGGGCTCAACCTTGAACAATCGCTCAAACTCGGCGCGATTTGTGCCGCCGAGGTCATCCAGCACTACGGAGCCCGCCCAGAGAAGGATCTCAAGCTGCTAGCGGGGGACCTTCTCAGCTAGGAAGCGGCGCCGAGCCTCATTCGGCCCCAGGGATGCCTGGCTCGATGTCCTCGATGTCCGGTTCGTGCACCTCAACGATCCCCCGACCTAGATGGCTGCGGCCGCGGCTGTAGAAGAAATAGATCAGCAGGCCGATGGCGCCCCATTCCGGCAGGAACAGCATCGCGGTCGATGGCAGGTTGAAAAACAGAAAGACGCAGCCGGCAATCGTCAGCGGAGCAATGATCATCGCGCCTGGCACCCGGAAATGGCGATGCCGCGTCGGGTCCGTCTTGCGCAGAAAGAGCAGGGCGATCGCGACGAACATGAACGCGTAGAGCGTGCCCGCGTTGGAGATGTCAGCCAACTGCCCCACCGGGAAAAACGCCGCGCCGACGGCGACCAGGCCGCCGGTTATTGCCGTGACGATGTACGGCGTCCTGAACTTTGGATGCACCGTCGAGAGCACTTCGGGAAGCAGGCCGTCGCGGCTCATCACGAAGAAGATACGCGTCTGACCGTAAAGCAGCACGAGGATCACTGACGGGAGCGCCAGGAAGGCGGCAATGCCGAGCATGTTGCCGACCGTCGAGAACCCGATCGCGCGCAGGACATGCGCGAGCGCTTCCTTCGAGCAGACCAGCTCCTGCGCATATTGCGGCAACGCGCACTGGCGGGCGAGTTCTTCCGAGCCGGCGGGCCAGGGCGTGCCGTCCGGCCCCATGATCGGCTGTCCGCCGAGCGTCCCGACCGCGCCGCCCGCGACGACGATGTAGAATACGGTGCAGATCAGCAGAGAGCCGATCAGGCCGATCGGCACATTGCGCTGCGGATTCTTAGTTTCCTCCGCCGCGGTCGAGACGGAGTCGAAGCCGACATAGGCAAAGAAAATCGTGGCCGCCGCGCCGACGGCGCCGACACCCGTGCCGAAGCCGCCGAACATGCCGGCGGGAAGGAACGGGTTGAACTTGGCCGCCGAGAAGGAAGGGCTGGTGTAGGTTAGCGCTATGAACGCCGTCAGCGCTGCAATCTTGATCGCCACCAGCACCGCATTCACTTTCGCGCTCTCGCTAGTGCCGATGATCAGGAGCACCGTCACGAGGAGCGCGATCAGGAACGCCGGCAGGTTGATGAAACCGCCCGCCGCACCGCCCAGAGCAAGCGGACCGGCGGCGAGCCACGGCGGCAAATCTATGCCGAAAAATCCGTGAAGAATTGTGCCTGAGAAATAGCCCGACCAGCCGACCGAGACGGCCGCGGCGGCGATCGCATATTCCATGATCAGGGCCCACCCGACCGTCCACGCCAACAGCTCGCCCGCGGTGGCATAGGTGTAGGTGTAGGCACTCCCCGCGACCGGGATCATCGCGGCGATCTCGGCGTAGCAGAGCGCCGCGACGATGCAGACGAGGCCGGCGATGATGAAAGCAAGCATCAAGCCGGGGCCGGCCTTCTGCGCACCGGACGCGGTCAGTACGAAAATACCGGTGCCGATCACGCTGCCGATGCCGAGCAGCGTAAGCTGGATGGCGCCGAGCGAGCGCTTGAGCGATTTCCGCTCGGCCGTGGCGAGAATCGCGTCCAGCGGTTTAACGCGGCCGAAAATCCCTCCGCGCGGTGCAACTGTCGCCATTAGTCCTCCCCTTCAGAACTGTTTTGGGGAGCCTAGCGACTGATCCGCTTCGGGCAATCCTTATCTTAGCGGAAGGCGTGCAGAATCCCGTTGTCGTCGAGCACATAGAGCGTCGAATTCGCAACCGACGGCGAGACGCTGATCCCTGCCTTGAGCGCGGTCTGCCACTGGACGGCGCCGGTCGCCGGATCGACAAAGATCAGAGCGCCGTTCGAACCGCCGAGGATCAACCGATTTCCGGCCAGAATTGGGCCGACATAGCTGATCGGGCCGCTCTTGCTCTTCGGTTTGCGGAAGGCGGGAAGCTGCGTGATCCACCGCACCTTGCCGTTGGCCCGGGCCAGCGCGATCAGGCGCCCATCCGTCGTCACGACAAATACCCAGTCTCCGGCCACTGCGGGCGTAGAAATCCCCGGAAGATTGTTTTCCCACATGCGCTGACCGGTCACGAGTTCCAGCGCGACCATCCGCCCGCCGGCGCCGATCGCGATCACCTGACCGTTGTCCACCACCGGCTCGGCATTGATGTCGGAGAGGGAGGCGACAGTCGTCCGGATGCTGGTCGGCGCCAGAACGTCCTGCCAGACGCTGCGGCCGTTTTCATAGCGGTAGGCGTTGAGCTCACCCGAGGAGAAGCCCGCAATCACCGTACCCTGGGCGAAGGCCGGTGCCGGCGTTCCGAAGATTCCGGCGATTTCCAGCGACCCAGCCTGCGACCAGTTGGTCGAGCCGTCGGCAAGCTTCAGCGAATAGATCTGGTTGTCCTCGCTGATCACGTAGACCGCATCGCCAGCGACGGTCGGGGAGCCGCGCAGCGGTCCGCCCGGCTGCACCTGCCACAATAGCTTGCCGTTCGATGCGTCGATCGCCGCGACAAAGCCCAGGCCATTCGTCGCGTAGATCCGGCCACCGGCATAGGACAGGCCGCCTCCGAACATCGCGCCCTGCTGGCCGGCTTCGTAACCGAAGCGGGCACGCCACAACGGCGCCCCCGTCTTCGCATCGCTGGCGCGAATGGTGCCGGTGGTGTCCATCGTGAAGACTTTGCCGTCAGCGATACGCGGGCCCGCCGAAAGCAGCTCTTTCACCGTATTGCCCTGTCCGACGGAAACCGCCCACGCTTGGGTCGGCCTGGGGCCAAGCGCCAGATTGCCCATCGATTTGCTGGCGTTGCCGCCCGACTGATCCCAGTCGGTGTTCCCTACGGGCGCCGGAAGCGCCATCGGAAGCGCCGCGGTTGCCGGATCGACCTTGACCTGGGCCTCGGTCGTGAGGACGTCGATCCTGTTTCCAAGCACCGGCGTCTTCGGATGCCCCTTCTTGATGATGCCGCACCCGCTGGCGCCGATGGCCAGAGCAATCAGTACCGCTGCCCTGAACTGCTTCAACTTCATCCGTGTTATTCCTGCTGAGATGACGGCGGCGGCGGTGCGACTGCATCCACGCCGAGGGTCCCGGCGATCTGCGCCGAGCGATTGCGAAGAGTAAGCGGCGCATTGTTATCCGCTGCGATAGCCGCGAACAGCTTGCCGGCGGCGGCCTTGTTGCCCTGTTTGATGTACGCCATCGCGGTCAATTCGCCGGCCGTTCCGAACCACGGCTCGCCCGGCTTGGCGAGCGGCTGAAGCTTGACGATCACGTCTTCCGGCTTCATCTGATCGAATTGCAGGCTGATCACTCGGATCAGCGCCACATCGCGATACGGCTGCGGCGCATGGCTGTCGTTCGCCACTGCATTATATTTGGCTGCCGCGGTTGTCCGGTCATTGCCATCCAGCGCAATCGCCGCCTCGGTGAGGAGCGCCAGCGTCCGGACCACCGAATTGCCGCTGCTCTCCAGCCCCTGCAGGCTTTGCTGCGCCTGCTTGGTCTGGCCCGCCCCGATCTGGGTATAGATCTTCGTCAGCTGTTCGGACTGCGCCTCAGCCTGCTTCTGCTGATATTGCTGCCAGTAAAGCCAGCCGCCGACAGCCGCGAGGAACAGAACCACCGCCGCAATCAGCCAGCCGCCGTATTTTTTCGCGAAGTCCCTCGCCTGATCCCGGCGCAGGTTCTCGTCGACCTCGCGCAGGAAGGATTCGTTGGGAGTGTCAGGAGTCAGGACCAAAGACGAGCCTCAGGAGCTTAAGAGCTATTAGAATTCACCGCTTCCTTCCCCACGCTAGATGAACGGAAGCTGGCAGGCGAGAGCGTCTAGCCGTTGTCGCGGCAAAGGCAAAGGGGTTGCGCCGCAGCCGGCCATGCGGGGCATGGCTGGACCGGCGCTATGCCAGCCTCTGACCGAAACGTTAGCCTTAGGTGGAATGCAGCCACTGACAGCCGACGGTCCTTACCTTGCATTAGGTCCGCAAAAGGTCACCGCCACCCGATTGTGTCTAAAGTCATAGTTGCCGAATACGACCTTGAACGCGCGGTCGTCTGGTCCTTTGACGAGCGGACCGCTGACGAACTTCCGTCCTGGCCGAAAGCCAAACTTGCCAACTTCCCTTAGTTCAAAATCAATAACCGCGCTGTCGAGATGATAGACAGAGCCGCCATCTGTCATCCATTCATGGTACGCGTATCGGCGTTCCCACCGGCGGAGATCACCGACGCATCGGTCTGCCGCGAGCGCGGTTTCTATCTTGTCCAGATACCGAGGGTGCGGCGGTTCCGGCGACCAGGCGAATGTCACCGAATCCGCGCAAAATGCGGTCAGCCCGAGGATGATCGACCAGTATCGCAACGCCCCCGATTCATACGGAACTAATGGGTGTTCGCAATAGGTCGAAAGCGCCGACGTTACTTCGCCCGGTAGGTCTGGTCCGCTGAGGGGAAGGCCCGCGACCGCACCTCGTCGGCATAAGCCTGCGCTGCTGCACTGACCTTTTCGGCAAGATTGTCGTAGCGTTTCACGAACCGTGGAGTGCGTTCGAACAGGCCGAGCATGTCCTCCGTCACCAGCACCTGCCCGTCGCATTCTGAAGATGCGCCTATGCCGATCACCGGAATCGCCACCTCGGCCGAAATTCGGGTCGCAATCTCCTCCATCACGCCTTCCACGACCATGCAGAAGGCACCGGCCTCGGCGACGGCGCGCGCATCGGCGAGGATCTTCTCGGCTTCCAGATCCTCGCGCCCGCGAGCGCCGTAACCGCCGAGCATGTTCACCGCCTGCGGCGTGAGCCCCACATGGCCGATCACCGGGATTCCGCGAAGGGTGAGGAAGGCGATCGTCTCTGCCATCTCCTCGCCACCCTCGAGCTTCACCGCGGCGCAGCCGGTCTCCTTCAGCACCCGCGCCGCGTTCTCGAACGCGATTTCCGGAGCCGCTTCATAGCTTCCGAACGGCATGTCGACACCGACCAGCGCATGCCAGCTTCCCCGAACGACGGCGGCGCCATGAGCGCACATCATCTCCATCGTCACCGGAATCGTGGATGGGAGGCCGTAGATCACTTGCCCCAGACTGTCGCCGACCAGAAGCATGTCGCAATGCGGATCGAGCAGCTGCGCCATCCGCATCGTATAGGCAGTCAGCATGACAATCGGCTGCTGCGTCTTGCCATCCTGCTTGCGCGAGCGGATCGACGGAACGGTCGTGCGCTTGCCCGGAACCGGTGACGGTGTCGCCCGGCTGGTCGAGGTGTCGATGGTGAATGTCGACATTCGCCGCCTTTAGCCGCGACAAAGCTGCTCAACCAGCCCCGGCCCAAGAACGTTTCGCCGACAATACGAACGAGCAAACGTCAGGTGAACGACTCTTTTTCGTGTCGACACGTTCAGCGTTCCTCCCAAACAGCGAAAGGAAAGTGGGGAATGAAAGCCATTTGTCTCGCGGTTGCAACGGCAGCCCTGTTAGGCGTTTCCGGAACAGCATTCGCCCAGCAGGGTTCGGCTCCAGCCGCGACTCCGGCGGATCCAGCCACGCCCGCAACTCCAGCAACACCGGCCTCTCCTGCCGATCCGGCAGCCGGAACCGCGGCCACGCCGGCAACTCCTGCTACTCCTGCCGATCCGGCTACCCCAGCGACACCTTCGGCGAGCAGCACCGATCAGACCACTGCGCCGGCAACGGACGCTCCAACCAAAGGAAAGCACAAGAAGCCGCACTAGAGCGGACGCCAGAGAGTATCGGGGGCGCTCCGGCGCTCCCGATTCCTTATGCCTGCTGTTCGGACACCCGTGCCGGCAGTTCGAGCGAGGCGCGAAGGCCTGGGTGATTGTCGGCCAGCACCAGTTCGCCGCGATGCAGATGGGCGATGGCATCGGCAAGCGTGAGCCCGAGCCCTGCCCCGGCCGCACTTCGACTCGAATCCAGCCGTACAAAGCGGCGGCGCGCCTGAGCCCGTAAGTCTGGCGGTATGCCCGGCCCGCGATCCCGCACTTCGATCCGCGCCTGATCCCCGTTTTCATTGGCGGCGAGCACAACCTCACCGCCTTCGCCTGCATATTTGATCGCATTCTCGATCAGGTTGCTGACGGCCTGGGCGAGCAGTTGCCGGTGCCCGACCATTTGCAGCGGCTCTGTGGGCGCTTCCAGCTTCAGCGCGACGTCGGCTTCCTCGGCCACGGGCTCGTACATTTCCACCAGCTCCGACGCCAAAGCACCAAGATCGAAGCGCGCGAACTGCTTGCGGGTCGCGAGCGCCTCCGATCGTCCAATTTCCAGAACGGTCGTCAGCATCCGCATCAGTGAATCCGCTTCGACAATGATGTTCGAGAGCAGCTGCTCGCGCTGTTCGCTTGATTCCGTCGCGAGCGCACGATCGGCGGCGGCGCGTAGCCGGCCCACCGGAGATCGAAGATCGTGCGCGAGCGAGTCCGTCAGCATTGACAGTTCGTCCATCAGAGTACTGATCCGATCGAGCATCTGATTGATCTGCCGAGCGAGCCCATCGAATGAATCGTAGGAGCCAGAAACCGGGATCCGCTGCTTGAAATCGCCGGCGGCAATCCGGTCGGCGACCCTGGCGATCCCCCGCACTCGCCTGCCGACGTAGCGGGCGAGAATGACTCCGCACGCCGTACCGAGGAGGATCGAAAGCGCGAGACCGATCAGCAGCGACCGCTCCAAAGTCTGGCGTAGCGCGAAGCCCTCTCCGGCGACCCTGACCGTCATCAGCCAGCCATGATTGCGCAAATGGTGGAGGTAGATGGCAGCCTCGTGCGGCGCGGTCTCGCCCTCCAGTGTCACGAGCGCCGCGTGATAGCCCTCGCCAAGCGGCTCCGACCCCATCGACAAGGATGCGACATTGCCGAGCTGTGGGCGCCCCGATGGGTCGAGCAGGTCGGCGGCAACGTCCGGTTCGTCCGGATCATTGGAATCGTTGATCGCGCTGACCAGCGAATCCATTCCTCCTGAATGGTAGACGTCGGTCAGGACCTGCGCCTGCTCGGTCACCTGCCGCCGAAGCGTGACGACGCTTTGGTCGTAGGTCTGCCAGTGGATGAAGCCGATAATGGCGAGGTTGGTCGCCAGCGCGAGCAGTCCGGCGAGGAGCGCGATCCTGAGGCTGGTCGGCATGGCCGCCCCTGCCTAGGCCGCTTCAGGTCGCAAGCATATAGCCAGCCCCGCGCACCGTGTGCAGGAGCGGCCGCTCGAAGCCGTCATCGAGTTTGCGCCGAAGCCGGCTGACGTGAACGTCGATCACGTTGGTTCCAGGATCGAAGTGATAGTCCCACACCTGCTCCAGAAGCATGGTCCGGGTGACGACCCGTCCCTCGTTCCGGGCGAGATACTCCAGAAGCATGTACTCGCGCGGCTTGAGCTCGATCTTCTTGCCGTCACGGCGAACGCTTCGAGATAAAGGGTCGATCTCGAGATCGCCGACATTTATCCGGATGTCGCCGCCGCTTCGCGATTCCGACCGGCGGAATAGCGCGTTCGCGCGCGCGAGAAGTTCGGCGAAGGAGAAAGGTTTGACGAGGTAATCGTCGGACCCGCAATCGAGGCCCTCAATCCGGTCCCCGACTGAAGCGAGGGCAGAAAGGATGAGGACGGGAGTGTGCACATTCGCGGCCCGAAGCGCTCGAAGGACCGCCAAACCGTCGAGGACGGGAAGCATGCGGTCGAGGATGATGAGATCGTAGCTGCCGCCGCTGGCCCGGAACAGACCTTCCTGCCCGTCGATCACATGCTCGACACTGTGACCTTCTTCCGCCAGGCCGCGGGTCAGGTAGGCAGCGGTTTCGCGGTCGTCTTCGACGAGCAATATCTTCCGGCCCATGGGCTCTCCGGCGGATGCAGTTGGCGGCTACCGCCGTTCCGATGAACGGTAGATGATCCGCCCGGCGTCAAGGGATTCGCCGGGCGGATACCGTCGGAACGCTTAGCCGCTGGTCTTGGTCGTGCTCTTGGTGGTCTTCGCAGCTGCTTTGTGAGTGGCATGATGCGCCATCTTGTGGCCCTTCATGTGGCTCGTCCCGCAGCGATTGTATTTGCCGTAGTGATGCTTCGCGGCGGCCTTAACTTCCTTCTTCTCAGTCGCCGTCGATTCATGCTCGGCCTTCGCGTCTTTGGCGACCTTGGAGGTGGCATGCGTGGTCTTGGTCGTTTTGCTCGAGGACATTGTGTTTGTCTGGGCGAACGCCGGGCTCGCGAGCAGGGACATGGCAGCAAGGGAAGCAAGCAGTTTTTTCATTCGAAAATCCTCCTCAATCAGTACCTGTACAAGGCACCCCCCTTAGGAATGGTTGTGGAGGACCAAGTCTCACCCTGCTGTGGACAACGGATTAAAGAAAATTCACCTCAGTCGCTCGCTCAGGTTCAATGCAGAGGATCTTGCGGTTGCCGCCGGCGATTTGCTGGTAAGAGGCGATCGGCTCCTGCAGGCGAACGGCGAAGCCGGGAAGGTGGGCTGCTGCCTCGCGCTCGAGCAAATCCGGCGAATAGACCCAGCTCATGCCCTTGATCCTCTTCGCCCCCTGCCCGGCCACGAAGATGATGTAGGCCCGGCTCGCCGGCGTCATCATCATTGCGAGCCGGCGGAAGAACAGCCCCAGTTCCTCCGGCGGCACATGCTGAAGCACGGCGTTGGCGAAGATGAAGTCCGGCGACCATTCGCGGATTTGGGCCAGCAGCGGCTCGGCGATGATGCCGAGCTTCGGCCGCTTCTCCCTAAGGAGGTCCGTCGGCAGCAGCTTGAGGCCTTCGGAATAGAAGGCGTCGGATATATCGATGCCCCAGTAGTTGCCGGGATCGAGGTAGCGGATCGCATGCTGGCCGAGACGAAGGCTGCCGCAGCCATAGTCGACGCAACGCATTTCCGGCTTGAGCCCGAGCTCGACGATCTGCCGCCAATTCTCTCTGCCCCGCTGGGAGAAGGTGGACTGGTCCCACTCCACCGGCCCGGCCTGCCCGTCCGCCCAGCTGCGCACCCCGAGCGTGGCGTGGGATTTGCCCCTGCGGATCTTGGCTTCGGCGTCGGCAGCATAGAAATCGGCGAAAGTGCCGCCGGGGTTTGCCGCCTTCCAGGCCTTGTAGCGCCGCTTCCAGATCCAGATCGGCACGGCCCGGATTCCGGGCAGGTTGGCCAGCTTCAGAAGTGCGCGCGGGATCACCATCGGCGCCGCCATAGCCGCGAGCCGGCTCCAGCGTCAGCCCTCGATCGTCACCTTCGTCCCGATCTGGGTGAGTCCGTACAGCTTTTCCGCGAATTTCAGCGGCAGCCGAACGCAGCCGTGACTCGCCGGGTAACCGGGATTCGGCCCTGCGTGGAACGCGATGCCTTTCGGATCGTACATCTGCATATACGGCATCGGCGCGTCATCGTACTTGCGGCTGTAGCCCTTCACCTTCTTGAGCATCACCTTCCAAAAGCCGAGCGGAGTCTCCTTCCCCTTGCGGCCGGTCGAAACCGTGGCGACCCCGATCAGCTTGTCGTCGCGATAGACGTAGAAGAGCTGCTTCAGCGTATCGATGACCACACTGGTCTCACCAGTGGTGGGAATGTCGGCCGCCCATTTGTACTCGCCGGGCTTGAGGTTGAGCGGGCCGAATTCTTCGGTCGCCTGCTGGTAGGCCTTGGGCGCATCGCCCTCGCTCCAGTGATAGGGATACATCGAAGGCGTCGCGGGCGGCGGAGGCGGTGCGACGGCGACCTGCGGGGGAGTTGTGGCGCAGCTGGCAAGCAGGCTCGCCGCCACGCCCATCGCAATCCATTTCAAGCTCTTGCGCATGGATTTCGGAAACAGCGGAACCATCGAGCCTCGTCAATCCGTTGGTAAACGACAGTTTAACGTTAACCGCCGATTCTCATTCGGCTGTGTCGAACAGGCCAGTCTGCGCGCCTGGCGGCGGGTTGAGCCCGAGATGCTTCCAACCAGGGCTATTGAGGCAGCGGCCGCGCGCGGTCCGGGCGATCAGGCCGAGCTGGATCAGATAGGGCTCGATCACATCCTCGACTGTGTCGCGCGGTTCGCTGAGACCGGCGGCGAGCGTTTCGATCCCCACCGGTCCGCCGCGGTAG
>Ga0207695_10001272_pt1 | contig 42887 bp, 47 predicted proteins | sample KBSC54metaG_FD_184354 | JGI IMG/M metagenome (GOLD analysis project Ga0207695, IMG submission 184354) | Corn rhizosphere microbial communities from Kellogg Biological Station, Michigan, USA - KBS C5-4 metaG (SPAdes) (version 2) | ecosystem: Host-associated > Plants > Roots > Rhizosphere > Soil...
TTATTACTGGGGTCAATAAATAGTATCACCCTCACGCGGCGTACCTGACCTTTGGATGATGAAAGTATTTCTTAACTTGTTTGGGGTCTTTCTTTCTGCGGTGCATAAATTTCGCTACTCCTTTCTTTAGATCGTCTACTGATGCCAGGGATACCTTACCTGTGATATTGACCTTCAGATCCTGGTTCAAGTATTCATCCGGATTAAGTTCAGGGCTATAGGCCGGCAGATAAAAGAGCGAAAGCCGGGAACGGTGTTCTTCCAGCCAGGACTTAACCGTTTTTGTCTTATGGGCAGGTAAATTATCCACGATCAGGAATATCTCTCCCTTTTGGCTCTTGATCAATTTATTCATGAACCGGATGAATGTCTGGCTATTGACCCCTTTCTTACAGAACATGAAATATAATTTCCCCCGATTGTTCACGGCCGATATCATCGTCAGCCCAAATTGCTTGCCTGTCTTGCGCATCACGGGTGTCTCACCTTTCAGAGAATAACCCCTTCCCCGCTGGTCTGTGCTACGAACGCCCGTCTCATCTCCCCAGAAAATCATAGCCCTCCTACGTTTGGCCTCCGTCTTGATTTTAGGATATACTTGAGTCAGCCACTTCTTAACCCATTCATTATCCTGTTCGTAAGCCTGATATACTGGCTTTTGCGGAGTGAACCCCCACTCTTTGAGGTAGCGCCCGATCTGCCAGACCGAGCGGCTGATACCAAATTCCCTGCACATCAATTCTCCCACCATCTCACGGGTCCACAAACCAAACCGAAGCTTTAACTGATCCGGATTCTTTTCGGTGATCAGCCGGATGATTCGTTTTTCCTGTTTTTCGTTCAGTTCTCGCCAGGAAGGCCGGCCCCTTTTATCTTCATCCAGTGAAGCCTTTCCTGATTCCTTCACTTTGTTCACCCATTTACGAACCGTCACATACGGTACATTGAATGTCTCGGCGGCTAAACGCATATTCCCCGACTTCTCCCAATATTCGATCACCCTTACTCGAAGCTCCTGCTGGGCGTCCTTGGTTAGTTTCCGGCCATCCTTTCTTTGCATGCTTCAAAGATAAGGATTTTTCTTCGTATGTGATACTATTTAATGCTCGTATTAATAAATGCGAGAACTTTCAAAAGATCGGCGCCTTTAAGGCCAGGGGAGGGTTGAATGCGGTATTGCAGATCGCATCGAAGGACAGTCCTAAGTCCTTCACAACACATTCCTCGGGCAATCATGCACAGGCCATCGCCTTTGCGGCAAGGATAGTGGGGCTTCCCGCCTATATCGTGATGCCCCGGACGGCGCCACAGGTTAAAAAGGACGCGGTCCGCTCTTATCGTGCGGAGATCATTGAATGCGAGCCGACACTCGAGGCGCGGGAAGAAGGCGTTCAAACCGTTATCGCTACCCATGGCTCGGTACTCGTTCATCCCTTCGATAATGATATGGTCATTGCCGGCCAGGCGACCGCGGCCGTAGAATTAATGGAAGATGTTCCGGGGGCGCTGGACGCTATCATAGCTCCCGTCGGCGGGGGCGGACTCCTAAGCGGTACAGCGCTTGCCGCCCACTTTCTTTCTCCTTCAACGAGCGTCTATGGTGCAGAACCGGAAGGCGCGGCTGACGCGATCCATTCCTTCCGGACCGGAACGGTACAGAAAGCGGCTTTTGTGAATACCATAGCGGACGGCCTGTTGACTACATTAAGTGAGCGTACGCTTGCGATCATAAAAGATCACGTCACGGGCATTTGCCTGGTTAGCGAGGAAGAGATCAGGGCTGCGATGAAACTGATTTGGGAACGCATGAAAATCATCGTCGAGCCATCTTCTGCCGTTGCCCTGGCCGCCGTTATGAAAGAACGCGATCTGTTTCGGGGGAAGAAGATAGGGATTATCGTATCCGGCGGAAATGTCGACTTGTCCCTGCTCCAAAAATTAATGGGACTTCAGCCCGGCTCCTGATCCAAGTGAATAAAAAAAGTTCGGATTTTTGTCCGGTTTTCGAAAGCGCTATCTACTGGTGTCCTGTTTCTCGCATTAACAGCTGTAAGGGATCACTATCCATCGGGAAGTTTATTTTGGCGTGGCGCCGGAGCGGGTGTACCAGGCCTTGCTGAGCTCGGAACAATTCAGCGCCGGCACGAAAAAATCATTCGATATGTTCACCGCTTCGGCAACAATCTAGTGTATGGATAGGGCAAAGCAATAATTCATCGCCGGCGTTGTCGCTCCATCGGCTTTCAGGACAATCGTCCCCGGCTGCATACCTACCCTGATCACCTTAACAGTAGACCCATCCGGAAAGGTATAGACAGGCAAGGGAAACCAGGTGTTCAGCCAAACAATCGACGATCTAAAGGTTATGGTCACCGTTCCACTGTCGATAATGGCCTGCGATAGACGCGGTAGTTTGAACGTATCGTTCGAAATGCTATCAAGAACAACGTTATTGAAATAATAGTAGCGGGTGATCGTATCGTTACCGTTACCGGTCACGGGTAGCGCAGTTTGCGAGCCCGAATAATACCCGGGTCCTTTTTTCGCGCATGAAGTGAAGCCCCAGGAAATAACGACAAGCAGTAATATTGTATTTCTCATGAGCGAGGCTGCTTTTTCTCTTTAAAGTTACTACTTAAGTCTCGTTCGACAAACGCATTATTTCAGCGTTCCAAATATCGGATCGGGGATCCTCCAACCTTTGCTGAAGAAATATAGAAAGAACTCGCCGCGCTAAGATACAACGGAATTGTCAGTTTTGAAAAAGTAGTAATTTGGTGTATCCAAAATTCCCCGCTCATGAAAGTATGCTCTTTTCTTCCGGCTGCAACTCGAATGATCTATGATATGGGCTTGCAAGACCTTTTATATGGCGTCACCTTCGAATGTCCGGAGCAGGCGCTCCTGGAAAAGCCCGCCCTCGTCCGTTGCAGCCTGGAAGGCAAAGAATACACGAGCAGGGAGATCGACGCCGTCTTTAGCGCCGCCAAAGCCCAGGGAAGGAGTCTTTATTACGTGGAAGAGAAGTTATTGGAGGAAATTTCCCCCGACATCGTTTTTACCCAGGATACCTGTGAAGTTTGCCAGATCGATACTAAATGTACAGTGGCCGCCATCTCAAAGCTGCCCCGCCGGCCGGTGATCATTCCCCTAACGCCCGCCAACCTGGAGGAGGTCTATGGAACCGCCATCACCATCGCACGGGCCCTGGGCAGGGAGGAAATTGCTTATCGCTATCTTGCAGGTCTTCAGGAACGGACCGACCGCTTGCTCGACACACTTCGTAGACATCGGATGCCCATGAAAAGGGCAGCCCTATTGGAATGGATCGATCCGATATATAACTGCGGGCACTGGATACCGTTTCAGATTGCCATGGCCGGTGGCATCGATATGTTGAGCAATCCGGGCGGTGACAGTGTCGTCACTCCATGGGAGAAGATCAGGCGTTACGATCCCGAAGTCATCGTCATCGCGCCTTGTGGCTTTCGCATCGAACGTGCCAGGGAAGAACTGCATCTGTTGAGCAGCCATGAAGGCTGGGAGCAGGTACGGGCAGTCGCCACCGGTCAGGTCTATCTTTGCGATTTCGATCTTTTCACACAGCCTTCCCCTTCAACGCTGGTTGATGGTATCGAAATGCTGGCCGGATTGTTTCATCCCGAAATATTCACTGTACCTGATCATCTGCGCAAGAAGTCGTTTTGCCCACCGGCTGCCGGATCACCGGTGATGGGTTAACGATATTCCTCCTTGAGATGATGGCCGGACCCGGATGATCGTCTTGCCCTTGACCCGCTTGGTCGGATTGAGCGCGGCAACGGCGTCGCCGGGAATAGTTATGTTGCCGATGTTCGTCCGCAGTCGTCCGTCACGCACCCGCTGGACGATCTCATTCAGTTGGGCGCGATCGGCCTCGACAACGAAGTCGACCGCAAGGCCGTTGGAGGGCCGTTCCTGGACCGGGCCGGCGACGGACACCAGTGTTCCGCCTGCGCGGATCAGGCTTGGGTAACTGCACTGTGGCCAATTCAACAGCCGGATACAAGCGTACGCCGGGTCGAGTTCATGCCGGCGTTTTCCAAAATTGACCCGCGAAGGAGGTCGGTGTGCGCCACGTAAAGCGCCATGAGCGGCAAACCGAACACATGATGTACTGAAACCGAACGATCCGGGCGGCCCTGGACTAGTATATTTGATTGATACCCAGGCTAAAACAAGTGTGGCATCATCTTGGCCGCAAACAGCCAGGATCACATTTTTCCAATCACCGGAATAAAACTCCCGGCCGTGTTTACAAACTATCTCAAAACCGCCTTCCGCAACCTCCTTAAAAATAAAGGCTTTACCGCCCTCAATGTGCTGGGCCTCGCACTCGGCGTCGCTACCTGTCTGCTGATCGTCTTTTATGTACTGGACGAGATCAGCTATGACCGGTATAACGAAAAGGCAGACCGTATCTATAGGATCAATAACATGGTGAAGTTCGGGGGCAATGAAAACACCTACGCCGCCTCGCCGGCGCCGGCCGCGCCCGCCCTGAAAAACGATTTCCCCGAGATCGAACAGGTCGTCCGGCTCATCAAATCCGGCGGGATCCAGGTGAGGAAAGGCAATCAGTATATCCAGGAAGATCATGCCGTCTTCGCAGATTCCAGCCTTTTCGCGGTGTTTACCCTGCCTATGATCGAAGGCGAACCGGCCACCGCTTTGAGAGATCCTCATTCCGTGGTGATCACGGAACAGACAGCAAAGAAATATTTTGACCGGACCAATGTGGTCGGACAAACCATCCTGATCGATGACACGGATGCCTATAAGATCACCGGCGTGATCAGAGACCTGCCTGCTGAATCCCACTTCCAATTCAATTTTTTCTTCTCGTTGTCAACCCTGTCCTATAGCCGTGAAGATGCCTGGCTGAGCAATAATTTCATTACCTATGTCCTGTTGAAAAAAGGCGCCGATCCCGCGAGGCTGGACGCAAAATTTACCGCCTTCATTCGCAGACACATGGGTCCGCAGCTTCAAAGCGCGTTGCACTTATCTTTCGACGCTTTCGAACAGGCCGGGAACTATTACCGGTTTGGCCTCTTTCCATTGACCAGCATCCATCTCCGGTCCAATTGCGTCGATGACCTGGCTGCGAACGGCAACATAGATTATGTCTACATCTTCTCAGCTATCGCGTTATTCATCCTGCTGATCGCCTGTATCAATTTCATGAACCTGTCCACTGCGCGATCAGCTAACCGGGCCCGCGAGGTCGGCATCAGGAAGGTGCTGGGCTCGCTGCGAAAATACCTGGTAGCCCAGTTCCTGACCGAATCCGTCATCGTCACATTGGCCGGCGCTGCGCTGGCGGTGTTCCTGGCCTGGGGCCTCCTGCCGCTCTTCAATACCCTTTCCGGGAAAGAATTGACGGTTAGCGATCACCTTTTGGGGCAGCTGCTCCCCGTATTGCTGGTGTTTGTCCTGATCATCGGTTGCCTGGCCGGCTCATACCCCGCCTTCTTTCTTTCGTCCTTTCAGCCGATACATGTGCTGAAGGGAAAGCTGTCGACAGGCTTTAAAGGCGGACGCCTGCGCAGCTTCCTGGTAGTATTTCAATTTGCCATTTCCCTGTTCCTGATCACCAGCACCCTGGTAGTTTACCAACAGCTCAAATACATCCAGTCCCGGGATATCGGGTTCAACCGGGACCACGTGCTTATCGTACACAACACGGGGTACCTGGGCAACCGGGCCACCTCCTTCAAACAGGAGATCAAACAGCTGTCCGGCGTGGACAATGCCACCCTGACCAGCGCATTGCCGACTGCTAATTATGGTGACTGGACCTCCCTGTTCGAAGACAGGACGCTCGATCAGAAACGGGCGGTCCACTCACAGCGTTGGAGTGTCGATGAAGACTACCTGAACACGCTGGGCATGCGGCTGAAATCGGGAAGGAATTTCTCCCGGCAAATGCCGACGGACTCCAGTGCGGTCATCATCAACGAGGCCGCGGCAAAGATGTTGAGCTATGACGATCCCTTAAACCATTTGCTGTATGCCCCGGCTGATAATTTCCTGAAGAAGATCAACACCTACCATATTATCGGGGTGATCAGGGATTTTAATTTCCAGTCCCTCCGTCAAAATGTGACACCGCTGATCCTCCAACTGCAGCCGGATCCGGGCGCACTCAGCATTCGCATCCATGCGGGAGCCGATATCCCGGCCATGTTGGCGCAGGTCAGTGAGAAATGGAAGACCGTGTCGCCCAATCGCGGGTTTGCCTATTCCTTTATGGAAGAAGATTTCGACGGTCTTTATCGTGCGGAGCAACGGATCGGCAGGATCTTTATTTCGTTTAGCTCGCTCGCCATTCTCATCGCTTGCCTGGGTCTTTTCGGACTGGTGGCCTATGCCGCCGAGCAGCGGACCAGGGAGATCGGCATCCGGAAAGTGCTGGGGGCGGGAATACCCACCATCATAAACATGCTGTCCAGGGATTTTATCAAACTGGTATTGGCGGCTATCCTCATTGCCTGCCCCCTGGCCTGGCTGGCCATGCATAAATGGCTGCAGGGCTTTGCCTACCGGATGAATATCTCCTGGTGGATTTTTATTGTCGCCGGTTTGATCGCCCTGTTGATCGCCGTGCTGACCGTCAGTATCCAGACCATCAGGGCTGCAACGGCGAATCCTGTCGAAAGTTTGAAGATGGATTGAACAATAGAAGAAAATCTGTCCTCAATTGGTACTTCCTTTCCGGACGCCCGCATTGGCGACACAGCCGGCGAAACCAATGTCTGCGCCGGAGTAAAAGGAGCTTGAGATAGCCGCACAGTTGGCTCACTTTACGCCAACACGGCGATGTGGGTTAAAACAAATGATGCATTTCACGGGATGTCCGGTGGGCTTTTAACCCCGGAGCGCCGGGCGCCTCAGAATTTTCATTTGGCAGGGAAGCATTCGTCGACAACATCTTTATAGGTTTGTTTGATGACCAGGAAGAAGGGAACGGTTATAAAATGCCAGCAACGTGCCAGACCTGCGGAATGGCGATAACCGGGGTATCGGACTGCTCTTTCCGCGGTGCTGAAGTTAGTGAACACGGCATGTCCTATTTTATTCGGGTAAGAGCTCCTCCTTTATGAGCGGCAATATGGGCATGTATTTTGACAATTGTACCTGTCACCCGGCCGGCTTCAGAATTCCAGCTTACATGATCTCCGATTTTCAGACGTTTTTGCATTACAGTTAAATGAATAATAAATTTAGCCGGTTTACAGTTTTAGGTGAAAGCAAATTTCTCCCTGGTAGGATGCCGCAGGCCCTCTCGCCAATCGGAAGGAAACAACTTCTCTATCCATCTTATGCTGTCCAGGTAAAACGAAGTTTTGGAAATATACATATTGGCGCCATCCCTATACGTTTCGTCGATGTCTTTGACGCGAGTGGATGTCGACAGCACTATAACAGGCGTATCCGCAAATTGCCCCTGGTGACGGATCTCCCGTAGACAGGCTTTGCCGTCGATGCCCGGCATATTTATATCAAGGAATATGACGTCCGGTGCAGAAGCGTTCAGCGCCGTTGCCAGAAAATCGATCAGCTGCTGCCCGTCTTCTACCGTCGTTAGCTCCGCGTTGATCGCCGAATTGGAAAGCGCAGCCCGGAAGAAGAACCGATCATCCGCATCATCGTCTGCCAGAAGGATCCTTATATGTCGAATCATGCGTCAATTGTTTCGGTATATTTAAATATAAGCTTACAAATCAGTCTGAACAATTGTTTTCACCGTAAACGAAACTTTAACTTCAGTAAAGAGCCAAAGAGTGTGAATGATATAACGTTTTTACCGAATTGTAGAATATTTCGATTTCTTATGGCGCACCGCATTGAGCAATAAACATGTAACTTAGAGTGGTTTTTCAATAGTAAATTCCGGCAAATAAGCTCCGAAAAGCATGGCTGAATCGCAAAACAAAAATAAAATCAAGGAACGTTCCGACAATCTTTTCCCGGTGGTCGGCGTGGGAGCATCTGCGGGAGGCCTCGAGGCATTTAAGAGACTGATCAGGGTCATCCCGGAAAAATCGGGGGTCGCCTATATTTTGGTGCAGCACCTCGAGCCGACGCATGAGAGCATGCTGGTGGAGATATTGCAAAAGGTCACGCGCGTCCCGGTACAGGAGATCACCAATAATGTCAGGGTCGAGCCGGATCATATCTATGTGATCCCCTCGAACAAATTGCTGACGGCCAATGACGGTCGCCTGGAATTGAGTTCGCGCAGACCTAAGCATGAAAAGAATATGCCCATCGATGTTTTTTTTACGTCGTTGTCCGAGGTTCACCAAAGCCATGCGATCGGGGTGGTCTTGTCGGGAACGGCGACGGACGGGACGCTGGGATTGAAGGCGATCAAGGATCATGGCGGTTTTACGTTTGCGCAGGAACAGCGATCGGCTGCATTCGATAGCATGCCGCAAAGCGCGATCGACGCGGAGGTGGTGGATTTTATCCTGAAGCCCGAAGAAATTCCTTTGCAGGTGTCGAAGCTGGTGGAAACCCTGAGGAATGGCCTCGGTGGGGACAAAGAAAATATTAAGTCGGCTAAAGAAGAGGCGTTCCGGCAGTTGATTACCTTGTTGCGTATCCGGAAAGGGACCGATTTTACCTATTATAAACAGACGACCGTCCGCAGGAGGATCATCCGCCGGATGGGTTTGAATAAGATGGAGAACATTACCGATTACCTGGCTTATTGCAGGGAAAATATGGAGGAACAGGACCTGCTTTACCAGGATCTGCTGATCCCGGTGACAGGATTTTTCCGCGACCCGAGGACTTTTGAAATGGTATGCGAATCGGTATTTCCCAGCCTGTTGAAAGATAAAGACGACCTCAACCCTTTGCGTATTTGGGTCGCCGGTTGCTCGACGGGGGAAGAGCCATACTCGATGGCCATATGCCTGAGCGAATATTTAGGGGAAAAGGTGGCGGACTATAAGATCCAGATCTTTGCAACGGATATCTCGGAAAAGTCGGTGGCAAAGGCCCGAAGCGGTATCTATGCAAAGAAGGATATGGGGGGAGTAAATGCCGACCGGCTGGAAAGATATTTTACGAAAGTAAATGGCAGCTATCATATTAATAAGCCGATCAGGGATATGTGTGTCTTTGCCTGTCATAATTTTTTGAAGGACCCGCCATTTGCGAAAATGAGCCTGGTCAGTTGTCGGAATGTCCTGATCTATATGGAGACATTTTTGCAAAAGAGGGCGCTGTCGACCTTTCATTACGCGCTGAATGAGAATGGCTACCTGTTGCTGGGTCATTCCGAGACGACGGCTCCTGCAGCGGATCTGTTCACTCCTTACGGCAAGACTGAAAAGATATATGTCCGAAGGAACGTGCCCGGAAAACTGTTACACCTTTCATCCGACAAGATGGAAGGCAAACCCAACGATAACGGATATGCGGTTAAAAAGGAACCTGGGCGAAATGACTTTCAACGAAGCGCGGATGAGATGGTTATAGCCAGGTATTCCCCGCCGGGAGTAGTGGTGAACGAAGAAATGGAGATCGTGCAGATCCGGGGACAGACAGGTGACTGGCTGGAACCATCTCCAGGCAAACCGAGCCTGAATGTCTTGAAAATGGTAAGACAGGGATTGGCCTTCGAGCTCCGGAACGCCTTTCATAAGGCAAAAACGGATAATCAACCGGTAGTGAAAGAAGGTATTCCCCTGCTGTCACGGGAGAAACGTCAACTGGCGACGATCGAGGTCATCCCCTTGTTGGATACGGCGGAGCGATACTATCTGGTCCTTTTCCGGGATACTATGGCCGGCGGCCAAAAAGGAGAAGGACCCGGTGGAACGGCTGCCGATCCGGGCGATATAGACAGCCCGGAAAGCCGGCGTGCCCGGCAATTGGAAAAAGAGCTGGCGCAGCTGCGCGAGGATATGAGAAGCATCACGGAAGACCAGGAGGCGGTCAACGAAGAATTACAAAGCGCCAACGAAGAACTGCTGTCGGGCAGCGAAGAGCTGCAAAGCCTGAATGAAGAGCTGGAGACGTCGAAGGAAGAGATCCAAAGCACCAATGAAGAGCTTACGACGCTGAACCAGGAGCTTTTCGACCGGAATGGTCAATTGAATGCGGCCCGGCTGTATTCGGAATCTATCGTGGCTACGGTCCGGGAACCCCTCATTATCCTGGACAAGCATATGAAGGTGAAAACGGCTAACCGGGCCTATTATAGGAAGTTCATGACCTCGGAAGAAGAGACGGAGGAGAAATATTTCTATCAGCTCGGAAACGGGCAGTGGGATATCCCTTCGCTTCGATCGGCCTTCGAAAAAAGTTTGATGGCGGATGGCCGGGTCGCAGATGTGGAAATAAAACACAGATTTGAAGATATTGGAGAAAGGACGCTGTTGCTGAATGCCTGCAGGATACCCGCGGCCGAAAGTGCCGAATTATTGATTTTAGTGGCCATTGAAGATGTGACGGACGCCAGGAACAGGGAGGCCGACCTGATTACGTTTTCCCGCGAACTGGAAAATAAAGTGGCCGAGCGAACTATTTCCCTTAATGAGGCCAATGCCTCGCTCAAACGGTCAAATGACAGCCTGGAGCAATTTGCCACGATCGCTTCGCACGATTTGCAGGAGCCCTTGCGAAAAATACGGACCTTTTCCGCCCTCCTGCATCAACGTCATAGTGAAGATATTGGACCCGAAGCAAAGGAACTGATCGGCAAGATCAGCGTGGCCGCAGACCGGATGTCCGGGTTGATCCAGGACGTGCTCAATTTTTCAAAGGTGCTGGAGGCCAGTGTCTTCGAACGGGTGGATCTCAACGGTATCCTGCAAAATGTGATAGGTGATTTTGACTTGCAGATCGAAGAGAAAAAAGCGGTAATAAAGCATGACAGGCTTCCGGCCATCCGGGCGGTACCCCTTCAGATGAACCAGCTTTTTTACAATTTGACCGGCAACGCGCTCAAATTTTCAAAACCGGGCGTATCGCCCGTGATTCGTATTTCCTACAGGCTTTTAGCGGCAGGAGAGGTACCGGAGCATCTCGCCTCGAATGGCAATACTTCTTATTGCGAAATTATTTTTCAGGATAACGGGATCGGGATCGACAAGAAGTTTGCGGAGCAGGTTTTCCTGATATTCCGGCGGCTGAATGCCAAAGAGCGTTTCGAAGGTACGGGTATCGGGCTGGCGTTATGTAAAAAGATCGTATTGGGCCATGGGGGGGAAATATATATGACTTCTGCTGAAGGCGGAGGAACGCAGTTTCATGTCATTCTTCCTTTTGATCAATAATTCCTTTTTTATAAATCAATCGCACGACTATGACTATATTACTGGTGGATGATGATGAAGATGACAGGAAACTTTTTTTCGAAGCAGTCGGCGAGGTCGATAAGACGATCGAGTGTATCGCCGCGGTCGATGGACAGGAAGCGCTGCAATATCTGGGCGATGCGGCTAAGCCCGCGCCCGACTTTATTTTCCTGGACCTTAGGATGCCGGGTCTTAGCGGCCAGGAATGCCTCGAAGAAATAAAGAAGGACCCCCGGCTGGCTTCGGTACCGGTGATCGTGTATACGACATCGAGAGATGTAAGGGAGTCGGAATCGCTTAAGAAATTAGGCGCGGTACACTTTATGAGCAAGCCCGTCTTACCGGAAGATGTCTATTATATGGTTGCTTTTGTGCTGGGGGAGAATTGGACTTGATCGCACGACCGGGAAACCGGTCGGATAATGTGTGAATTATGTTATCTTTTAAAATTATACGAAATGGAAAAGCAGGAGCAGACGAATGAAAAGGCCGATGCCGTTCCCGTAGCCGGTAACTTAACCGACGACGATCTGACGGGCGTAAACCACGGCGCATTGTATCCCAATTCTCCCTTAAAATACCTGACCGCCCTATCCATCATCGGGGACAAGGTTCATAATGAGGCCGGTGAGCATATGGGTGAGATTAAGGACATCATGATCGATGTCGTGACAGGTAAAATCGACTACTTTATAATCGAGTTCGGTGGCTTTCTCGGCATAGGTATAAAATATTTTGCCATCCCGTTCAGCCTGCTGCGGGTTGATGCCGAAAACAAATTATTCATATTCAACCAGGAAAAAAAAGCCCTGCGGCAAGCCCCCGGCTTCGATATGGACCACTGGCCAAATACCAACATCCATCTCGAGGATGTGCACAGCTATTGGAGTTTTATGGGGTAATTATTCCCGGGGAAGAGGCCAACATGTTGCACTTACCTGTTTTCCGTTATAGGGACCCTTTTCTCTTTCAGTCGTTTGAAATGAGACGGCGTGAAGCCGGTCACTTTCTTGAATTGGGTGGAGAGATGGGCCACGCTGCTGTAATGCATCCGGTATGCGATTTCGGTAAGATTGAGTTCGCCATATATGAGCAATTCTTTTACCCGCTCGATTTTGTTCGTGATAAAGAATCGTTCGATCGTAAAACCTTGTACGTCCGAAAAAACTTTGGAGAGGTAGGTATAATCGCAGTTTAATTGGTTGCTTAAAAAACCAGAGAGATTGATGACCAGCGGTTCTTCCGAATAATGGATCAATTCGACAATGACATTTTTTATCTTTTGAATTAACACCGTTTTTTTATCATCCATTAACTCGAGACCCGATTTCAACAGCGCAACCCTCAATTGATCCAACTGGGCAGTAGAAGGAATTTCCAGGACTTCCGCCTCTCCCAGATCCACCGAAGTATAATGGAGCCCCAGTTTTGATAATTCTTCTTTCACGAGCATCTTGCACCGCAGGCAGACCATGTTCTTGATGTTAAGTTTCATACGAAAGGTCCCATTTTGTTTCCAGCACTACCGACAATATATAATACACGTCCCCCGAATCGGCAGGCTTGCTTATGAAATGCACCGCCCCCAGTTGCCTTAGCTCTGCCGAATCTCGTTCGTCTGTCGAAGTAGTGTATATGAAGACGGGGATGTCATGCAGGCGTTTATCTTTTCTGATCTCTTCCAGGCATTGTTTTCCGCTGAACCGGGGCATCCTCAGATCCAAAAAAATGTAATCGGGGCGAACATTTTGTTCTTCCTTCAGTAGCCTCAATGCCTCTTGCCCGTCGCTTGCAGTGACAAAGTGGATCCGCTCATTTACTTCTCTTGCCGAGTCGATAAATAGCTGTTTGTCATCCTCATCGTCATCGGCAATGAAAATTGTGATATTCTCGGTCATACGGTTATATTTTTCCTTTTAATTTGGTTTATTTGAGCGGCTTGCGTTAAAGGAAGCAGGACATAGAACACCGCCCCTTCATTTACTCTGCCTTCGGCCCGTATGGCTCCCTGGTGGTGCTCCACGATCTTTTGGCATAAGGCCAGGCCTATCCCGGTGCCGGAATATTGCTCGCGGTTATTCAATCGTTCAAAAATGGAGAATATCTGTTCTGCAAATTGCTGCTCGAAACCGATGCCGTTATCGGCAAATCGTATCTCGGAATAGCAAAGGGCCCTGTTTAAGTTGAACCTGGAATTGAATTCGTTTCCGGTTTCTTCGGGTTGGAGTATCCTCGATGAAACACGGAGAGAAGCAGGTATCCCTTTTTTTGTGAATTTCAACGCGTTGGCGAACAGGTTATTAAAAAGCTGATTTATCTGCAGGGGAATAGCTTCGATGACCGGGAGATTGTCTATGCTGACGGAGGCGTTTTTTTCAAGGATAAGCAGATCGAAGTCTTTCAAAGTATTGTTTAGCACCTGGTTCAGATCGATCTCGACGAACATGTCTTCCATATGCAGTACCCTGGAGAAATGGAGAACGTCCCTGATAAGTAAGGACATTCGCTCGGAAGAGCCTTTGATCTTGTCGAGCAATTCAGTATTGCCGTTCGGGGGCGCCTCTTTAAGCCGCTGTTTAAGCAACGATGTGAAAGTCCGGATCTTTCGCAATGGTTCTTGCAGATCATGTGAGGCGATCGCCGCGAATTGATCCAGGCTTTTATTCAGATTTTCCAGTTCGATATTTTTGTTTCGTAATGTTTCGGTGTGTGCCACATGGGAGGTGACATCCTGAATGGTCCCGATGGTCATTTTGCGTCCGCGTTCATCTATCGCCCTTTCCGTATTGCGGAAATGTTTTATTTTCCCGTCTTTGGTGACGATCCGGTAGGTTAATTGGAAGGGAGCGGTTTTATCGGGCGCCTCTGATACGGGTTGACGCAGCCGGTCTTTGTCATCCGGATCCACGAAACCGAGATATTTTTCCATCGAGGGCACAAACTCCTGCGGCTGGCAGCCCAGCATCCGGAAAAGGTTGTCGGAGTATGTTAATTCCCCGGTTTCCAGGTTCCGCTGATAACTTCCGATGTCCGCGATTTCTTCCGCGAGATTGAATATCTTATTTTGGATCTGCAGGTGATTCCGGTAATTGATAATGAGATGCTCATTCTGTTTTTTTTCCGAAAGATCGGTAACGATCATTCCGACAGTAGCCAGCTGGGGTTGGAGACTGGTGAGCGAGACGTAAACAGGGATCTCTTTATTATTGACGGATAAAATAGTTTCCGTCTTGCTGCAGCCATGAAGCGCCAATGCAAATTGCTCCTGGAACTTTTCCCGGCAGTCCCTGGAAATAAGATCAAAAATATAGGAGCCGGTTACTTTTTCATTCGGGGTGTCTATTAATTTGGAAAAATAACCGTTGTTGTATATTATCAGTCCATCCAGCGTTAAATTTAGCGCGCCTTCGCTGAATTTTTCTATTAAGATACGGTAGGCATAATCCAGGCTCTGCAAGGTAAATACCTCTGGCTTGCCGTCCTTCCGGATCGCAAAGGCGTCGACAGATCCCGTTTTTATGGCATCCAGCGCCTCCTGCGCTTCGGAGAGACGCAGTTTGAGACCGTCGATTTCGGACAGCAGATCTTCCGGGGTTGCTGTATCCATTTGCTATTCTTTGAGTATGATGCCCAGGCCGGGAATGACTTTTTCCACATCCGACAAATCGCCGATGAATGTCCTTCTTGGCAGTGGAAATTGCCTGACCAGCGAAGGGCTGAATATGATCTTCTGGTGCTCGGCTACCGAAGGGTTTTTATAAATGTCTATTATTTCGAGGTCGACGCGACCCTTGGGATATCGGTCACATAGTCTTGTAATATTTCGGATCGCACGCTGTGAATTTTCCGACATGCCGGTAATATACAATTGTAGCGAGACCTTTCCACTAATATCGAAGTCAAGGTTAGACTTATTTTCCATCAGCTATCACAATTGGGCGAATGTTCAATCCTATCAATACTTTTTCCTTATTCGACAGATCCCCGATGATTTTCCTTAAGGGCTTTGGCAGCTTTCTTACTAGCGTCGGGATGGCAAAGATCTCATCGGTCTCCGCCAATTGAGGGCTTTTGAGCAGGTCGATCACCTCTATCGTATATTTTTCTTTGAGATGCTCCTTGCTGTATTTTTTGATATTTTCCAAAGCAAGGATGGATTTTGGTGTTTGTCCTGCGACATATAACCAGAGTTCCCAATTCTCTTCCATTCCTTTAGCAGCCATCTTTAAGATTTATAGTTTGAGCCGTTCTCTGAAAGCACCCCGGTTTTCCCGGCGCTGTCTTTACTCTGTATGGCCGGAGTATTTGCGTTCAGGATATTGATGCCTTCATCGGTAACGGTAAAGTCTTTGATTTCATTGGAGTGACCCATGCCGCGGGACTTTTCGATATAAAGATTGCGGACCCGCACCCTTTTGCTTTCCTTGTTTCGCAATTGGACCCACGTATCAACGAGGGAGGATATGGCTTCTTCGGTCGATGAATTGTAGTTGGCGGGCCGCTCATGCGTCAGCGAAGTGAACAAGGCGTTGATCTGGTGCATTTTAAGGATATCCATTAACCTGGCGAGCATTGCGCTGACCTCACCCCTGCTTCCGATGGTGATGAGACTGCTGATGGGATCGATTATCACCGTGTCCGGCTTGAATTCCTGTATATATTTGTGTAAGGACAAAAGGTGCATTTCGAGGCCATGCAGCGAAGGGCGCGAGGAGTGAATGAAAAGGAGTTTTGACTTAATATACGGTTTTAGATCCAGATTGATCGACGCCATATTCCTGATTAACTGATCGGGAGATTCTTCGAAAGAAAAATAGAGCACTTTTTCTTTCCGTTTGCAGCTGCCGAGTGCGAAATAGGCCGCAAGGATCGTTTTTGCCGTGCCGGCTGACCCGGTTATAAGTGTGCAGGTCCCTCTGTAATATCCGCCTCCTTCGAATAGGTCATCAAGACCCGGAAGCCCCGTTGAGATGATTTCCGCGGATGTGGTATGCGTAAGTTTCAATGAGGTGATGGGAAGAACGGAAACGCCATTTTCGTCGATTAAAAAGGGATATTCGTTCGTGCCATGCGTCGACCCCCTGTACTTGACGATCCTTAACCGCCTTGTAGCGATCTGCTCGATTACCCGGAAATCCAATAAGATAACGCAATCGGAAACATATTCTTCCAGGCCCTGCCGGGTCAGGGTCGTTTCTCCCCGTTCGCCGGTGATGATGGTTGTGACTCCTTTTTCTCTTAACCATTGAAAAAGCCTTCGGATCTCGGAACGAAGTATTGCCGTGTTATTCAGCCCGGAAAACAGCGATTCAATGGTGTCGAGCACCACTCTCTTGGCGCCGATGGAGTCGATGGCATGATTTAGCCTGATGAATAGCCCTTCGAGGTCATATTCGCCCGTTTCCTGAATTTCCGATCTTTCAAGCCTGACATAGTCGATCTTCAGCTTTTTCTGCGCAATGGAAGTTTCCAGATCGAAACCGAGCGATCCTGCATTTTTAGCCAGGTCGACTGCCGATTCTTCAAAGCTCATGAACACGCCTGGTTCGTCGTGTTCCGTGATGCCTTTCATGAGGAATTGAATAGCCAGGATCGTTTTGCCGGATCCGGCGCTTCCACAGATCAAGACAGGACGGCCCAGGGGGAACCCGCCTCCCGTTATTTCATCGAGCCCTTCTATGCCCGTCGGCGTTTTGAGTAAGATATTGTGAACAGGTTTCATTATCGCATTTGATGGTGATGAGTGCGCGCAAGGTTCAGGGGTGCTGAGCGGTGTCGACCGGGGTCGGCATCGCCATTAGCATTGGAGGAAGCGCCACCGTGGCAGTATATGCGCTTAATTTGGCTTGTTCGCCCGCTATTTTGGTTTTGAGATCCATTATTTGTTTGTTCAGATCATCCAATTTTCCAGACTCACTCCTCGACTTTCTGGCGTTGCTTTTTGCATCGCCCGCCTTATTGTTGGCATCACTGGCCAATTTTTTGTTGTCGGGATCGGCATTCAGCTTTTCGGCCGCGTTTGCGTTTTCGCTGGCTGAATGCTGCGCATCGACAGCGGCATTTTCCTTGTTTTTTGTTTTTTGATCGACCATATTCAGCAACTTACCGAGTTTAAGCTGATCCTGGCTGATTTGCGCAACCAGCGTAAGAGAGTCGATGTTTGCTTTTTGCGCTACCGCTGAAGTGCAGAAAAAAAGCATCCCCGCTGAGAGTAGATATAACGATTTATTCATAATGATTTTTTATAAAATGAATGCAATTTTCTGTCGGCGGAGATAAAGGGGGCTGAATTGAAATCCACCCCCGTAAAATCCAATATCCTAATAAAAGCCGAGTCAAAGGTAGGATATCCGCCAGCCTGGCTATTACACGATGTTTATCAGGAATTACATGATTCACAGATTTCGTGCGCTTATGTGGTTCAACTTGCGGGATTTTACACTTCGGGTGTGAATGATGCAACGAAGCCGGCCCTTTGTGTAACAAACCACCCGGTGATAGTACTCACCTTTACGTAAAATATAATTTATGAACAAAACAATGTTTTTGGGCTTAGTTCTCCTGGTTGTCGCCGGCCCATTGGTCGCTCAGGAAAGGCATCAACATGCCCCGGCGGCCGTAAAGAAATCATTTCAAAGGGATTATCCGGATGCGCGTGATCCGCAATGGACTTCCGCCAATGGTCGATGGCATGCAAATTTCACCGATCATAGTAGGTTCGACCGAGGGGAAATGGTTGCCAATTATGATCGTACCGGACATCATGTCGATTCCCGGATCCCGTATGACCGGAATGATGTCCCTTCAACCGTGATCAATAGAACCGAGGGCAATTATCCTGGCGGCAAGAATTACAGCTATACGAGAATTGAGCGCACCGGGGGGCAACCCCTTTTCCAGGTTGACCTGTACCTGAAGAACAGGAACAAGACGGTATATGTAGACGAAAACGGGCATGAACAGGCGTACCATGCCCGGCATTAATACTGAGGGCGGGTTGTCGCTCAGGATTCCCTTTATACTAAAGAACGAAGCCCGCTCTCGTGAGCGGGTTTTAATCAGGGCCGATCTGCAATTCATTGCCAACCGTCCACACGCCCATCGCCTTCCAGGCTATCCGCTCCGCCTCCATTTTCTGTTCCGCAGAATGTACCCTTCCGGCAAGCGTTACCTTTGACTTTGATATCTTAACGTTGATATTACAGCCGTTTAATGATAAAGTGCTCTTCAGCACGGATTCGAGCTCCGACTTTTCAATCATGATATGCGTTTTTAAACACCTGTATTGCTGCCTAAACAGGATAATCATACAACCGCTGCGATATTTTACGCGGATACAAAAGCTCCATAAAGGTATAGATTAGCCTGATGACTCCCCTGCTCCGCATTTTTGCAGAATAGAAATATTGAGCATAAGCGATCCGGAACCTGACAACTGTCTTATCTTTTTTCAAAACAATGGTTGCCTTCCCTTCGGCCTCGATATAATAGTCGAAGGCTTTGTTGAAAAAGTATAAATGGCCCGGGAATTCGAGATCAAAGCCATTCATATCCTCGTATGCGTTTTCAATAAAGAACAAAATGTCACCCGCCGTATCGAATTTCATCTTGCTTACAAGACAGCTGGGAAATTTGAAGACCGCCTCGCTGTAATTCGAAAAGATCGCCGTACCCAATAGTTTCATTTTCCTCTCCAGGAATCGTAGATTTCTTTTGTTGCTCATAATGACTCCGTTGACGCGACTTTGCTTTTGATTTTGTTGCCAAGATAGATCAATCACGGGCTTAAATGTTATAAGGTTATTGCTGCGGGTTACATCATTCCCGTAGTGTGAAAGATGTAATGCATTTAAGGACTTCTGTAACTGCCGTTTACTAAAGAGTATTCACCTTTGGCCTGTATGCTCATCAACCTATCAACCTAAAATCAGCAGATTATGAAACCAAATGCTATCATCCAACGAATGCATAGGTCAATGCTACATCCTAATACGCGGTCTGCGATCACCTCTGCGTCGTTTTCGGCCCTCGAAAGAACGCGTTATAATCCCGCAGGATTTGTTTCCGCCCTTGCCCACGAGATCAGGAATCCGCTGTGCAATATCAACCTGGCGCTGGAAATGCTGCACACGATGAATATTGAAGAAGAACAAAGGCAATACTTCAGCATTATTGGGAGAGGATCCGGACGCATTAATGACCTGATAAGCCGTCTCTTGACCCTTGATCCGTCGGAAGAGACCCACTGTGAAATTTATTCAATACGCCAAATGCTCGAAGATGTATTGGAGATCGTCAGTGACCGGCTTTTGCTCAAAAGCATCTCGGTTGCCAGGGAGTATTCTGCCGCCGATCAAAGGGTTTTTATGGATGCAGAGAAAGTGAAGATCGCCATAACCAATATCGTGATAAATGCGATCGACGCCATGTCCCCGAAGACGGGCGAATTAAGACTCGTTACGAGATCGACCGACGAGCTGAGCTTCGTCGAAATTCACGATAACGGGATAGGCATCAGTGAGGAAAACCTGCAGCGGATATTCGAGCCTTATTTCTCCGATAAGCCCGGCGGAATGGGAATAGGATTGTCTGCGTCATTGGCTATTCTCCGGGCAAATCATGCCGGACTGGACGTTACTTCCCGGGAAGGCGCAGGCAGCTGTTTCACACTCTCATTCGACGGGAGATAACGATCAGGATATTGTTTACAGGTCCTCCAGCATCGAGCGCCTCCTATCCTTCAGTGACTTGAAATGAGAAGGCGTCAGACCCGTTACCTTCTTGAACTGTGTGCACAGATGGGCTACACTGCTGTAGTGCATCTTGTGCGCGATCTCGGTTAGGGTAAGCTCGTTATAGACAAGCAGCTCCTTTACGCGCTCGATTTTATGGGATATAAAGAATTTCTCGATGGTCGTGCCCTGCACTTCCGAAAAAAGATTGGCCAGATAGGTGTAATCATGGTCTAGCTTTTCGGCTAAATATACCGACAGATTGGTGGCCAAAGGTTCCTCGGAATAATGCACCAGCTCGATGATGATCGTTTTGATTTTCTGGATCAATACGCTCTTTTTATCGTCCATCAATTCGAGCCCGGATCTCAGCAGGGCTGCCCGCAACTGCTCGCGCTGATCCGGGGTAATGCTTTCAAGGAGATCCGCCTCGCCTAATTCAACAACGCCGAAGCGCAGGCCGAGTTTTGTCAACTCGTCCTTAACCACCATTTTGCAGCGGATACATACCATATTTTTGATATAAAGTTTCAAGGAGATAAGTCTTAAATGATGGCAGGGCTTGCAATCATCTGCTGAAGGGATGTCGATAAAGATACCGAATTTTTAAATGCCGTCAGGTCCAATGGCCGCAATTTTTGGGAGTGGCGAATGAAATTTCCCTTGAATATGTGTGAATTATGTACTCTGGTTGACTCGCCCAAGGCAAAGCCGGGATGGTCAGTGAAGGAATTATGTAATTCCTGAGAACTTTTGTGTAACACATTTCGACCTCCAAAGACATATCTTCGTTAAGGTTTTTCACAGTATATTCGAGGACGGGCCGGATCTGTATCCGCGCCCTTTCCCTGTTCCAAACCCCGGCTATGTCTAAAATAACTTTCGACAACAGTAATAATATATTCTTTCAGTCTGTCAAAAGGTCGGTAGATTCCTATTTCAAAACGCAAAATTTGAAGCGGACAGGCAACTGGAAGCTGTATTTAAAGGCATGGATACTCGTTCCGGCCGCTCTCGGCTTTTATTTATTTCTCCTTTTGGGGCATTATAGCGGCTGGATAGGCATCCTGACGTCTGTTCTCTTTGGATTGACGCTGGTATGCATTGCTTTCAATATCATGCACGACGCGTGCCACAACAGCTTCTCGGGAAAGAAATGGGTAAACAATATGATGGGATTGTCGATGAATGCGCTGGGCAGTAACGCCTTTATTTGGAAGATTAAACATAACGTCATTCATCATACCTATACCAACATCGACAGGATCGACGATGACATTGCCAATGGACCGTTGTTAAGGCAATGCACTACGCAAAAATGGAGACCGATCCACCGGTTCCAGTTCCTTTATATGTTTGTGCTCTATGGACTGAGTACCCTGTCCTGGGTCGCGGGAACCGATTTTGCCAGGTATTTCCGAAAGAAGGTACACAATACTCCGATCAAGGGAATAGATGTTAAACAGCACCTGCTGTTTTGGGCCAGTAAATCGCTGTATGCTTTCTTCTATGTGCTGCTTCCGATATATCTATTGGGTTGGCAACGCTGGTTGATCGGCTTCCTGGTTATCCATTTTACGATGGGACTCACATTATCCGTGGTATTTCAACTGGCGCATGTGGTCGAAAAGGCTGCCTTCGATGTCGCCGACGCAAAGCACAAGGTCATAAGCTCGGAATGGGCCATCCATGAAATAAGGACCACCGCGGACTTCGCGCCCCGGAACAAGATAATCTCCTGGCTGGCAGGCGGCCTGAATTTCCAGGTAGAGCATCACCTCTTTCCGCAGGTCAGTCATATCCACTATGTAGCCCTGAGCAAAATAGTACGGGAACAATGCGAACTTTTCGGCCTTTCGTATAACTATTACCCCACTGCATGCCAGGCACTTTATTCGCATATCCGGCTGATGAGAAAATTGGGGAACAGGCAGGGAAGCCCATCTTGAGTGGCGTCTATCCCGTGTGTTTCAAAAAAAGTGTGAATTTTATAACGTTTGCTCAAAATGATGTAGTACTATGGTGCCCTCCGGCCGGCTAACTTTGAGGATCAACATCTGCAATTGGCCGATACGGTCTTCAATAATGTAAAAAAAGGGAACCTGATGGATTATGTATTGCAGGCTCCTTCATACGGATGGAAGGATCCGGAAGGACGCCTCGTTATTCCCTCTTCCCGCCAGCTATTGAAAGAATTCTGGTTTCGGCTGAACATTTTCAGGACTAAAAAGAACTGGCTGGCTTTTTCCAACTGGACAAGGGTATTTCTGCTGATCCCTTGCCTGGGTATCTTTTTTCTGCATTACTTCAACTTTTACCTGCTTGGCGTCGCTTTTGTTTACAGCATGGTGATCATGGGAACGCACGGCACTATCTGGTATCATCGGTATTGTACACACAGCGCGTTTACCTTCAGGAACAAATTCTGGCGGTTTGTCACCCGAAACCTGACCATCAATATGATCCCGGAGGAGATTTATGTCATTTCCCATCACGTCCATCATGCCAGGCCGGACCAACCTGGAGACCCATATAATGCAGGGGCCGGTTTTTTGTATTGTTTCCTCGCAGATGCCAACCATCAGCCCATCTCTGATCATCTCACCGCAGAAGAATATGCACGTGTCGTGCGGATGTTGGGACACACCGGCATCCGGCCAAATACGTACCCGCAATATCAAAAATGGGGATCTGTGGCGAGGCCATATTGGTCTTTGGGTGGATGGTTACTCAATTGGATATTTTGGGGCGCGACCCTTTATCTGATCGGGGGGATGGCGACCGTCTTTGCTTTATTCGGGGCTGCCGGCTTCTGGGCCATAGGAGTCCGCACCTTCAATTATGAAGGCCACGGCAAGGGAAAGGACAAGCACAAGGAAGGCATCGACTTTAACAAAGAGGATCTTTCTATCAATCAATGGTGGCCGGGATATGTTGCCGGTGAATGGCACAATAATCATCATCTTTTTCCGTCAAGCGCCCGCAGCGGTTTCTTAAATTATCAACTGGACCTGGCCTGGTGCTATATCAGGTTCCTGAAAATCATCGGAGCCGTCAGCAGCTATCACGACTCCAAAAAAGTCTTCCTCTCTCAATACCGCCAACCTTATATCAGGGACAAACGACGTGCGCGCGTAAGCCGGGATATGTGAATGGTGCAACGAGAGGAAGGTTTTGTGTAACAAATCCCTCGATGATTTGGCTCATCTTTACCATTCGTGAAAATGTATTCGCGAGATAAATCGCAAACAATGTTAAATACGGAATCTTCGGCCAAGGCCGCCATTTCGGCGAAAACAGACAAAGCCGATAACTCTCTCATCGAAAATCAGAAGGGCGTTGAAAATCACAAGAAGGCTGCGGAACACCATCAGTTGGCGGCAAAGCACCATCTGGAGGCCGCCCGCCATCATGAGGCCGGCGCCCATGACAGAGCCGCTGAAAGTACGGTTACCGCTCATGGCCATTCTTTGCTGGCCCACGAACACCAAAAGGAAGATGCAAAACACCATGCATCGAAAAGCAAATAGGCGCGCTTGCACCGTTCGGTCTTAAATGAGGAGACCTCAAAAGCCGGGCATCGCGCCCGGCTTTTCCCATCTAAGGGTCTGCTCAGCGACGATCTTCTTATACTGGCTGAGTTCCCCGTCCAGTGAAGTCACACCGGTCTGCAATGAGCACGGGCTGCAGGATTCGAACCTGCACCGACGGCTTTGGAGACCGTCGGACTACCAATTATCGTAAATCCGTATAAAACAAAAAACCACCCGGCGTACACTGAGTGGTTTGGAAATAATTTTTTTGATTAGATCATAGTATTGCCCGCTCGGAGCGTCATTCCTTGCCCCTACTATGCCGCAGCTCTTCGGGGATGCGGAACTGATCCTCTACCCACCAGCGCAAAACGGCTTGATCTTCAAGCCGTTTTTTTTACCGCGTAGGGGAACTGGTTCGAAACTGCCGGGTTTGCAAATTCATGTGCCACGCGGAGGTCGGGAAAAGTGTTCGAACTCCCCAGGAGGTCATTGCGTGATGGCGAGGGTCTTTATTCTGCTGTCGATTTTACCTGCGCGGATTGAGCCGAAAGAGCGGACTCATGATAGTGGATCGTCCGCCAGCCTGCCTCGGTTCGTCGGAAGATCATAGTGACCCGGGCGGTCGGCTCGTATATCGTAGCACGCCCCTTGAGTTTGACCCTGGATCGGGAAATAAAAAAGGCAACGGCGGTATTTCCGAGGATGTCGATCTGGACATTCTCCAGTTGCTTTGCCAACACCTCGTCGAGGTGTTCGGGAAGGGCTGCAAAATATTGCTGAATGGAGGTCCAACCCTGAATCGGCTCTTCCTTTTCCTGTGCAACATAGATCATGGGGACATGATGACTGTTCCAGATGGCTGCCAGTTGTTTCTGGTCAAGATGGAGAAAGCCAATACGGTAGGACTCAAGCAAGGCCGAAATCGCCATCTTGGTTTTATTAGAGGATTGCGTCGCCTTTGACGATCTGGAGGTCGTGTTTGTATTGAATTGCTTGTTTTCCATAGTAACAAAATTCATCAAAATCGATGCCGAAACGAAATGGGGGATAGCTGCGCCTGCCGCCCGTGATATCGGTCCAGGGGACCTACATATCTACCTCGGGCGCCCCAACCATCCCTGGGCGCCAAAATGGAAAGTATTTATCATACTTCATCGGCACAGGATTTGAGTGACTGATTCTATGTCAACACAGCAAACCATCTTCCGCGAGCCCCATTTGAGCAAAAGGCCAGATCGATTGTCGGTAGAACGAGTTATGCGCCTTCCACCTTCGACGCTGAGTGTCGTCGATGGGTCGAGGCCATTGGTTGATGTCAACTTGGCCGAAAGTGGCGATGGCTTTTTTACTGCGGAAATCTAATTATCTAACCTAAAGTTGTATAGAAATGAACCAACGCATGAATCTCCTGACACTTGGAGTCAATGATTTGAAAAAATCCATGCAATTCTATCGAGATGGAATGGGTTGGGAAACAAAAGGCATTGTCGGTACCGAATACGAAAACGGTGCGGTGGTAATGTTTCAGCTGGATAAGGGAAGAATGTTGTGTCTCTACGAAAGAAAAAATCTGGCGTGGGATAGCCAGGTTGCATTGCAGGCACAAAGTTCGACGGAATTCTCCATAGGATATTTTGTCAACAGTGAGAACGAGGTTGACACTATTATGGAGCAAGCAAAAAGAGCAGGTGCAAATATAACTAAGGCGGCGCAGCAGGCGTTTTGGGGCGGTTATCACGGTTATTTTCAGGATGTGGACGGACACCTTTGGGAAATTGGTTATAATCCATCGTGGAAGGTTGATGATTAAAATCGGGAGGGTACAATAGCAAAGGACCATCCCATGTAGAGATGGCCTTCAATTTTTCGCACCTCGAAAGCTGTGCATCCTGTCGGAGAACTGGTTCGAACACCTTTCAAAATTTGTTGAAAGTCTGCTATAGGTAAACCGCATTTAAGTTGCCGGGTATTCAATAGTAAAAAAATGCCAATATTTGAAATTTCGAAATTTACGTGCCACAAAGATGCCTTCTAAAGTGTTCGATGTCCCCGACAGGCGTATGCTATATAGAAGGCATTTTCTCGTTTTTTGCGTCTATGATTTAGGTATGGATGGTCAGCGGATGTGATAAAATAGTAATATCTTAGGTATCGTGCCATATCTAATGTGGCATCCAGAAGATGGTCTGCAAATTTATCAATTAAAAAACGGTCAAAATGAGACTACATGAAGTCGATCGGGGCGATACATTGTCCACTCGCTTGTTGTTTAATTTCATTTCGTTTGTATCGGGGATGCGCCTGCCGGACGCGGCGCGGATCGTAATGTACCATAGGGATTTTTATGGGGATCCGATTACAGCATGGACACACCCGGCGATGCGTGGCGAAAGCAAATGGTCGGTAGGGGATAGGGAACTGATGGCTGCGATGACGGCAAAATGGAATGCTTGTGCTTTTTGCGTCGGGGCGCATAGTGCGATTGCGTCCCGGGTATTTGCCAAAGCTGTCGTGCAGACGGCGCTTACTGATTATATGCAGGCTCCCATATCTGATAAGCTAAAGGCTGTTCTCGGGTTTCTGGAAAAGTTGGAGCGTCGACCAGGTAAGGTATCTGCAAGCGATCTGGAAATGGTCCTGGCTGCAGGCCTCGGCCGGGAGGAGACCATGGATGCGTTGGCGGTGTTGACCCTTTTTAGCATTACCGTTCGTTGTGCGGATACATTCAATTTTGCGTTGCTTAATAATAAGGAGCAGGAAAAGTCGGCGAAGCGGCTCCTTGCGCAAGGGTACGCCTTCGGGAAGGCTAAGACGCCGCCACACCCGGATCACATGGCCCTTGCGGCAGACCTGCGGCGGCATGTTTTGGAGGGGCCGGGTGTGACCTATCCCGGACTGCGGCAGCGTATGGCGAAGCGCGCAGCGGGGGGAGCCGCGATAGATGCTCCCTATGATGAGCTTGCTACCCAGATCGGCCAAGCTGCTTATAAGGTTACCGAGGACCAGGTTGCCAACGTTGTGAAGCAAGCCGGGAATGAGAAAGCCGCGTTTGAGCTGATTATCGCCGCTGCTGTTGGGGCTGGACTTTTTCGCTGGGATGCGGGGCTGGCGGCATTGGAATAGCGGCCGGGTGTCAGGCTCGTTTAATCGAGCAGAACAGGAACTGTGGACAAAATCGAGGGAGGTGGCGGGTACTTCTTGGGTCCAACTGAGTTGTTCGGAGGTTTTTGTCTTGTATATCGAGTTCCAATGGTGTTGGCGGTTCATGATGTCAAGGTAAGAAAATTGCTGCGCGGACTTGTGGCCCGGCTGCCATGCAGTGGTTTGGAGGGAACTGATAATTTGCTTATTTTCAACGGATAAAATTTGATTTGATGCTGCCAAAGGGAGAACATATTGAAGGGATGCCGGCAGAGTTGGAAGCGCAACTGGCGACGGACGCGAACAGGAGACCACCGACATTGAAGACCTGATGCGGGGTTCCGATTCATATCGTTTTTGGGAGGTGCGGCAGCCCTGTGGGGTGGCCGTGCGGGTCGGGTTGGTGACTGCCGGCGTGATCCTATTGTTCGGAATGATCAACACATTGGTCATCTACCGATACATGGGGTTGGACCTGTACTTATGCCTGGTGGCGGTGTTTTTTTTTGCGGTCGGGCTGTTGTGGAATAAGCGTAAGGTGGCGATTAACCGCCAGGGAAAAGAGATTGGGGAGAGGTCCCTGGCGGAAGAGCATCAGATGGGGGCTCCGGATTTGACGCCTGACCCGGCGCCGATACCGGACGGGCCGGACGCGATCATGCTCCTCTCGGCAAAGGAGTGGCAGATTTTGAAACTGGTGGCGGAGGGAAAGACGAACAAGGAAATATCAGCGGCACAATTTATTGAAGTGAGTACGGTGAAGACGCATTTGAATAATATTTACGGTAAACTATCTGTCAGTAACCGGAATGAGGCGCGGGCGAAGTATGCTGAATTCGCGCCAAAATGGCCGGTTGCAGGATAAATCCATCCTTTTTCCACCCCTCATTTTTTGATTTTTGGCCCCGGAGAATGGACATTCGCTGCATGAAATCATTTGTCAGGTACGGTTTAGGGACAGGCATCATCAGTGGCTTATGGGGGCTGGTAACCTTTAAGGTTATCGGCTGGCTGAATAATGTCGCCTTCCATGGAAGCCTGCCGGCTGCAAACGTGCGGTCGATCGGTGGGCTGTTTAGCATCGTTATTTTGGTATTGGGGATTGCCTGGGCGATCCAGGAGGTACGCCGCCGGAATGGGGGACGGCTGACGTATGGGCAAGCGGTCAAAACGGGCGTCCTGGTTGCCTGTATCGTGGCGGTGATTGTTGGGCTGTTTACCTTGTTGTATTGTGCAGGCATCAATCCGGGCTATACGGACTTTATGGTGGCAGATGCGGAAAGGACGCTTCGGGCTGCAGGGAAAACGCCGGATCAGATTGCCCCGAAGCTGGAGGTGGTCCGGAAGCAGTTTAGCGTCGGCGCCCAGGTGGGGCAGGCGTTAATCGGGCAGGTCGTAGTGGGTAGCATTGCCTCGCTGATCCTTGGCGTATTTATGCGCACGAAGCGGTAATCATTCTTTCACAATAAAACTAAGGTGTTCCATGAAAAAATTCCTTTTGATGGTGGGGCTCGCTATAGCCTGCATACGAGGATTTGCCCAGCAACAGGGTGGAGATTCGAAACAGTTTATGTTGATCGTCCGATACCGGACGGATGCGCCGGCGCCAAGTGCTGAATTAATGAAAACTAACGGGGAGCATTGGGGTCAATTCATCGCCGATGTGGCAAAATCAGGCAAACTGGTATCGGGGCTGCGTCCGCAACAAACAGGACGGACCATTGCCGGACATGATAAAACGGTGCAGGAAAGCGCCTATGTCGGCGATAAGGCAGTCGTGAGCGCCTTTTTTGTAGTGAAGGCGGCGAGCCTCGACGAGGCGACCGAGATAGCAAAGAAAGTACCTATTTATGAGATGGGTGGTAGTGTCGAAATCAGGGAGATAATGAATAATGCGAATTGATTTGTGGCACGGAATGGTGTTCGAACTTGGACGCGAAATTTGAGATCTACAATTCGTCTAAATCGCAACTACCAGTAATGTATAGATGAATATAAATGAAATAAAAGGGTCATTATTTTCCTGATGACCCTTTAAAAGTATATGTACCGCGTAGGGGAATCGAATTCCACTATCCGGAGCTTGCGATTTTCCAGTCAATGCAACAAGCGCGTTGTCGGTCAATTTGCGAGACCCATCCGGATGATAGAGGATGCCTTCTTTTCCAAAAACCAGACAACAAGAAAAGCGGCAATACGTTTGTTACCATCGGAAAGCGAATGGTTCTTGATGACGAAGTATAGAAGGTTGGCCGCTTGCCTGGATGGTGGAATGATAAGTGACCTGGAATAATTGCTTTGGGGATGTCGCTTCGATTTTCAGGAGCATTATCCGTCATGTAGCTGGTATTAGAAATTGAACTTACCGGTGTTTTCGGTTAGTTCAAAAGGTTGATAAACAGTTGTTTAATGCCAATTTACTACAACTCCCCGGTTTTTTCGACAAGGTGCTGGTTGGGAAATCGGGATACCCAAAAGTTGTAAATTTACTAATTTAATTGGATTGGTGTCAATTAAATTGGTAATAGCATTCGCAGGTGCCAGCGAATATTCTCTATTTTTGTCGGAGGACCAGTTCCATGACACCGAAACAAATCGAAAAACTCAAGAAGAGGATAGCTGATATCAAACGCATCCTGGCAGCCGAGAAGAGAAAATTCGGCGCCTATGACGACAGCAGGGGACTGCGATACCTTCCAACAGGTTATTTTGTGCAGTTGGGGGACTATAAAGGCGGCCTGAGGTATCTCAAATGGTTTTATACGAGCTTTCCCGATGACGGCGGCTTTCCGGAATTTCTCTTTGAGACGGCAATCCTACTGTTTAAAACGGGACAGCTAAAGGAAGCGGCGGTCGCAGCCTTCCAGACGTTTTGCTCGAACCCGTACTTGCTAGACCGGTTTTTAGGCAGGCCGGTGGTGCAACTGGATATCTGGCACTCGTCCAACGTCATGCAGATCGAATACACACAGGCCCTGACCCATTCACGGGCCCAGCCGGACCTGGTTGACTTTGGTGACTGGTTGCGGCAACTGATCACGACAGAAGATTTTACGCGCCGCTCGAACAGGTACATAGAGATCTATCGACAACTGAAAACGGAAAGCGACAAAGGGAGCAGGCGTAGGTTGGTACAGGAGGCTTTTCAGTTGGAGAGAGAAGGGTTATATCCTTTATGCTGAACCCCTTCTTTTTTTTTAAAAACTATTAAGCTACCTCTACAAAACTATCCAGTTAATAAGGGGTCGAGACAGATCAGCGAGGCCGACGACAGGAGGGCGGAGATAATCCAGGTTGGGCAACAATAAGGAGCCTTTTTTTTGCGTCAAATGTCATGCTTTGAAAATGGGGCGGCCCAAATAAATTAAGTATCTTGGAAGTATGGCAGCCCCTACTACAACTTTCCCCCCTCGGACAAGCCCCACAAACAGTTCGATCCAACGCTATAGGATCGAGTCGATCGATTTATTGCGCGGCGCAGTGATGATCATCATGGCCATCGACCATTGCCGGGACCATTTGCTAAAGGGCAGTCCCCGCCCGATGGACATGGCGACAACAACTCCCCTGCTCTTTTTTACCAGGTGGATCACTCATTTCTGCGCGCCGGTCTTCGTTTTCCTTAGCGGCGTATCCGCATCCCTGGCGGGAGCAAGGCGAACGCGGCGACAGTTGACGTCCCTTTTGATGACCAGGGGGTTGTGGCTGATCCTGGTGGAGGTCGTGCTCATTGCCATCGGTATCACCCTGGACCCGGGGCTGCACACGATCATGTTGCAAGTTATATGGGCGATTGGGGCGAGCATGCTTTTACTAAGTCTGCTTGTTGGCTTGCGGGTTCCGCGCGTCGCAATTGCCATCATAGGGGCGGTGATCTTTCTTGGGCATAATGCCTTCGACTACGCCGGCGGCATGGACAGCCAGTTTATTTGGCGTTTCCTGGTATCGGCAAAAGGTTTCGATTTCCACACTGTGCTACGGCTTCCGGGCCATCACACTATTCTGGTAGTTTATGCCTTACTGCCGTGGACCGCACTCATGTTGCTGGGATATGCGGCGGGCCCAATCTACAACCAGGGTTTCGACCCCGTCAGGCGCCGCCGTCTGCTGAATCAGGTAGGGGTATCGCTCATCGTGACATTCATCATCCTGCGGGCGTTCAATTTGTACGGCGATCCTTCACCCTGGTCGGTGCAGAGAAACGCCGTATTCACGGTAATGTCATTCCTGGATGTAACCAAATATCCTTGTTCCCTTTTGTTTATGCTGATGACTTTAGGTCCGGCGCTCATCGCGCTCGCGGTGGCGGAGCGGGTAAAAAATCGATTCACCGCGGCGATAGTGGCGTATGGGAATGTACCTTTCTTCTTCTATGTGATCCATTGGTACGTCATTGGGGCGATCACCATCACCCTCTTTTACCTGCAGGGCTTCCACTCGGCGCAGGTTGCCACGGCTCGCTCATTCATTCATTTCGATCCCCCGGGCTTCGGGGTATCGCTGGCCGGTCTATACGGCGTCTGGGCACTTGTGATCATATTGATGTACCGCCCGGTGAAGTGGTTTAGCAGATACAAACGGCTGCACCGCAAGTGGTGGTTGAGTTACGTCTAGGCCGACATACCCGCGGCTGCTTTCGGCGCCGAATGCACCGGATGTTCCGGGCGCAGCGAAGCCGCGGGTCGGCAGGATGGCTACGCGATATTTTTGATTTTGACTCAATTGGAATCAAGCAAGCGAATTACGGCCTTGTGAAAGCTGCTTGGATCTTGCAGTGGACCATTGTGGCTGACGTTTGGTATCATAACGATTTTCGCGCCCGGGATCAGATGAGCTAGCGTTACTGGCTCTCTGCGCGTGATGAACTGCTCGGGCGAGCCATCTGCAACGACGGTTGGCGTTTTAATCCTCGCAAGATCGGCTGATCGTAGTTCCGACTCCACACTGTCTTGACTTATCACTTTGAGCAACTCGTCGAATCGGCTGGGTGTAGGCGGGAGTCCTTGATAGGTTGCTCTGGCTCTTGCCATATACACGTCACTCATGGATTTGAATACCGGGCTCAAGGGCTTCGGCGGGTAGTTGGATACGCTCTAATTTGGCGCCGAACACGAAAAACTTTTCGATCCGGGCAGCGATGTGGATAGCCAGAAACAGGGCGCCGCCGCCGCCTTCGCTCCATCCGACAAGGGATGCTTTGGGAATCTTCAAAAAGTCCATCAGGCAGAGCACATCTGCTGCCATCAACTCAATGGTAAATGGTTGAGAGGACGTCTTGCTTCTCGCCACGACCGGTACTTTCGGCTGGCTGTTGACGAGCAAATTTGGGACTTACTAAAAAAGCTAGGTACCGTGTCGGGGAATGAATTCGAACCATTCGGGCGGTTCGTGCAACGAATACTTTATATCCGGAATTTCGGTTTGGCTGATTTACAGTTGAATAGAGGTTTAGGAGCTTAAGAAAGCGTGCCACATTGCGGCACGAACTTCCAGACATGCAAAATGCTAAATCCCAATTGCAATACGCAGCGCAATGAACAGACCCGCCCAATAATGGCACGGAAATGAAGACGGCAATTCTTCAGAGCCTATGGTGCAGGGAAAAATAACCGTAGAACGTCGTGGCTATTGAGCTGAAAGGCCTGATAAGCCTTTTCCATGAGCTTATCCAGCTTTACTGGATCATGGTCATCGAGCTCGACCAGGCAGGTTTTATCCAATTCCGTAGTCACTCGCATATAAGTAAAGTTATCAGGCTCTTGCCGGCCAATACCCTTTTGTAAAAGGCTGATCAGGTTCTCCACTTGCTGAGACTGACCCTGCATAAATACGTCGATAATGCGATTTTTCCGTAGCCAGTAGATAAGCCCCCATTGCTTACGAGCACAGCCGTCGGCGAACTTGTGATGGCCAGTTCCCAGGCTGAGGACAGCCAGATCAATGAGGTTTTTGCCAAAGGCCTTTTGAGCCTCTATGATGGACAGTAACGCTGGATTGTTTGCGAAAACGCCGCCATCGATTTTGTGATGAAAGCTCTGCTCGTTGCCATTGAGATCCGGATACGAGGTGCTATAGGGATCAAAAAATGTCGGGGCAGCACTGGTAGCCAGCGCTGTCATGAAAGCGGGAATGTGGAGATCCCGGACGAAAATGGGATGATAATTGTTTTTGAGGACCGAAGGCCGGCCTTCCATCAAGTCATAGATGGGAATGCAGATATTAGTCTTCACATCACGTAGCCGAAGATCTTCAGCGAAGGTTTGCCTCATTAACGCTTCGAGAACATCACGTCGGTGGGAGCTGTGGAAAAGTTGCATCAACTTGTTGCGCTTGCTGCCAAAAATGGCGCTAGCGTTGTCCCTGTATAATTTCAGTATAGCTGCTGCGGGGATGCCCAATGCCAAGGCAATAGCAATAATACCTCCGGTCGATGTGCCGGCAATCAGATCGAAGTGCTGGTATAAACGAGGGCGATCCGGGTGCTGCTGGGCCAATTTGGCTTCTACCTCTGTCAGGTATTTCGCAGGAAAAATACCCCGGATGCCGCCGCCATCAATGCTCAATATGCGAAAAGTTTTACGTTGTTCCATCAACTAAATCTTGTTGGTTTATTGATTTGTCTTGGGGAGGATTGTGATCAATCCCGCCCCCTAGCCATTTCCCATCGGTTGCTATCCATAACTCATAGTGGTACAACCACTCGGACGCCCAAGGTATGATCGACTGGACGAACCACATGCCCGGATTCCATTCGTTGCCCGGGGGATAATAAAGGCAGAGTTGCTGCTTCGGAGTGCTGTAGACGTGTGGAAGTGCCGTGGCTCCTTTAGCCAGCAACAGCTTCGGATCCAAGACGTACACCGCGACACCATCTTTGCGGGAGTAGTGAAGCTTCACGGTGTAAATGCCACCCAGGGCGCTAGGCTGGAGCTTACCGACCCAGATCAATGACTGTTCTCCATCTCGTTTGACGGTACTTTGAGGAAAATAGGCCCGCAAAGCACCCGCCTGGTGGAGCAAAGAGATCCTACTCACGACGTCCGAAGTTGTTATGGTTAGGAACTGAGGTTCTGCCGGAGGCACCCAGTCTGCCAGTGCCGGCCGACATATATAGGGCTCCACTCTCGCGGAGACCGCGGGTGGCGTGTCCTGCCTGTTCAAACACCGACTTCACCAGGTTGTCGCCGAACGGACGCTCCATGCTTTTTTTGAGGGAGGGCACGTTATCCTGGTCGGCGATTGCGGCGACATCAGCGGTCACCTGCTTCAACCATATCCAGAAATTGTTTTCCTTCTCACGGCAGTCTACCCACTTATCGGCAAAATTTTCGGTGGGGTTGACGGGATTAGGAATACACCAGTGGCGCTTCCCCGTGCTCGGAACGAACCGATGCTCGATATGATTGTGCATCGTGGTCACGACGTTCTGTAGCCCGGTGAGGATATCGATCTCTCCATTATAAGCCAGCGCTGCGAGCGTAGTGATGATAATGGAAATTGGCTTCTTGTCGTCTCCGTCGAACATAATATCGCGATGGCGCTTTAGGATTTGTACAATCTGTTGCAGCGGCAGCTTTTTGCGGTTGAACGCCGGGACAGGTTTGACCGATTCATTAAGCGAAAATGATTTTCGCATCGTGACTTGCGATCGATACTTGAACCAGGAGGCAAAGCCAAACATATTGCTTAGCGGCCAGTCCAATGGATTGGTGGAGGTGAAGTAATTGTAATGCTGATTGTCTGTAATGTAAATTGCCAGAGAACGTACATTTTCCATCTCCATGTCACTGAATTTCCGCTCCATCAGCACAAAATAGTTCTCCCCAACCAGGGACGGAAGAATATCCATGTGAAACCCACGATCTTCAGCATATTGCAGCGTCCAGCATCGGCGCCCTTCCGGCAGCAGCATACCGGCATATGTGCCACTGTCTTTCAGCCTATCCCCGACGGCCATTTTGACATCATAGGCGGTCCAGCCGTTCGTGAGGCCGGATAAGCGACAGACCAAGTCGATATCGACGTGATCTTTTTCATGCACCCGCTTGATCATCGTCCCTAACAGGAAGGACCCTTGGGGTAGTATCTCGGGTTTATACGATGCCAGCGGCGATCCGTCCCTTGAAAGCCAATCCCCAACTGCTTTGTAGCTTTCTACCGCATCTTCATACTGTTTTTGGGTGATGTCGAGTTCCTCGCCCATTCCTCCCAATACCTGAGATATTTGTTGTCTTATTTCTGTATTCATTATCAATCATTTACGCTATGAATTGAGCTTTGCTTCGTAAGGATATTGGTATTTATTGTAAAATTGCCTTACTTGCGGACCCATTAAACCAACGAAAAGCGACCCCACGCTTTTTCGTATACACTGTAGAAGGAATGCCCTGGCAGGAATTCGAAACCGAAACAACGCCTGACCTCATTGAATACATGAGGATGACGGATGCCAACGACCTGTCGGCTGCTGACGATGCTTTTGTTGCATTCATTTTACGTTTCCGGGAGTTTGTGCAAAAGCTTTGCAGGACGGTGGCCGCCAATTACCGGTATGATTCCGCGATAGGTGACGCAGTAGCAGAGGAAACCTTTCGGAAGTTCAGAGCGGCTAAAACATTTTCCATCTGCAACTGCAAATCACCGAATATTGAGGTATGTGTGAAGCAGTACCTTTCCCGCACAGCAAAGCATGCCTTCATTGATATGTACCGGGCCGCCAATGACGGCAATCCCTTTACTGGGGAAGAGGAGCCCGTATACGACCTGCCGAAGATCGATGAGCTGGATATAGAGCCGGAGAGGCTGGCCATTTTGAAGAAAAGGCAGGAAGTCCTGCAGGAAATTTTATACAACCGTTTGTCAGAGAAGCACCGGATCATATACCTAACCTACAAGCAATACGAATTGGACAGGGTAAGGGATTCAGAGGACGGCACACCCAGGAAGTACAATTTACCAAGAAAACTGACAAAACGATTGAGAGAGGAACTGGAGCTTGTACAGTCAACGATCCGGAAGTATTATGAAGAAGCCAATAATATTATTGAACCTTTATTAAAATTGTATGGGAACAAGTAAATCAGCCATCACATCGGGCAATGTCCATAGCTGGCTGGCAGCTACAGGTTTTTTGTTCCCATCCAACGAGGCGGAGCTATGCCGGCTGGAAAAGCTTCTGGCGGAGGTCGTTATTCCAGAAGCCGAACTGCTGGATCCGGATGTCATATTAGGTAGGAAGCAGCGGGCGATCTTGGTCCGGGTGAAAGAGTTGGGGAGGCCATCCCAGGTATCCATGGTTGCCCGAAATGGCAAAGGCGTCGTTCCACAGCATATCCTAGACAAAATGATGAAGAATCAGAACAAATCGAAGAACGATGCTGACGGACATTCGGAAGAAAAAGCTGACTGAGTTGGCAGAATACATAGCCATGGCCCATCGACGGGGGCACGTCGTTATCCTGGAGGACATTGTGAGACGGGAAAATCTGCATTTACATTACGACAGCTATGAGAGGACCTTTGATGGCATGCTCGTATATGACGAAGAGGACTTTCATATTCATATCGACAATGACAGCGGCAATTGGCAAGGATCCAAGAAGGGTAACTTCACGCTGGCCCATGAGTTGGCCCACTATTTCATCGATGAGCACCGCATCGGCCTGAAGAACTTTGCCTTTCCGCCGCATGGATCGCGGTTTGACTTGGGCCAACAGGACCCCAAAGAACTGGAAGCGGATCATTTTGCCAGCAATTTGTTGATGCCAGCGGAGCTTTTCCGCGGCTTCAAGACACCGCGCGAATTTTCCATGAATACCATTTGGCTGTTGGCGGACCATTTCCAAACCAGCTTCATGAGCACCGCGCTGCGCTTTTCCGACATCGGTAACCATTCCACATGTATAGTGTTCTCACGGGAAAATGAAGTCAAGTGGTTCAAGAAAAGTTCTGATTTTCCAGCTTGGCCTTTTCGATTCAAAGTAGGAGGGCAATTACCTGCGCATACGGTAGCGGGAGACTTTTATCGCAATCGCAGCCAAAAGTACACCACCGTTGAAAACATCGATCCCGCCGCATGGTTTTTTCCTGCTTGGCACGTCGCCGACGCTATGCACGAGCAATGCTATTATTCCGAAAGCTATAACTATGTACTGAGTGTTTTGTGGTTTGATTGATCGCCAGTCAGAGAGCGGGGTTTGGTTTATCTAGATTGTGGTCAACTCTCGGTGTCAGCATAAAATGAAGTTACGATAAGATGGGGTGACTTTCGTCTATTTCGCCGAATTCTTGCTCGAGGACTTGTATAGTTAGTTTGATGCAGTTCGAGATTTGGGTGTATGGTTCAATATTGGGATGTCCCATAATGTTGTCGTGTAATACGTTGAATTTGTCGTCGGGAAGTGGGTCAGCGTTAGTATTTGAATTAAGACGATAGGGGTGGGCGAGTATTTTATTACGGATGTCTCGGATGTCGCCGAAGATTTGCTCAAGGCAGTCCAGGTATTTTTGGGCGTTTTTGCGTGCAATAATTGTCCGGGGTCTCGCTGCCGCGTCGCGAGAGGGCAGTCTTTCATATTCCTCCAGAAAGGAGGAGTACCACATGAATAGATAGAATATGATGCAATACATTGTGGTTTTGGTGTTGAAAAGTTCGGCATCATTTATGGGATCTGTGTTGTAGGCGAGATACATTTGGCGGGCGATGTATCTCAGGGAGTCTTCGGCATGGTTTAGTTGATTGCTGATGCGCTTCAGTATGATCAGGGAGTGACGGAGGTCCTGGTTCATGGATGTCATTTGATTTCTTAGCTGCGTTCGACGATGTTAGTGAGAAGAATGGCCCATTTTTCCTACATCATGGGGTTTTCCTCCAGTGAGCAAAATAAGGGGCAAAGTAATTTCAGTGAGATCGTTTTCAAAGGGATGTGACGTCTTTCGCAGAGCGCCTTTGTCTTCGACAGGATCTTTATCTGGATTCGGTTTCTCTAGCCGGCGATTTGATCTTTCAGCATAGGCCTGATTCCGCCATTGAGGGACCTATGATCTTGTCGAAGAAGTCCCGAGGCAGTTCGATACCTTTCTCTGCGACGGAAGATGTGATGTCTATATAGGTATTCATTGTTGAGCTAATTGTAAATGATTTCTTTCTAAAGATAAAACAATTGATCCAGATTGCTTACTTACTAGTTCCATTGTGGGAAGTCTTCTCGAGGCATTGCCTGATCTGGCGGAAATATGTTGCATGAGGTAAAGGTTGCAATGTGCTTCAGGTCTGCTTAGGCTTCATTCGGTACGGAGAGGCGTCATTTATTGTTTTGAAAATGGTTTAGAGGCGCGGGAAAAGCTTGGTTTTGTCTTGTACGTCGCGGGGATCCGCCGCTGGATACCGGTGACGTTGCTTGGAGAGCGAAGGGGGCGGACGGCTTGGTTGAAATTGATGCCGATGACCTGGAGTTTCTTTTGCAGGATCAATAATTTTTTTCAAATAGTCGTCAAGGATTCATAGCAGAAGTGCTCGACAACGGGCTTGCCGAGGACAGCTTTCTTTGCATATTGGCTAAGCGGTCCGTAGATGGTGTGGCTGCGCAGTGTTTCACTCTCAGAATGCCTCCCAAAGAAAATCCCCGCTGTGAGGCGGGGATGCACTAATCAAATACCATAACCATTAAACCTTATCCTATTAGAATTTCAAAGGTATGAGGATCGTCGGATAACTTTTGTACATAATTAAACACAAGGCGGCCTGGGGCTAGCTGGGGCGCCGGCTGAGATTGTCAATTCTCTCCTTCAGCTGGATGACGTTTTCGGTGTTGGTCTTATGGAAGATACGCTGCTTGTAAGTGGCGACATTGCCGGGCAGCATGTTCAGGCGGTCGGCGATCGTGGCATTGGTTTCTCCTTTCAGCAGGAAGTACAGGACTTCGGTTTCACGCGGGGAAAGGGTGGCGAAATCTGTGTCATTGCCTGGCTGGACGGGTGCGTCCCGCATGCTATTCGGGTTGTCGAGGAACAGCCTGAGCAGGCGAACGGTTTCGGTTTCCGGGGAGTCCTTGGAAATGAAATGCCGTATCCCGTAATAGCGGAGGGTTGCCTCATACCACTCAAACCTCAGCATGCTGAAAATAAGGATATTCAGGGAAGGGTACAGCCGGCGGACATTCGGAAGGATCTCGAGGGTCGATTCATCCCCCAGGCTTAGATCGAGGATCAGGTGGGTGTACGCTTTGCGGCGGAGCGCAGCCATCAGCCCCGGGCAACTGTCGGCCTCACCGACGTCGGGATAGCCAAACTCTACGCGGCAATGGTACAGCAGGCCTTTGCGGACGATACTATGGTCGTCGACGATAAGAATAGTAGGCATGGTTATAAAGTTGGTTGAGTGCCAATAGGAATTTTTGAGGAGTTTTTCCTCAGCCATGCTACCAATCAGCGTTAATGCATTTACAGTACAGCCGGGCCGCGTACCTTTCCCCTTATTCACGTCTAAACCTTTCCTATTATGCAACCCGGATCAGAGCCGAGGGCAGTGGTGGACGCTACCCTGGCCCGTATTCATCACGATTACTTCAATTTGCTTGATTTAACCACTCGTTTTTCGCTTTTATCTCTTTTTAATTCGGATGAATTCCAGTATGATGCGTTTTGCAGCGATTTTTCGCCGCATCCGGATGTCCGGGAGTTGAAGAAAAGTACGCTGGCGTTTGGCCAGCGTTACGGGGTACTATTGCCGCATGCGGAGCACTACATTACATGCGCGATGTACCTCTTTCCCGCCGCGCCGCTGGAAAAGATACTTCTTTTATCGATGAATTACGCGGTGGACTTTTACCTGAATGACACGATGGGTAGGGAGGCGCAGCCGACTACGGAGGAAAAGCGACTGCTCTATGAGATCCGCGACCGTTTGTCCGCGTTGGGCGACAATCTCGAGCCGAGAGGGCCCGTATCCATGGCAGAAAAGGCGAGCATCGAGGTCTTATCGCAGATCAGAAAGGATGCGCCGGCCGCATGGTACACGGCTTACCTGAGTTCGTATCTGCATCACATCGATGTGGCGCACCGACCCTATGACGCGCAGTCGCTGGGCTATATCGAGCGGACCGAAGACTATATCGACAGGCGCTGTCATATTTCGGGGATGCCGCATACGGTGTCTTTGATCGAATATAGCCTGGATGCATACCTGGATTGGGAGGCGCTGGATCGGGCCGGTGTCGGAGCGGAGCTGAGGAGGCTGAACTGGACGGTTTCGTTAGTTGGTGCGCTGACGAATGACCTTTTTTCGTTCGAAAAAGAGGTGATCGATAACCGCACGGACGCCAATCTGATCGTGATTCTAATTATGAACAATTTCCGAATGGGGCTCGCCGAAGCGATCGAACTGGCCGGTTCGATCATCCGCCATTTGTTGACAGATTATAAGTCAGGGTCGGCTGCGGTCCGGGAAAAGGTCACGGGTTCAAGCGTGCTGACCGTGGAGCAAAGGGCCGGGATCGACCGGTATCTGGTAGGTCTCAAAACTGTGCTGCAGGCCTGCTGGACCTGGCAGACGGCGACCCGGCGGTACAAACGCGAGCGGTCGATCTGGATGGAGACTTCAGTAATGGAACCGGTTGTTATGTGATCAATTGTTTTTCGAGTTCGAAATTGACGCGGAAGCAGGTGCCCTTTCCGGTTTGACTGTCGACCGCGATATCAGCGTTCAGGAGTTCGGCGAGTTGTTTGGTAATATAGAGGCCAAGGCCGATGCCCTCTGGATTTTGGGTCGATCGCTCGGTAGCAAACGGTTGGAATACCCGCGCGAGTTGGTGGGTGGTCATGCCTTTGCCTTCGTCGGAGACCGCAAGTTGCCAGGAGTCGCCGTGGAAGTGGATATTTACATTAATATGGGAATGTGGTCGAGTAAATTTCAGGGCGTTGGTAAGAAGATTGTAAAAAATCCGCGTGATTTTCAGTTTATCGCCGATGATGTACTCAGGAAATCCGAATGAGGAGACGATATCGATGCGAATGTGTTTTTGGCGGGCAATGTGCTGGTGCAGCGCCACGATCTTTTCAATTTCGGCCGAGACGTTGAAGGACTCGAGTTGAAGAGCGTCGAGCGACCCGTCCTTGAATTTCGACACTTCCAAAAAGTAATTGAGCATGTATTTATAGTGTTCGGACGCTTCGATTAAGGTGTCGGTGATCTCGCTGCTCAATACTTCGCGCGATTTCATTTTCCGGTGGATGGTGGCGCATAAGGTGCCGATGGTGAAATAGGCACCCCGGATGTCGTGCGATACGCTTTGAAAGAAATGGTTCTTCAGTTCATTCAGCCGTTCTTCGGCAGTGAGCGAGGTCTGAATCTTTTTAGAGTACGTGTGCAGTTGAATAAGTAAAAGGGTATTTTTCCGGTATAGGTGGAAAATGAGCAGGACCAGCGAAATGACGACGACATAGACGAGCCAGCGAACTAGATGGGCGGTCATTACGGAGAAGGACGCCGGCGGAATAAAATGATAGATATAGTTGGCTTCCAGGAGTGCAAGCAAGACGATAGTAATGCCAATACAGAACAGCCTCGTTCGTCTTCTTTCAAATATGAAAAAAATCAGACCGAGGATGAACAGGATCATTAGTTGTGTCTCCGATCCGCTACCCAGGATGGCGCTGAAATAGAAGGTCGCGATGTTGATGACGGTGTAGAAGAAGATGTTTGCCAGTTCAAACTTCTTTTTTTTGTTTAACCGGGTGATCCCATAGACCAGGGCGGCTTCCGCATAAGCGCCGATCAGCACCGCGGGACTGCGGGAAAGCAGATAAAAAACCAATCCGGAGACCAGGTTGAGCAGGATGATGTAGATGCACATGGTATTTACGCCGATGCAGATTCCCCGGGTGACATCGTATTCGGGGAGATCTTCGGCTCCTGCATATTTCAGAGAGTTGACCAGGCTTCTGATACGCATAAGGAAGAAGGCTTTAACGGTTATAGTAAACTACGTACGGACTCTAAAGTATAACTATTCAGTCAATGAAAAAATCGCTAAAAGGAGCCAAAGAAGACAAAAAGTGCTGTCTTTCATGGGTATTAAGAGACCATTGGTCCAGCTGAACTGCCTGAAACGGGGTGAATTTAGGGACGATTTGTGGTCAGTTATGGACAAGTGAAATTAAAGACACTGGATATTTTAGCGGCAGATTCGTATGATACTTTACTGTCCCTAAATACCGAAAAAATATGCAAGCGGCAGAGAACAAGCCAGAAAAAGACGAACTGAGAAATGTAATAGGCCAGACAGTCACGGAAAGGGAACTAAAGGAGCAACGCCGCCGCTTCGCTATCAAAATGGCTAATTATGTTTTGGCTATCCTTGGCTGTTGCATCATGATCATCGCAGGTCTCGATTATTCCCGCGTGAAAATAGTCAAGGTTGCTGTTGTCGATAATTACCGGGAGGGTGGCCTTGATCCAAAGTACCCCGTTCAGTGGTTCCATTATGCGCTGAAGTTCGGAGCGAAGGACTCGATCGAGACAATTTCCGAATCAGACAGCGGAATTAGGATCACAACGTTTTGGACGCACCCTTTTGGCCTAGCCAGTGACGGCCTGTGCGAACATTTGCCAACGGACGCAAGCGAGATCCAACTTAGTGAGCCGCTCGGGAAGGAATTGCGGTTTGCCGAGAAGAATAAGCAAGACAGTTTTGTCCGTATGGACGAAGATGGAAAATGCGCATATTACCGCCTATGGACGTCAGGGAAAAAATTTACGATCAGGTATGCAAATAGAACCATGGATTCTTTATGGGGCAAATATACACTTGATAATGCTCACGGGCATGATCGAAAAGGGTGGACGGTTATTTATGGCATGCCTGGCGGTTGGTGGAACAGGGATACACTTTTTGTGCCCGGGCAAGGTAATATAGCATTCGGTAACGGTGTTTTTCAATCGAGGGAGGAAAGTCCGTAATCGGATTTGTTGGTTTTTTAGTTAAGGTCACCGGGACACGGGCATTAAAAACAAAGAGGCGTATGCCGGAAAGACTACGGGGTGAGTTGGTCGTTGCAAAGAAAGCATGGGGCGAATCCACTAAAATAAAGCATCCGTTAATATGAGAAAGGAAATACATACA
>Ga0207695_10001273_pt1 | contig 42881 bp, 33 predicted proteins | sample KBSC54metaG_FD_184354 | JGI IMG/M metagenome (GOLD analysis project Ga0207695, IMG submission 184354) | Corn rhizosphere microbial communities from Kellogg Biological Station, Michigan, USA - KBS C5-4 metaG (SPAdes) (version 2) | ecosystem: Host-associated > Plants > Roots > Rhizosphere > Soil...
ACTACAGCTTGTAAAAAGGAAGCCTCCGAACCTAAAACCCCACAAGTAAATCTGGCGCAAGGTACTATAAAAGCTGATTGGGGCGATACTATAGACTTTTCCGGAAAAAATCTGCCTGCAGACGTTAATATTTCTTTTAATAAAATTCCTTCCCGCATCGTCTCAAACGATGGGCAACAGGTACGTTGTATTGTTCCTGTTTTTAATACAGCGCTTACCGCTTCAGTATTAATTAAATATAGTACAGACTCGACTCTGCTAAAAGACTACATTACTCTTAATGCCCCTGTGATCAGTTCGTTTACCGCAACACAAGCACTCGGTGATACGGTTGTTATAAAAGGTGACCATTTCAACTTTTATAACCTCCAGGTGAAATTTGGCGATGCACCGGCCAGCGTGGTATTTGTCTCAAAAAAGCTATTGAAAGCGGTTGTCCCTAATGAGATCAAAAGTACCCATACACCCATCAGTGTCACTTCGCAATTACAAACGGCCACCACTACTTCCAGCTTCGAGTTGTTAAAGCCGGTGATAACCGCCGTTACCCCGGGAGGCTTCATAGGTGATATGATAACGGTGACGGTCCCACAATTTCGTCCCCTTGCAGCCTACAAGGTATACCTCGACAACCAACTTGTCAGCTATGGGGCGAAAAATGTCGGCAGCTTTGCGTTCCAACTTCCCTACAAAGTTTATTTGCAGCATAAAACGAAGCTAAGTATGCGATTTTTGGATTACACTATTACCTGGCCTACCGATCTGGTGATTAAAGATAACTGGGTAATGGTGAGCGATACCGTTCCTTATTCTGTGCAAGGTTCATTCCCGCTTAATATCGGAGCCGAGCTTTACACACTGGCAATGAAAAAAGTTACTGATCCGGATCAAGCTTTTTATTTATGGCACCTCAACAAAAACGACTTTTCATGGACACAGGTGGGCCGAATACCTGTCAACGTATATCGGGCCGCAACAGACGGAAGTAAAATTTATTTTTATACTGAATCCGGACAGAATAATTTTTATGAGTGCGACCCTGTAAGCGCAGCTTGCTCAGCAAAAGCACAGTTTATTGGCCAGCCGCGTTTTCAACCCTCCATGTTTTATGCAGCGGGCAAGTTATACATTGGGGCCGGCTTGCAGGAGGGCTTCGGGGTTCTTTATCCTACAGATGACTGGTACGCTTATACACCGTCAACAAATCAATGGGTCCGGATAGCTGATATGAGGGTAGGTGCAACTGATCCTGTGCAGAATGCACAAGTTGCCGTGATCAATAATACAGCATATCTTGTATGCGGCGAAGGGTATAAATGTTACAAGTATAATATACCAACCAATACATGGTCAGCTATGCCTGATATGATTGAAGAACGTTCGCATGCCGGGGTAGTGGTATACAATCAAAAATTATATACATTAAAGGGCCTGGATTATCCTGACAACGGCGACCTCACCCACGACGTGTTTAGATATGACCCTGTAAGCAACCAATGGGCCTATATGCCATTCCGAATTGACCCTAATCAACTTGAAGAAAACGTCGGGTTTGTAACCGGAGGGAAAATTTACATGCTTACCTATGACGCCTACGGACTTAAGAATAAAGTTTATGAGGGCACGTCCCTGCCATAGATCTGCTGTATGTTTTTAGCCGATATCAATGGCTGCCGCAAGCTTTCGCTTATAGTTAGTGGCGTTTAGATAGCTCCATGCCGGGTGCTAAATTACGTTATTCTACTTAAGGGTGCTACACGCTTTGGTACTCATTCGGCTCAGTAGTTTTGGGAATCGAACCTAAATTTTGCTTCCTGTCTGTCATCAGTATGTATGGAAGGAATCAAACATTATTTGGCGCATGTCAGCCACCTGTATTGCTAAATCCAACAATTTGTCACTGACTTCGTATTTATCCAGTCTCGCTGAAAACGGTTCCACGTCCTATACCTGTTTTGATTTTGTTATTTATCTTAAACAAACCGGCATTGATCGGACTAACCTCCAACCGATTGGCAGATTCTTTGAGACAATTGGCGATTATTTTAGCTTTATCAGAAATGGACTGATAGATCAAATTATCACCCGATCTATTACGGATTTGATCGATTCCTTCTAAAATGAAGTCTTTATTTTATTTATCCTGTACACATCTAAAACCCAAATGCTCCATACCGGTGTCTTCTGTACTTTTCATCCGGCGGGCTACACGGTATCCGGTACAGTAGCTTTCGTTGCATAAGAATGAGCCTCCACGGATAACACGTTTTTTTGCAAGAGGCTCATCCGGGTCATAGCTTTTTGACGGACCCTTCGGGTCTACCGCACCACTAGCAACTGACTTATAGTAACTATTGTTGTAATAATCGGCGCACCATTCCCATGCATTTCCGGCTATATCATAGAGGCCGTAGCCATTCGGTGCAAATGAAGCGACCGGCGCCAATCCATAAAATCTGTCCCTCAAAGCATTGCGGTCAGGGAAATGCCCTTGCCAGGTATTAGCTTTTACTTTGCCTGCGTCAACCGGTTCATCGCCCCAAGGGTATAGTTTGTTTTGTAACCCGCCACGGGCGGCCCATTCCCACTCGGCTTCGGTAGGTAATCTTTTACCGGCCCACTTGCAGTAAGCCACCGCATCAAACCAGGATATATGCACCACGGGATAATTTTCTTTACCTTTTATTGAGCTTCCGGGGCCGTGCGGATGCTTCCAGTCAGCACCCTTTTTCCAGGCCCACCATTGGGTGTAGTCATTCAGGTCGACAGCCTGTTTAGGCGGGTCAAACACCAGTGATGCGGCAACCAATAAACTATCAGCAGGCGTAGCTGTGCCGGGAGGCAATTGTTTTTTCAATTCATTCCAGTCGGGCTTGCGTTCGGCCGTCGTGATATAGCCGGTTGCTTTTACAAACTGTGTAAATTCGGCATTGGTAACCTCAGTGGCATCCATCCAAAATCCATGCAAGGCGACTTTATGCTTTGGGTACTCGTCTTCATAAGCCTGCTTATTATCTGCACCCATCAGAAAATTGCCCGCTTTTATCCAAACCATCCCTTTATGATCCTTGGCTGAACTGATAACTGATACGTCCGGCCTTATAGAAGTAAGAGAAGCAAAACGCTTCGGAATATTGGACTCACAGCAAAGCGGTGCTTTATGAACAGCAACGGTGACCGGCGCTGTTATGCTGCCGTTAACCTGAGTATGCTGCTTGCATGAAACAATTAATAATGTTGAGAAGAAGAAATTACTATATCTCATGACTAATATGCTTTTTATTTTGATTTGGCCTGATCCGTTGACGGCGGTTGTACATGATGCAGCCGTCCTTTAAGCACATCTTCCCAATCGATAAAAGGATAGATATGGTTTTTCTTCGCCTGATCATCATATAGGGCTTTCAACTCGTTTAATTTATCCGGGTATTTACTGGCCAGGTTTATTCTTTCCGTATAATCTGTGTTCAAATTGTACAGTTCCCAAACGTCTTTATCGAAATTGTTAGCAGTTGAGTCAGATTTCCATTGACTGCCAGGGCTGGTTAGGTCGGTAAAATCAGGGTGGTGGTAAACTTCAGCCTTCCAGCCGTCTTTGTAAATCGAGCGAGAACCGAAAATATAATAATACTGCAAATGGTGGCGAGAGACTGCCGTCCCATCCGTAAGCGAGTTGGCTAATGAAGTACCTTGCAAAGTGTCCTGTTTAATACCCCGAATATCTTCAGGCGGATTAATACCGATCAACTCCAGCGTGGTAGGCAGCACATCGATCACATGTCCGTATTGTGTACGTATAGCTCCCGGGTTTTTGATCATTTTTGGCGCGAAAACGATCAGCGGGTTGCGCGTTCCGCCCTCTGAATTGGCATCCTGTTTCCAGTATTTAAATGGTGTATTGGCCGCCTGTGCCCAACCTAATGGGTAGTTGGTTTGGGTTCCTTCAGGTGTCCCTATTTCGCCAATCTTAGCCAGGTTATACCGAATATTCTCCTGCTCGCTATGCTGTTTGAGCAGAATTTGTCTATCAATATCCCCGTTTAATGAGCCTTCTTTACTGGCGCCATTATCACCTATGATAACGAAGATGAGCGTATTGTCTAATTGTTTGCTGGTTTTCAGGTGTTGTATTAGTCGACCGACCTCGTGGTCAGCATAGGTCAGATAACCTGCGTAAACTTCCATGAAACGTGCGTATAAGCGTTTTTCATCCGCCGATAAGGTATTCCAGGCTTTTATGTTCGGATTACGCTCTGGCAAAACCGCGTTAGCAGGAATAATGCCCTCTTTTTTCTGCTTGTCAAAAACGCGCTGCCTGTATACGTCCCAGCCTTCATCGAATTTGCCTTTGTACAGGTCGCTCCATTCATGGCTTACCTGGTGCGGTGCGTGGGTAGCTCCCGGTGCATAATACAAGAAGAACGGTTTGTCCGGCGCTACCTTTTGTTGCCGGGTCAGATAAAATATAGCCTTATCAGTGATTTGGTCATTCAGATTCCGGCCATCAGGTGTGACGTGCGCATTGTCTTCTACCAGGTCAGGCTTGTACTGATCGGTTTGCGAACCCAGGAAGCCGAAAAAGTGATCAAACCCTTTGCCAGATGGCCACCTGTCGAACGGTCCTGCATCGGTCGCATCTTCATCAGGAGTAATACCATATTTACCTACAGCAAAAGTGTTGTAGCCATTTTCGCGCAATATTTCCGCCGCAGTTCCTTTATCCGAAGGTATCCTGCCATCCCACCCAGGAAAACCAGCCGACAATTGTGTATGCGAAAAGCCTCCCACGTGCACATAATGATGATTACGACCGGTCAATAATGCTGAACGCGTGGGAGCGCATATACCTGCTGTATGGAAATTGGTATAGCGCAGACCCAGACGCGCCAGCGTATCAAAATTGGGTGTACTGATCAATCCCCCAAATGTGGACGATGCCCCGAAGCCTACGTCGTCCAATATGATCCAAACTACATTTGGTGCACCCTTGGGTGCTTTGGGGTTAGTTACCCATGACTCTTTTGAATCAGCAAATGTTTTTCCCTCAACGCCCTGAAACGGCTGTTGCTGCTGCGTATAGGTTTGCGCGCCCGCAATATTGGTGAAAAGCGATCCTGCCAGTAAAGCTATTGACAGGGCTTTGATTTGATTAGTGTGCTTCATCTTTTAATTGTTAGACAATACCGGAACTGCGGCTGATTGTTGTTTTACTGTTTCTTTCTTTTCCTTATTCGCTTCTCTTCGGGCCAATGCTTCATAGTCGTCTTCCACTCTTACTACGGGGCCGTTTGGCGCCAGCTCACTGCCCTCAACTTTCGATTTGAATATTGGCCAAAGCAATTGTGCGGTCCATTGATCGCCTTCATAATGGGAAATGCCATAGGCCGAGGGGTATTTACGTGAAATGAGCGCGGTGCCGAATAGGATGTCCCACAAAAAGAACATATTACCAAAATTACCTTTGTAATGACCAACCCCATCGTCGGTAGTGGCGGCATGATGCGCGTGGTGTGTTGCCGGGGTCGAGATCAGGCGCTCCAGCACCCAGGCTATAGGATGAAGCACTTTGTATTTATAGAATGGTTTATCCCATGGAATGCTCGAATGAGCCAGGGTCGTGATTGTCGATTTGATAGCCCTAACTGCAATTGCCGGGATACCTAGGCCCAGGTAAACTAATGCTGCCGTTAGATATATCTGCGAGAAAAAGATCGTATAAATGATATTCTGCCTGCTGGCCATTGCCATGCCCATATAGGATGCCGAATGGTGCGTGCGGTGAAAACGCCACAACCATGGAATCTGATGATGCAGCCTATGATACCAGTATTGAGTCAGGTCATCGGCTACCGCGATGATGGCAAATCCCCAGAAGAAAGGTACCCAGCTAAACACATTCTTGGCATCCGGGGAAATAAATGGCAAAAAGTGTAAGCTGTAATAAGCTACCAGTGGCTGTATCACTAGTCGTGGAAGAATAAAGCAGCTGATGTCTACCCAGCGTTCGTTTTTTGGCCACTTATTCCTGTAAAGACCAAACGTTACTTCGAGTATGCCTATAAAAAAGACCAGGAACGGGAAACCGATACCATTCAGATTATCGATGATCGTTTTGATAAAATCAATCGTTGCTTCCATTGTTTTGCGAGTTTTTAGAGGTTATTGTTTTAGTGTTTTCTAGGTGTTGGGTTTTCTTTTCCCATGGCCGCTGCCCCGTGATCAGAAACGTAATGAACATTGCTGCGATGGGCAGGATGTAAATGAACAGGCTCACGATCACATTCCTGGTGATCTGATCCTTAGTTGCTTTTTCCACTTTCATGATTTGCTGGTTTTGATGTAGTTTGTACTGAACCTTTTTGACTGGTATGCGAACTGAGCGCATGCTGGGTGAACCATAGTCCGCCGACGATAATTGCAAAGGGAACAATGGTGACAACAATGCCTACCAGTATTTTTTTGCCGATGAGTGATACATCTGATAGTGTCATAATTATTTTGTTTTTAATGGTTAAAATTTGAGATCAATACCCCGGGTTTTGAGTCAGTTTTGGATTAAGCTGAATCTCTACCAGCGGTATAGGGAACAGCGTGTTTTTAGACGATGCAGCCGATTTAGCAGGGATCTTGTGGAGTGCATCCACCAACACAGTGCCTCCCCGGCGCACCAGATCGAACCAACGATGGCCTTCCTGGATAAATTCCTTTCTTCGTTCCAGGAAGAGCGAGTCCCTAAAGTCGGATTGGCTCAAGCCTGCAGCAAGATTAGGCACGTTGGCGCGGGTTCTTACCTGGTTGATTGCAGCATAGGCATCTGTTGTAGGACCGCCATTCAGCTCATTTTGAGCCTCTGCATACATCAGCAGCACATCGGCATAGCGCAATACCGGGTAGTTGATACCGCTTTGCCCCTGTGTAGTAAGGGGCGTCAAACTGTAATCGACAAACTTGTTGAAGTAAGGCACATAAGGATTGTTAAACACCACTGTTTGCCCTGTGGCAGCATTATAAACCGAACTGTAAAATGTAACTGCCCGGCGCGCATCAGTTGCGCTGAATAGTTTGTAAAGACTGCTGTCAGCAGGTACATCTATCGGCCATGTTTGTGTATTAAATGAGGTAAAGCTCAGGCTCAAATACTGCTCGCTGTTAACGGCCCCCAGATTGGTTTCAAATTGAACTGAAAAGATATGTTCCTTTCCATTCTTGGTAGCTTTTTGAAATGCATCATAATAGTTTGGGAAAAGGGCATAGCCATAGCCTCCGCCTATAACGATATTAAGCTGCGCTAATGCGTTTGTCCAATCCTGTTTTGTCAGATATACTTTAGCCAATAAAGCATGCGCTGCGCCCGCGGTTGCCCTGCTGACGTCAGTTCCTGAATAAGATTTTGGCAGACTGGTTGCGTCCTTCAAATCGCTAATAATTTGATTATAAATCGAGTCGGTAGAAGTGCGGCCAACCAGTAAGGCAGTAGGGTCGATCGTTGTTGGATTATGCAGCACCAAAGGCACAGCTCCATAAAGGCGCACCAGGTTGAAATACAGCAGCCCACGTATAAATTTCGATTCCCTCACCAGCCGGGCACGCCATGTGGTGTCCATCTGGATAGACGGAATATTATCTATGGCAATGTTGGCGCGGTTAATACCATAGTATAGCTGCTGCCAGACCTTTTGTACACGGCTGTTGGACGAGATATAAGATACCGTACCCAATGCCCGCACGTCCGGGTTGGTATTGCTTGGACTGTAAATCTGGTTATCGCTGGCATTCTCAGTAAGCAGATTCAGCTGACGGCCATACAAAGGGAAGTCGCCTGCCGGATCGCTGTTCAATGTACTGTATACAGCATTCACAGCAGAATTAGCGTCTGAAGCAGTTTTGTAAAACTGAGAGGCTACGATGACCGAACTTGGATTTTCATCCAGTTTTTTGCACGAGTATGTTCCCGTGAGGGAAACAGCCGTGAGAAAAACTATCAATTTTATGTTGGATATCTTTTTCATCTTTTCTTATTCATTTTGGTTTAAAACGTGACATTTACCCCAGCCAGGAAAGTGCGTACAGGCGGATAGGTGCCGTAATCGATACCCTGTTTGGTATTGTCGTTATCATAAAAGTTTGCTTCAGGATCAAAGCCCTTGTATTTGGTGATGGCCAGCAGGTTTTGACCGGACACATATATCCTGATCTGTTTGGCATGGATCCTTGATGCCACCAGGCTATTGAAATTATAACCCAGCGAGGCATTTTTCAATTTCAGGTACGAGCCATTTTCGATATATCGGTCAGTAACCTGCGGAACGGGTGAGTTCGTTGGCCTTGCAACTGTACCGTTAGGATTAGAAGCGCTGTAACGGTTAAGCAGCTCGGCTGATACATTTAAAGAAGTGGTCGGTCTTTCGAGCGTTTGCTGTAACAGGTTAAATATTTTGCTTCCATAAGACCCCTGGAAAAACACCGACAGGTCGAATTGACCAAAGGTAAACGTGTTGGTAATACCGCCAGTAAATCTGGGCTGGGCGCTGCCCAGGTTATGTTTATCCGCAGTGGTGATTTTGCCATCTCCATTGGAGTCTACATATTTTGTGTCGCCCGCTTTTTGAGGGACGCCTGATAACAATGGTGCCCCGTTTGTAAGATCAGCAGCAGTGAGCAACCCGTTGGTCGAATAGCCCCAGAACGTACCGACAGGTAAGCCGACTTTGACGATCACGGGCGATACCTGGCCGATAGGCGCTATCGGGAAATAGCTGGTTACCCCAGTACCAAGGCTCAGCACTTTGTTCCGGTTAGCGGCTACCTGCAGGTTGGTTTTCCATTTAAACCTGGCCATTTTGACATTTTCAGTATTGATGCCTAACTCCAAACCTTTGTTTTCGACGCTTCCTACGTTTTCCAATTCACTGGCATAACCGGTGTACAGTGGCAACGGAACATTCAATAACAGATTTGTAGTTTTTTTATAATAAGCATCAAAAGTCAAGTTGATACGGCCATCGAAAAAGCCCAGGTCAAAACCGCCATCATACTGGGTAGTGGTTTCCCATTTCAGATCAGGATTCGGCAATTGCAGTGGTGCAATACCGGTAACCAGCTTGCTGCCGAAATAATAGTTCGTCGGCGCTAGTGCTGAAAGTGAGGCATAGGGTGGTACTTCCGAATTACCGGTCTGGCCGGCGGTTAAGCGTAACTTAAATGCACTGATCGTATTTACAAGCGGTTTAAAAAAGTTCTCCTGGTCAACATTCCACGAGAACCCGGCAGAAGGGAAATAGCCCCATTTATTGTTGGAACCCAATTTTGACGAACCATCAGCACGTATAGAAACGGTAAAATTATATTTGTGCAGGTAGGAGTAGTTCACCCTTCCCAGGTAAGAGTTAAGTGCCTGGCTCGATGCGGTGGATGTTGGTAGGTTAGGAACTCCGGCGTACGACAAATTGTTGTAAGTCGTCAGGTCATTTGGAAATTTTTGTGCCGAAGCAACGACCGATTTAAACTGGGTATATTGGGTAGTATAACCCGCCAGGATAGTTAAGAAATGTTTATCGTTGAAGTTATGGTCATAAGTAAGCGTGTTCTCGTTCAGCCAGCTTAACTCGTTACCAGAGCCTATTGAAGCATAACCACTTGCTGCATAGCCTGTCGAACCACCAGCAGGCGACCCGGTATAGGATGGCGCATAATAATCCTGCGAAGTATTCAAAATATCTGCGCCGGCGCTGACCTTTAATGCCAGGTCGGGTATAATTTTATACTCTGCAGCAAAATTGCCCAGGAAACGGTCAAGCGTGGTTTGATTGGTGGTGGCTACAATGTCCTGTATGGGATTGGTTGGCGTTGTCAGATAGGGATTAGCGGTATTATAAGAACCATCGGCATTCTTAATGAGCGCCAAAGGCGAGGTTGTCAATAGATTAGCAAAAGCATTGCTGAAATTGATGCTATTGTATGTGCTGCCATAAAGCTTGTTTTCAATAGATTGGCTGCCGAATGCGTTGGCGGTAACTTTCAGTTTTTCGGAGATATTCTTTTCATAGTTAACACGGGCCGAATATCTTTTGAAACCAGAATTCAATATAGTACCCTGCTGATTAAAATAATCACCCGAGATCAGGTAACGGGATTTTTCATCGCCCCCTGAGATTGTTAATTCGTCATTCAGAATTGGCGCCGTACGCAAAGCCGCCTGCTGCCAGTTTGAGCCGGCGCCGGCCGAAGCTATTTGGGTGGACGAAAATGTAGGAGCCAGTCCGTCGCTTGCATTAACATCGTTCACCAGTTGTTCCCACTGCGTGGCGTTTAACAGGTCGAGCGTTTTAGATACCTTCTGTATACCGTAGTAAGAACTGAAACTGATATTGCTGGTGCCTTTTTTACCGCGCTTGGTGGTGATGATCACTACGCCGTTGGCGCCGTGCGAGCCATATATTGCGGTCGCAGAGGCGTCTTTCAATACTTCAATCGATTCAATATCATTGGGATCGATTGTCGATAATGCATCAACGCTTGTTCCGTTTGAGCCGACGTTGGTGTAATCGTTATTATTATAGATGATGAACCCGTCGATCACATACAAAGGCGCATTTCCAAACGAAATAGAGTTGCCACCACGGATGCGCACGTTGGCAGTACCTCCCGGCTGCCCGGAGTTTTGGGTTACTGCCACGCCGGATACACCACCTTGTAATAGATTATCAAATGATGATGCCGGCTGGCTGAGTAATGTCTTGGGAACTGAGGCAACTGCACCTGTCAGATCACTTTTACGCTGCGTACCATAGCCAACTACTACAACCTCGCCTAACTGGCTTACTATATCTGAAAGCTTTATGGTGACAGGCGTGCCATCCACAATAACTTCCTTGGTTTTGTAACCAATGTAGCTGACTATCAAGGCATAAGGTAATCGTTGCCCGGTAATAAATGTGAAACGGCCATCCGAGCCGGTCGATACGGAGTGAGTGACCCCTTTGATCTGCAGTGTTACCCCGGCAATGGGTTGTTTGGTAACGCTATCGATGACAATACCTTCCTGGTGCGAATTGATCAGTGGAGCGCTAGTGTTCTGCCCAAATACTGCTGCGGGAAGTATTAAGAAAATTAGAACTCGAAGAAATGGGTAGATGTAGGTTTTTGCATGGACATATATTTCCATATATTTAACTGTTTTATGTTAATGATTCAATCGTTAGTAAAACCGGGGATGATGAACAGTAGTGATTGGCGTTACGGCTGTTCACTCATCCGAAAAGACCGGCGAGGCTTCCTTGCCGGTTATTTTTTTGAGTAAAAATTATTTCATGCACATATTATTTCGTTGTTAAGATGTTGGTTACCGGGAAAGCTTTCGTCTTCAATAAATAGATTAACCGGGATGAAGAATGATTTGTGAATACTGTTCGTTAGCGGCGACAACAACAGACCATACCCAGTGCTTTTGCGGAACAAAGCATTCGATGAAAACCGGAAATACCCTTATCATGAGAGTAAAGTTTCATTTGTATTAGTTCTTCGTTGCAAATATAAAAATTAAAGTAATAAATACTATAAAATCTATCTATTTAATAGTATTTATGTTGCTTTTTATAATTAGGTGGGGTTAAATGTTCGTAATTGTCATATTATCAATACGTTAAGTAAATAAGTAACGGTTTTATCCGTCCAAACAGATGCCGGAAATGCTACCTTCAAACTTTTGTCTTTTTGGAATACCCTGATTATTTGCCAGAAAACCACAGACTTTGCATCCTCTGTTTTGTCCTGCTTTAGCTACATATCCAAAATAATATTATGCGGAAAATATCGTCGGGGCGATTTTCAAAACAGATGGATTTGAAATACGTATGACCGCCTATTCGAAAGACAAGGGGATAGATTTCTTTGTCTTCGACCATGGGCACTCCGATTAGGTCGGAGTATAAGTCAAAAGGTCAAATAATAAAATAGATAGCAATTTAATAGATAGGTTTGAGGGAGCCTTAATCGATATTAAACGATTAAAGCCGTAATCTTGGCTTTTGTTTTTTTACCCTCTTTCACTTCGTTCCTTTCAGTTAGGGTGAAATCTAAATTTCTTTTAATGATTTGATATCCATTACTACAATATAATCCAGTCCGGCGAATTGTATCGCCTCGCTACTGGTCGGGTAACGGTCAATAACCTGCCCTAAATTATGCCAGGCTTTTTCTTTCACGCTCATAAAGCTGTGTTTGCCTGTTTTTTCATTGAATTATTTGATGTGCATGATGTTTAATTTTTTGATGATTAGTATTCATTTTCATTATCTCTGTTTGAAGCACCCTGCAAGCGATAGTGAAGATGAGGAACCGGGAATGTTCGACTAATTCCCAACGGCTAAATGGAAAGGGATATTTTAATACAGAATGGTGAATAAGTACGGCCAACGAAAAGGCCGAGTTAATAAGATGTATATTATATTATTGTTAACAGGAGACATTATAAAATAATCTTATTATTTTTATAATCAATTACTTAACTTCTAAAAACCTTATTACCATGTCACCACTACCATTTACTAAACCTGCCGCTGTTAAGCTAAAAGTTAGCTTCGCCAGTAACTGCGATGATGTTCAGCTCACCTGGAGAACCTTGGACGGACAGAATAAAGATACACCCGTGGAGGGATGTCTTGGTTTTTTGATTGAAAGGCAACGCCTGACCGGTACGGTCTGGGCAGACACCGAAATTTTAAGAAACCGAGTTGGTTTCGATGCGGCCGGCGTGGATATTAACAAACCTGAAACTTTATCTCAGCCCTCTTCCATTTGGCCTTTTCAACGATACGACTGGACGGAACACGGGGCAAATAACAATGAAAGCGTCCGTTACCGCATATCCTGTGTAGGAAAAAAAGCTGATACGGTGATCGGTAAAACTGAATTAGCCGTCTTGGCGCAGTCAGACTGGACCGCCGAAATTAAAGTGAATGCAATGGCTGGTGCCGATACCGAGGTCTATTTTAACCGGGGGGCTGTGATGTCACAATATGTGGCACGCATCGCGCGTGAAAAGAATTGGAGCGCGGCTGATATTTCGGCAAATGTCAAATTATTGAAAGAGCCGCTACGTATTTTCTTATCAGGGGAACTGAGACTCGCGTTATTAAAACTATTAGATTCAGCTATCCAAAATCCTTTTTTAGAGATTTACGCCGCCCTATTCGAACTTGCAGACGATGAACTGATCGGCAAATTAAAACAACTTGGCCCACGTGCCCATATAATACTTACAGATGGGGCAAACACCAAGCAGAAAAAAGGCCAGCCTGTCGAGTATGTAGATGAGAATAAAGACGTGAGAGGCAAACTGAAAGGCGCGGGTGTTGACGTTTATGACAGGATATTGGCTAAACAAGGGCTCGGCCACAATAAAATCCTCATTACCGTTGATAACCGGTCTGATAAGGCGGTATCTGCCTGGACAGGAAGTACGAACTGGACGTCAACAGGCCTGTGTACACAGTTAAATAACGGGATATTATTGAAGAATGCGGAGGTGGCAGGACTGTACTACACCTATTGGAAAGAACTGAAAAAAGCCGGGAGCTCCTTCCCGGCAAATCTGGTCACCTTCAATGGCAACAAACCTAAAGTAGTCGGTCAGTCGCAAGCCTGGTTCACCAGGACGGAAATTGCTGCGGCGCATGTTACGCCTGTCGATATAAAATTTTTACAGGATCTCGTTAACAGCGCCAACAGTTCGATACTGTATGTGATGTTCCAACCCGGCGGTGAACCATTGGCAAGTATCGTGGCACAAAGTAAAAAGCAGGGTATGTATGTACGGGGCGTGGTCAGCACCGTGATTCCAAGCAATAAAGAAAAATTCAGCCTGATGGATGAACAAGGTGAAAGGCCCTATACCACAGACCTGAAACAGCCAGACGGCATTTCCAAGGACTTCGGCTGGTGGGTTAAAGAAGTGACACGTAACATATTTATAAGCCAGATCGGTTACGCAATAACACATGCTAAAATGATCGTCATAGACGCTTTTAGTGACGCGCCTATTGTTGTGACAGGTTCACACAATTTTTCTACAAGTGCCAGCCAGGCCAATGATGAGAATTTTGTAGCCATTACAGGCAATAAAGAGCTGGCAAGGCATTATGCCGTAGCATGTATTTCGACATACGAGCACTATCGCTGGCGGGCTTATAATGCAGAAAAGCACGCTGTCAATGAAAATGTATGGAGCCATCTTAATAGTGACCCGGTCTGGCAGCAGAATTATTTGCAAAGTGACCGATTACTAAGGCAATTGAAAGAATGGTGCTAAAAAGCCGTCAAAGACAGCTTTTTAAGTAAATACAGCAAGGGATGCGGGCTATCTTACCTCGCGTTAAATACGGTTTCCAAAACGATATTTTTCTTTTGATCTTCCTTTATGAACATCTGTCATAATTATCTCAAAGTCACTTAAATCATATAAGCGGCTTCTAATGAAGCTAGACTTACCAGCCGCATTGCAACCAACCACAAAAACTAGTTCAAGTTCGTTCATTAAGGAATCAGCTGCTTAATAACGGTATCTTCAATTTTTAAGGGCATGCCGTTGTTATCCATTATGATATTTACTTTTACCAAGTATTCTTCTCCGTTTGGTAATTGTTTCCGATAATAATCGCCATCACCTTCAAATTTCGCGTAATATGGATTTCCGAGTTCAAAAGCTCGTTGTTTGCCCAATAAGTACATGTTGTCCATGTTCCTTAAAAGTTTTTCGACGATTGGAGACTGTTTCATTCTGCAAATTAACGATTTTTGCTGTCATGTATCCTTGATTTTGCGAACCCCAAGTCGAAATGTCTCTAAACGCAAAAAAGCTACTCATTGAGTAGCTTTTCGTGAACCCTATGGGACTTTTTTCGAACCACTTTATATGCAGTTTGAAGTCTTTCGCTGGATTTTAACTGGGGTTCGATTCCGTAGGAAATTGAACTTATGCACTGAGCCACTGTTTAACTAATTATAAACAGCAAATCGCCTAAAAATATACTTTCATGTTCCGCACGGTTCGGCGAAGCACGGTCCTCGCGTGTGGTATTTGTTTTTTTTGCAAAAAAAAACACCCACTCACCGAATCTTTAAGGCTCGTATGAAAGCTTCCGGTTCTTTGCACTGTTTTCTGCCGAACCGCATCTAATACCAAGTTCTTGCTGTCCGACTTACTATCCTTTCTTCTCCCAATAGAAAACTTTCTATCTTTAAGCCTGGCAGCTCAATTATAAAATGACCAAACAATTAGCAAAACTTGACGGCACCTGGCTAACCGTTTACCAGGAATTTGAAGGCAAAAAAATTCCCTTACCCGTATTCGAAGGACAGAAACTGATATTAAGCGAAAGTACCTACACCCTCGTCGCCCCCAAGAACGATGAAGGGATCATTAAAGCAAACCGGGAGAAGCTCGATATTTACGGAACCGACGGCGCTAACAAAGGCAGACACTATTCCGCAATTTACCGGATCGACAATAACAGGCTCACTATTTGTTACAACCTCGCCGGCGGTGCTTACCCCTCCGATTTTAAAACCGAAGGCAAGCCGCAGCATTTCCTTTCGATATTTGAGCGGTCGTAAAACCAGGGCCACCGATTTTGGAATAAGAACACCAGGTAACAGCTTTACATAACGACGTCTTTATAAGACTGTATCTCCCTGGGTCCCTCACTTTAAGTCAGTACAACAAACCCCAAAAGTATCGCCCCTGGCATATCGCACACTGATCCATCGCTGAATACCCCCCCCCTCGCATTTACCCGAAAATAACAATTGGTTAATTTTTGATTAATATCCCGCAGTGTACTTTTGACACCATAATTGCACTGCATACCGGTTAATATCGTCACCGGAGCCGGGTTTTGCATCAACACTATTCTTATGAAAACACTTTCGGTTATCGCATTTTTTTTCACCCCATTCCTTTTTTCACCCGGCCTGCGCATGGACATCGCTAAGCAGACCACTGTCGATTCGCTCGGCGCCTGCCAGGGCATATCCTGTCAAAACAGCAAAGCCTTTTTGTATGGCGACCGCGAAGTAGGGATGATCAGGCAATTCCATTTTAACAAAGACAGCTTAATTTACGATAATAAAGAATGCAAGCTAACCGTCGGCGGCGCAGACCTGATCAATCACCCAACCGGGATTGCATATCACAACGGCCTCCCCGTTTTTATCGGCAACTCCATCCGCCTCAACAAAGAAGGCACCTCCTGGAAGGCCGTTATTTACTGCATCAACTGGAACGGCTTATGGAAAACCGGCACTCTGGATGGCAACTTACTCAACACCGTTGAAGACGATGCCTGCATACAGGGCACCAGGCCCGAGTACGTCAGGTATCAAAACAAATGGTATGTTGCCACCGCCGATTACGGCGATCACGGAAACGAAGTACGCCTTTACGACCCCGAACTTCTGCGTACCTGCAAAAAAACCAGCGAGCCCGGCGTATTATATAAAAAGTTCACCTGCACGCCCTGGGTGCAAAACTTATATTACCTCGCCGATAAAGGAATTCTCGTCCTGATCCAGAACCAAACCGAGGGACGAAAATGGCGATTCACTTACGTCGATCTTGGAAAATCTATTGAGGCAGGCCGGCAACAGGTAATAAAGGTAGTGGACGTTGATGAACGCGAAGATGAATTGGAAGGATTCGCTTTTACCCGCAATGATGATGAAGGTATAGCTGTAACATCATCCCGCAAAAACAATGTTAATTATATGAACATTGGCTGGTAGCGTAAAAATTGAACAAACATCTTTTTAATAACATGCCCTTAATTGACTCTTGATACTGGCGGGATAGATTTGTGGCGTTAAATTCAGGCGATATGGTATATCAAAATTTGTCAGAAGAACTGCTGTTGATCAGGTGCAGCCATGACGATGCCGGAGCCTTCCGGGAACTTTATCATCGATATAAAGAATTTGTATTTACCGTGGTTGCCGCCAGGCTTAATGACGAGGACGAAGCAAAAGACATCGTTCAGGATATTTTTGTAAATTTATGGGCGTCTCGTGCAAACCTTCATCATTTAAAAGACTTTAAGCCCTACTTATATGTTCTGAGCAGGAACCAGGTTATATCTGCCTATCGAAAAAAGAGCATACGTATCAGGGGAGAAGCTTACCTGATACAGCAACTTTCTGAGATTGAGCTTTCAGCAGAAGACCGCCGGCTAGCCCGGGAACTCCATAATACGATAGTTCAGGTTGTAGACCAGCTCCCGGAGACTATGCGGCATTGCTATAACCTAAGTAAAAATGAAGGCAAACGGAACGGCGAAATTGCCGGCATTTTAAATATTTCTGAGAAAACTGTCCGCAATAATGTTTCAGAAGCTCTCAAACGCCTTAAATTAAATTTGCAGAATAGCCACCCCGAATTGCTGATACTTTTGTTGTTTTCAATTTTTAGTTTCTGACTCCTCTCTTCCGGTATTTAAAATAACCTTTTCTTAATATTTCCTTAAAGGACAATCCGGATTCCAGTGCGTGCTGTATTAAAAGCACCATCAGTGGATAACCGGATTAAGGAATTATTTGAACGCTACCAGGCGGGGCAGGCCACCCCTGAAGAAAAAAAACTGGTAGATGACTGGTTTGCCGGCTTTAACGATCAGGGAAACGAAATTTTAGAGGAAAGCAGGAAAGCTGCTTTCTTTGACCAGTTGGACGAGAAAATTCATGGATTATTTCCGGTTCATGAAAAAAAATATTGGTTAATTGCCCCATGGCTTCAGGTGGCCGCTGTCTTGTTCATTGGTTTAAGTATTTTTCTATTTAAAATCCTGGGAGGCCGGCACGATATAACTTCGCCTGTTACATACACGTTCATTTCCGCCCCGAACGGAACAAAAAAGCAACTGACATTATCAGACGGAAGTTGTGTATATCTGAATTCGGGTTCACAGATTGGTGTCCCATCAGATTTTGGAGTCAAAAACCGTCGTATTTTCTTGTCCGGGGAGGCATTTTTTGTAGTAACCCATAATCCCTCAAAACCATTCAGTATAAAATCAGGCAAATTAATCATAGCCGATATAGGCACTTCTTTTAACGTTAAAGCATATCCTGATGAGGGCGAAATAAAAGTTGCGGTTGAGAGCGGTGAGGTCTGCATTAAAAAAAGTGATTCAGGCGACGAATTAAAAACCATTGCGCGCTCCTTGGTACGTAATCAGCAGCTTACATACAATAATAAAAGTGAGGGTCACATGCTGAATTACGTCCAAACCAGTGACATAAGCTCATGGAAACAAAATCAGCTGCGTTTTGAAAATGCTTCATTTAATGACATCGCCCACACATTGGAACGATGGTATAATGTCAAAATAACTCTGAAAAATGATAATCCGCATCTGAGACATTATACGGTAAGCTTTAATAATGAGCCGGTTGATCAAGTACTATATGTGCTTGAAAGGCTTTCTGGCTTGCACTATCAGATCGATAATAGAAATATCGTAGTCAACCTCAATAACTGTAAAAAGCAATGAAGTAAAACGGATTTAACAAAACAGGGAATGTGCTACCATTCCCTGCCTAAAGCGGGCGCTATAGTAGTGCCGGCATTTTTAAACGACTATACAATCATTAAAAATTAATCGAAAATGCAAATTTTTTATCGAATCAAGTCCTTTATTGTTTCACTAAAGCAGATCATCGCAATAACAATACCTTATTCCCTTGCGGCTCTTTTCCTATTCAACGCAGGGATACCAGCATATGCCGCCGAGGGCCAGACCATCAATAATACACGCATCTCCATTTCGGCTGAGAACCTGGCACTTAAAGATGTGTTTAATATCATTGAAAGAAAAACCGAGTTTATCATCGGCTATGATAATTCAATTGATACTAAGAAGCGGGTTACTGTAAATGTCTCTAATAAGACTGTAAGTCAGGTTTTACAGCAATTATTGAAGGACTATAAAGGCACCATCAGCCAGGTAGATGAACACCACGTAGTAATCAGGGTCGAAAAAGTGCCGGTAATTCAGAAAGCTCCTGCAAAAGTACAGCATATCCAGGTAACAATCAGCGGTACTGTTACTGATGAACAGAATCTACCGGTTCCTGGCGTAAGTGTATATGAAAAAGTATCCCACAAGGGAACTGCTACTGATGGAAATGGCAAATATTCCATCACTGTAGAACAGGGAGCAACATTAGTGTTTTCTTTTGTCGGTTACGAAAGCCAGGAGGTTGTCTTGACCAATCACGCAGAAGTCAACATCAAGTTGAAACCATCCAGCAATATATTAAACGAGGTGGTTGCAATCGGTTATCAGTCAGTACGAAAAAGCGACTTCACCGGTGCGGTGGCTAGCGTTAAGGCAAATGAGCTCAATCTCACCGCACCCACGGTAGGCCAGGCACTAGTTGGTAAAGTGGCTGGCGTACAGGTTTCGCAGATAAGCGGCGCCCCTTATCAAAGCACGAAAATACGAGTGAGGGGTGTTGGTACCATAAATGCAAGTTCTGACCCTTTATATGTAATCGATGGTTATCCTGCCGGGAACGATCTATTCATTAACCCGGAAGACATCGAATCTATCGATATTTTGAAAGATGCTGCCTCTGCTGCTATCTATGGATCAAGGGCTGCGGGGGGTGTTGTATTGATAACGACAAAACACGGCGCTAAAGATGAGAAGGGTAAATTTGAATATGACTACCAGTTTGGGGTAAATCAATTAGCCAAAAAGGTTAACCTGTTAAATGCCGATCAGTTTGCTCAATTGGTTATTGACGGACGTAACGATACATATCATGATCTTTGGGTTAATACAGGTCATACCTGGAATGATGCGATGTACTCGGATAACAATGCGACACGCGTTGCCAACGTAGGAAATGCAAGCGCCGTAAGCATTCCAACCAGTTTATACAATTTTTCCACGCAAAGCCTCATTCATCAAACTACCAATACCGACTGGCAAAATGAGCTTTACCGGAATGCACTGACCCAGAGCCATAACCTGTCATTTACCGGAAGTTCAGCTAATACAAGATACTACCTGAGTGCAGGTTACCAGGACCAGCCGGGAATCATGCTGGGTACCGGTCAAACAAAAATCAACCTGCGCGCCAACATCAACGGAAATATCGGTTCAAAGTTAAAGGTCGCGGCAAACATCGCGTTTACCCAAAATACCAACCAGGAAACCCAGGACGGCCGCTGGGACCACAGCCCGGCCATGGGCGCATTAATTTATATGCCCATATTCCCAGCATACAATCCGGATGGCAGCATTGCCACCAACCTGGCCGCGGCACAGTCGCCCGCGTACGGTTACCAATCCATCGAAAACCCGATCGCGACAGCAGAGCTCATTAAAATCAACAGGGTAGGGAACAGGGCCACCTATAACACGCAGGCTATCTACGAGTTTGTCCCGGGCTTTTCATTTAAGGCAAATTTAGGTATGCAGACTTACGGTGAAGATTACAACTATTACTTGCCTACCAATATCAGCAACGGGGCCAATCCTCCGGGTTCTTCGCAATCCATTGCTGCCGCTAAGGCAATACAGCAAACCGTGGCGTTCCAGGACCAGCTGGGCGAGTTTACATTTAACTACACCAAACAGTTTGGTAAAAATCATATCGACGCATTGGTGGGGTACACCGCCCAAAAAACAAAAAACGATGTTTTGACCTTGCAGGGTATTGGCTTCCAGAATGACAACGTGCCGAACATAACAGGGGCGGCCCCCAATAACATTACCTTGATAACCAATGGTGCTCCGGAAGGCGTTCAAAATACAGGCACCTCCATTTACACTTTATTGTCTTATCTGGGCAGGGTGAATTATAATTATGATAGTAAATATTTTTTATCTGGATCATTGCGTAGAGATGGGTCTTCACGTTTCGGGCCAAATAACCGTTATGGAACCTTTCCATCTGTGTCCGCTGGCTGGAACTTATCTGACGAATCATTTTATCACAACTGGCTGGGTGAAAAATCTACTATAAAATTAAGGGCCAGCTGGGGCTTAAGTGGTAACAACAACATCGGTAACTACAATACGCAGCAGACGCTTAATGCACCAGGTAGTGTTGTTTTTGGAACCGGTACCGTTAGTTCAGCTAATACTCCCGCAGGGATAAAGGACCGGAACCTCGGATGGGAATCTACGTCACAGTATAATTTCGGCGCGGACTTCGGCCTATTCAAAGGTCGCCTCTTCATTATTGCCAATTATTATTTAAGTTATTCTTACAACCTGCTATTTAACCAGCCTGTATCCGCAGTTTCTGGAAGTTCGACCATCCTAACCAACCTGAGAAACTCGAAGGTAAGCAATAAAGGTTTCGATATCCAGGTTGATGCAAAGCCGATAGTGAGCAAAGATTTTAACCTGAATTTATCAGGGAATATATCGATCAACCGTAACAAGGTGCTAAACCTGGGCGGCGACAATACCATTATCACCAATGGCGCCGAACGTTCTTATTTAACCAGCATAACCGAAGCTGGTTACCCGATAGGCATGTTTTACGGTTACAAAGTAGCTGGGATCGTTACCGCTGCCGACCTCGCAAATATCGCCATTGATAAATCGCATTATAACGCTGCGACACAATCTTACCCGGCAGGCTATAAACCCGTAGGGCCGCCAATCTCTACCTTTTCAACCAACCCGCTTGCAGAGGGGGACCTTTACTTTAAGGACGTGAACGGAGATGGTATAATTAACAGTAAGGACGCAGGAATCATTGGTAATCCGTACCCGAAATTCACTTATGGATTTGCAATTAACGCCACTTATAAAAACTTCTTTTTCACATCCGCATTTAACGGTTCATATGGCAACCAGGTGCTCGATGGCCAGGATTATTACCTGTACAATATGGAAGGATCCGGTAACCAATATGAAGATGTTGTCAACCGCTACCGAAACCCTGCCGATCCCGGAAATGGAACGGTATACAGAGCATCGCGCGGCGGTACGCAAAGCAACAGTACAAGGTTATCGACCTTCTATCTTCAAAATGGATCCTTCCTGAGAGCTACGAACTTCACTTTGGGATATAATGTTAAATCGCAGTTTATCTTGCATAGCCTGGGTTTAAGCGGGCTGAAATTTTATAGCTCTGTGAATAACGCATTTACGATAACCAAATACAAGGGGTACAATCCTGAGGTCGACTATGATTATTCATACGGCGGTTCGCAGGGTGCTAACCTGGCCCCCGGTATTGACTACGGCGTGTACCCACTGGTACGTTCGTACAATATCGGTGTTAAAGCAACCTTTTAATTACATTTTAACATTGCACAACATGAAAAGTAAATATATTAAAATGCTGAGCCTGGCAACATTTTTCGCTCTGGGCTCATGTAAAAAAGATTTTCTGCAGCAAAATAATCCCGATGCAATCGCAGTAACTAATTCTTTCAGGAATGAAAATGATGTCTTATTAGCAGTAAATGGATGTTACGCCGCTTTAAGAAGCGGGAATACCATTGGAGAGGGGAGTGACTTGTGGACCGACCAGCGATCAGACGATACCGGGACAAACGATAGCCAGTCAAATGCAGGGGAACCGTTCCAGTTCAACAATTTCTCATTGATACCGACCAACAGTTACCTGTACACGCACTGGCTTGCTATGTATAACGTGATATCCGACTGTAACATCGTGCTCTCAAATATTGACAAGGTATCTTTTGCCGATCCCAACACCAAGCAGCGGTATAAAGCGGAGGCCGAATCCATCCGGGCGCTGATCTATTTCCACCTCGTGCGCGAATGGGGGGATGTGCCCCTGGTTACCAAACAGCTCACGACCACTGCCGATATCACCGCTAACACCTTCCGTTCTTCGCAGGCTATAGTGTATGCGCAGATCGTAGCAGATTTAAAAGATGCGGTTAACAGCCCGCTTCCGGCTACACAAGCGACAGGAACGATCGGCCGCCTATCATTAGCTGCCGTAAATACGTTGCTGGGCCAGGTATATTTAACGATGGCGACCACGGAAGATCAGGCCGGTCGCACAGCCAACCTCAACAACGCACTAACGTACCTGACAGCAGCCTACAATGCCAAAACGTTCGGCAGCCTTTCGACCATACCTTATACGGATGTTTTCGATGTAACGAAGAAGTCCACTTGCCCTGAACTCATCTGGCAGATCGTCAATAAACAGGGCGACCCGGTTTACAGCTCAAGTATAGCAGCTAACAGCCAGGCGAAAGGCGAAACGATCAACTCTCAAAAACCATCCTCCGGAGTAGGCGATAATGTCAGCCATGACCTGGTTAACGAATATGAATCCAATGACCCGCGCGGTGCTTTTTCAATAAAATATGCGAATGACCCGACGGTAAAAGATTGGTTCGTTACCAAGTTCAGGGATGTAAGCAGCTCGGCCGGGATTAATGGTTATGGGGGTAACGATTGGATATTGATGCGTTATGCAGATGTTATTCTGATGCTGGCCGAAGTCAATCTCTACCTGGGCAATAATGCCGTCGCTATCCAGTACCTGGATATGGTCCGTGCAAGGGCAGGCATGCCGTCTTACGAAATCTCATCGCTGGACCCGACTTACAGCGCCAATTTCCCAACTCTCAAACTCGCGATTTTACATGAGCGCCGCGTGGAACTGGCATTTGAACATCATCGCTGGTTTGACCTGCTGCGGTTCTTTACAACCGATGAACTGGTTAGCTATTTCCGGGCAAAAAGCCAGGCCAATTTCGGCTCTGCCATATTAGCCAACTTTGGAACCAAAGACAGGTATTACCCTATCCCATTTAACGAAACCAAATTGGATCCTGTGAAAATGTATCAAAACCCTGGTTATTAATTAAAAAATATGGGGAGCCAAATGGCTCCCTTTTTCTATTTCCCGTAATGACGAAAAAATATGAAAAACGAAAAAATCTGTCGCCATTGGCACTATGTCTGCTTTTTGTTTTGCCTGGTGCTTCAGGTTAACAATTATTCCCTGGCTCAGGTGAGATCCAGCAAAGGGTTCGATAAAAATTATCACTTCTTACATTCAAGCAATTTGGTGGCCGATAAGAACTTTTACCTTCTTACAGTTATCGATCATTCTCCTTCCATAAGAAAGTCCATTGCTAATGACGTCTATCTCAGACAACTATTTGCCGCCAGGCTGGATTTGCTTAAAAAACATGCTACTGATTCCACCTCTACTCCCCAGTCTATGGTAGGCAGCTTTAAATACAGCCAGGAAGATTCTACGCAGCTGGCCCAAAGCATGTTGGCATTATATAAATCCCACCAGGGAGAATTCGATCAGCTGATAAATCATCATTTGCGCCCATCGGGGTACTATCAGCGTTTCGCCGGTTTAAACAACGCCGACTTTTTCTTAAAAGCTTGGGGTCAATATACTTATGGCATCAATTATATCATCGATCAGTTTGGATTAGGGAAAAAAATGCGGTTCCCCCGTATCGACACTCCCAATTATGTGGTTACCAGCCGCTATTACCGTATGGTGATGAAGGACATGTTTGCGCTTTTGGATGAGCAAACCGATGCTATGGGCCTGTTTTACCAACCGTCCCTGGCAGTGGCCATGCAGTTGATGGATGCCAATGACCGGGATGAACCAGCCCGTTTTGAGCCCATGGAACAGGGTGAAAATAAGCCGGCAACAAATAAAATTAAAACTACACAATGGAGTAGATTCACCTATGCCGCCATTGTCATTCCGGGCAACGGGCCGGAATTATCCAGCACACCGATCAGCCCGGACAATAAGATACATTGCGATGTTGCCGCCATGCGGTATTTGAAAGGAATGGCTCCCTTCATTATTACCAGCGGCGGGTACTGCTATCCTTTCCGCGGACCCTATTGCGAAGCGATAGAAATGAAAAAATACCTGATGAACAAATACGGGATACCCGGCGACGCCATTATTATCGACCCGCATGCGCGCCATACGACCACCAACTTCAGGAACGCAGACCGGTTAATGATCCGCTACGGCATACCCCTCGACAAACCATCGCTGTTTGTCACCAGCAAAAGCCAGCACGATTACGTGATGAACGATGCGTTTGATAAAAGGAATAACCACGACCTGGGTTATTTACCCTACAGGGACAAAAAAAGCATATCTAATCATGATGTGGTTTTCTATCCAACCTGGGAAAGTCTGCATATGGACCCGCTTGATCCATTGGACCCGTAGGAAACGCCACCTGCCTTTCGTATTGTACTCATCAGACAGGTATATCTCCCTTGGTTAAAAATGGAAAGAAAGCGGTGAACTCTATGGCATTTACATCGAACCAATTTATAGAGAAGTTAAGAAAAATCGGAGGACTTAACCGGCCGAAAAAATTGGAAAACGGAATACTTATGAGGAGTATTATTCCTAAGTATGGATTTTACTTATTCCTTCAGTTAGGAAAAGTAATGATTTGTTATCAATAACACCTAACGCCACTTGTAGTAAATCATCGATACTTTTGACATCGCCGAACTTGTCACCGCCTGGGAATACATCTTTCAGGCCGACCTCAAACAAGCCTACCACAAATTCCGCGACATCAGCGCCCGCAAAAAACTACACCGCCAAATTTCTCAACCGGCTCGTCGACGCCCTCATCCGCTGGATGGTTCACATCAGTAACATTGACTTGGCTAAATTGCCGACAATTGCCAGCGAAGACTCGATCTTTGCGTTGAATAGCGGACAACTGTTAATGCGGATATAATTCTTGAAACGGTCCGAAGGTGAAAAAATATGCCCCGGGCAGAAGCTGATGCCTTTCATCAACGTCACCTTTTGCATTTCCGTGATATCAAGATGCTCCGGAAATTCGATCCAGAAACTAAATCCTCCGGACGGGCTGGAAAGCTTGATAGCTTCAGGAAAGTGCCTCAAAATGGCCTCTTTGTATTTATTATGCTGTACTTTCATCACAGCCCGCAGCTTTTTCAGGTGAGCGTTGTAGGTGCCACCTTCGAGATATCTTCCAATAGCGTCCTGTAAAAGACTGTTGGTAGATATGTTATTGGAAAACTTATGCTTTTCGATTTCTGCCTGATATTTACCGGCGGCTACCCAACCGATCCGGAAGCCCGGTGGCAGCGTTTTTGAAAAGGATGAACAGTAAAGCACATTGTCATAGGTATCATAAGCTTTGGCAGGTAACGGCCGGCTAGAACCAAAATATAGTTCGCCTAAAGCGTCATCCTCTATTAAAGGGATATTGCGTTCTCCGAGAAGTTTTACCAAGCGTATTTTATTTTCTTCGGGCATCGATGCGCCCGTAGGGTTATGGCAGGAAGGCATAAAAACGCAGGCAGCTACCTTATTATGGGTTAGGGCTACTTCCAGTTCATCCATGTTCAGACCGTTGACCGGATCGACACTGATAGACAAGGCTTTCAAACCTCTGCTTTCAAGACATTGCAGGATAGCGTGATAGGTCGGCGATTCGACGGCTACGATGTCCCCGCGCCTGGTCACTGTGTCAAGACAAAGGCTAACCGCTTCCAGGCAACCGTTGGTAATAAGAATATCGTCGGGAAGTATCCGTTTGTTCCATTCAAACGAATGAAGGGCCACCTGGCTCAGCAATCGCGGGTGGCCTTCTAAAAACGGATATTGGTAATTGTCAATCGCCACCTCTTTTATGGCCGCCTGCATAGCCTTATTGATCTTTGCTATCGGCAATAATTCATTTACAGGAGCAAGGATAGAGAAATTTATTACACCGTATTTCCTCGTATTTTTCATCATGATACGCTCCATGGCGTAGACATTGACAAATTCAGGTAAGGGAATAATGCCTTTAACGGAACTCGACGTGCCGCTACGCTTATCGCTGATCACGAATCCGGACCTGGGCCGCGGGGTGATCAATCCACGGTCTTCCATTATTGAATAGGCTTGAAATACCGTAGTAGTGCTGACGTTAAGTGTATTGCTGATCTTGCGAACCGAAGGTATTTTGTCTCCTGGCTTCAGCTGAAGAATTTGTATGGTTTCTTCAATCTTTTGTATCACCTGTTCGTAACGGTATTGTCGGTTTTCTATCATGAGCTAACTAGATCATAAATGTAAGAAGATTTTAATCGACGTAGAGTACCCGGAGGGCATTAAGGGGTTCGCCCTTGCTACGTAATCGTTTATCTGTTCGGATGGATTGATTAAAATAATTTAAAAATTCAAGTTGCAATAATTTCCTTTGGTCCAAATCATTTGAATCCAAGACCAAAGATTGTTATTGAAATAGATCAGTTCCATCAATTCTGTTCGCGAATAGTTTGGACAAATGTCCTGCCGTATGGATAAAATAGTTCCTTGCGACCCTCCTGCCACGTATTTATCGTGAGTAGCATGCCCAATGGAGCTTGGACGATTAAATAAATTTGTTGCATGGCTAAATTGGAGGTTAAGTTGTTTTGTACAGTTTCAACGTATAAAATATATTTGCGGTGGCTAAAATCAACACCGACACTGGCATGAACGGTGGCTTTATCCCGAGGGGCAAGACGTTAGCGGGAACGTTTGGTTGAAGATGAACATAGACAGCAACGATCATCGTTCCGACAACAAGTACTGACCCGAAAATGATGAGCGTTAAAAACCGGTTGAAGGGCACTTTACTTTCAAAGATCAAAGCCCCAAGCAAGATCAATCCGGTAAAAATTTCTGTACCTACTCCAAACGGCCAGGCAAAGTCTCCTATTCCGCTGTTGATTAACTGCGTGTGAAACCAACCACCAATGGTGGGAATCATCAATTTTAAAACACCGAACATAAACATAAAAACGCCCAGCATCCACGATCTGATTTTTAAAGATTTCATATTAATATTTCATTTAAAGTTAATTGTGATTTTTTGTTGGTTGACTATGACAGAGGTGTGTGGCTTAAAAACAACCTACACACTCCATTCTTTTTAATTTAGGTAATTTGAAGGTTTGCGGCCTGGCTTTCATAAAATGGATAATCGGTATATCCTCTTTCATCGCCGCCGTAGAACGTGTCACGATCATAGGAATTCAGCTCATAACCGTATTTAAATCTTTCCACAAGATCAGGATTGGCAATAAAGAAACGCCCGAACACGATAGCAGCTGCGTCGCCCTTTTGAAGGGTATTTTCAGCATCTTCGCGTGTAAATCCCCCGGCTGCCAAAACCGGCCCGTTAAAGATTTTACTCAATTGTCCAGCAGCAACTGGTGCCACATATCCTTCTTCTTTTTCCACGTTATTTACAATCCGGGGATCAACTACATGAAGGTAAGCCAGTCCGAATCGATTCAATTCTTCAGCGACGTAGCGAAACAAGGCCTGCGGGTTAGAATCGCCCATACCGCCCCATGTTCCGCTTGGTGATACGCGAACTCCTACACGGCCGCCTCCCCAGACAGATACAATAGCCTCCACGACTTCCAGCAAAAAGCGAGCGCGGTTTTCAATTGTGCCACCATACAGATCGGTGCGTTTGTTGGATATGTCCTGTAAAAACTGGTCTACCAAATAGCTGTTAGCTGCATGGAGTTCTACGCCGTCAAAACCTGCTTTCATTGCGTTTACTGCGCCTTTGCGGAAGTCCTCTATAATAGCATGTATCTCTGGTATAGTTAATGCCCGGTTCTGCGACACCGGAACCCAGCCGTTGGGAGTGAGCGAAAAATTTTCATGATATACTTCTGAAGGTCCTACCGGCAGGTCACCATCAGGCTGTAGATCCACGTGAGACTGACGTCCCACATGCCAAAGCTGTGAAAATATTTTTCCGCCTTTTGCGTGAACCGCATCGGTTATCTTTTTCCAGCCTTCGGTCTGTTCACTGGTGTGTATTCCGGGAGCCCCGAAATAACCATGTCCGTTTGATGATACTACTGTCGCCTCTGAAATGATTAAACCGCCCTCGGTCGTTCTCTGACCATAATAAGTTGCCATCATGTCATTGGGTATATTTCCCGGCATATCAGTTCTTAGCCTGGTAAGTGGTGCCATGACCACCCGGTGATCCAGTTCTAAACGGCCTAATTTTACCGGCGTAAAAAGCTTAGCATTGCGAAAGTAAGCGCCGGTTGATGTTTGTGAGTCCATTTTATTTTTTTTAATATTTTATAATTCTTTAACCTGTCAGCTAAGTAGCTGTATATGTGTTGTTTTTAACACAGTTCAAAGTTGAAGCTAAATCTGCTATTAAATAGCATGCAGATTTTGAATATAAAACCATATCAGATGGTGGATTAATCGGCTTGTTGCCTTGCGTTTTTTAGGGATATTAAGCAATCAACTATTTTTTTCTAAGAAGATGGTGGTTAAAAAGGGCTCTTTAAAAACAAAATCCGGACTTGCTTGGTGGCGAATATTGTTTTATCGCTTCGCGGGCATTGGACAAAAAAAAGGACTGAATGCCCTTGCTCATTTTGTTTTTGTACTTCTTATACGTGCTTATCTGAAAATGAAAAAAGCCTCGCAAATTGCAAGGCTTTTTCAAGTTTTGTGAACCCTATGGGACTTTTTTCGAACCATTTTATACAAAATCTTAGGGTATTCGCCGAGTTATAATAGGAGTTCGATTCCCCTACGGGCTCCGCGATGAAGCGAGCGGCAGCAGGACTCGAACCAAACAAACTGTCCAACGTCAGCATCCGCGTCATTGGTGAAATTTCAACCGCGCATATTTTGCCTATTAGCAAATAGGCATCGTAAGTTAAGAGAATACCAAAACTTTTGATATCTATATCCATTCCATCCACCCAGTCCTCAAGGGCAAATTCGGATGCGCTATCGCCCCTTTTTTAGTTTATGGTTTTCCCAACAGCGGCCTTTTAAACAAAGCAAGATCGGACGTTTAAACAAACCTGTTCTCCGGCAGCCGGCCTACCTTTGTTCTGTCACGTCAAAACAAATAAAAATGGAACAAAACAATTATCAGGGAGCATTGCAAAAGCCGATAGCCTCTGGCTTTAATGCTAAATCAACTGCGGGCGAGGTCATTCAGGGAATAGATCTCCACGGTAAAATAGTGATCGTAACCGGTGGCGGTACGGGCATTGGACTGGAAACAGCAAAAACACTTTCATCCGCCGGGGCAACTCTTATTGTACTAGCTAGAGACATTGCAAAGGCAAAGAAAAATTTGGAGGGTATCAATAACATTGAGTTAGAGTCAGTGGATCTGATCGATTCGGTTTCCATCGACGCATTTGCAGGGCGGTTCCTCTCCACTGAACGTCCGGTGCACCTTCTTATAAACAACGCGGGCATTATGTGGGTTCCCCTCCGCCGGGACAAAAGAGGAATAGAATCTCAACTGGCGACAAATTACCTGGCACAATTTCAGCTGACAGCCAGGTTATGGCCAGCACTCAAAAAAGCAAATGGCGCGCGGGTAGTTAATGTGTCCTCGCAGGGACATCAGTTTGCGCCTTTTGATTTCAACGACCCCAATTTCCTAAAACGTCATTATGAGACATTACTGGGATACGGCCAATCGAAAACCGCCGTCAACCTGTTCTCGATGGAATTGGATCATCGCGCAAAGGAATTTAATGTACGGGCTTATTCGGTACATCCAGGCTCTATTGCAGGAACTGAACTTGGTCGCGATGCATCTAAGGAAATGTTTCAAAAAATGGGCTTTCTGGACGAAAACGGAAATCTGCTGCCAGAACTTGCAGCTTCATTAAAAACTGTTCCACAGGGTGCCGCTACAACAGTCTGGTGCGCCACGAGTCCTTTGCTTAGCGGCATTGGAGGCGTGTATTGTGAAGACGGAGACATAGCGGAATTAGCAACAGACGAACCCAGGGCAGGCGGAGTGGAACCTTATTCTGTTGATAAGGTCAACGCAGAGAAGCTTTGGACATTAACCGAGGAAATGAGCGGAATCCCATTCCATATCCGATAACATCAACATCAATCATATGAGACATTTTGAAAATAAAGTTGCCGTCATTACGGGCGGCAACAGCGGCATTGGCTATGCCGCAGCAAAGGCGTTCAGCGAAAACGGGGCCAGGGTGATCGTTACTGGAAGAAGGCGGGACGCGGTCGAAAAGGCGGCTTCGGACCTAAAAGTTACCGGGCTTATCGCCGATCAGTCCAGTTTAACAGACATTGAACGTTTAGTATCAGAGGTTGCCGAAAATTTTAGTAAAATAGATATATTACTGATTAACGCAGGGATCACGAAGACCGCTATGATCGAGTTAATGACTGAAAGTATATATGATGAGGTGATGAATGTAAATCTCAAAGGAGCCTATTTCACATTAAGCAGATTTATCCCGCTATTGAATGACAATGCTTCTGTTATTATCGTGTCTTCGACATCGGCAACGATATCACCGCAAACCGCGTCTGTATATGCCGCAAGCAAGGCTGCAATAAACGCGGTCGTGAAAATAGCTGCTTTAGAGCTCGCTTCACGCAAAATACGTATCAATGCAGTAAGTCCAGGTCCGGTGGCTACAGAGATCATGAACAAAATAGGCCTCAATGACACGATGGAGGAACATATGCTCCGTAGCATACCGTTGTCGAGATTCGGCAAGGCAGAGGAAGTGGCCGATATGATTGCTTACCTGGCGGGCGACAACGCTGCTTTCATCACCGGAGCCAACTTCCTGGTAGATGGTGGGCAGTCGATCTGAAAAAGTGCTTATTTTTATTGACCTGCTTTTAATTAATTCGATAGTAAACATGGAATACCAGGCGAAATATATAACGGATGATATCAAGCTGTCATGCTATGAAGACAAGTTTTTCAAATCGGACATTATGTTCGAAGATCATATGCTGATCTGGTTCATCTCCGGCGAAACTAAGATCATACAGGCTGATGCGACTTTAATGTTTAAAAAAGGGGATATTTTTCTGATCCCAAGAAATCAACTGGCTACGATTATCAACTATCCAAAAGACGGCCAGCCCCATCAAACGGTCGTTATGCATCTAACGAGGAAGAAGCTTAAAGAGTATTATGCAAACCTGGACATAAGGGCCAGGGTTTTGGCTACCCCAAGAATCCTTTGTTACAATGACCATCCATTACTAAACAGTTGCCTGTCATCGCTGGTGCCTTATTTTGATTTGAAGGATATTCCTGTAGAAATCGCGTCGTTAAAAATTACAGAGGCAATCAGTATCCTGCGGGCAATTGATAAAGATATTGATAACATCCTTGCCAACTTTGAAGAGCCTGGGAAAATCAGTTTAGCTACCTACATGGAAAAGAACTTCATGTTCAATTTGCCCCTGGAGAAATTTGGCTATTTGACCGGACGGAGCCTTACGACCTTTAAAAGGGATTTCATGAAAGCGTTCGACATGACACCCCAGAGATGGCTGACGCAAAAACGATTGGAGTTAGCGCATTATCAGTTTGTAGAAAAAAAAAGAAAACCGATTGAGGTTTGCTATGAAGTGGGCTTTGAGAATTTATCGCATTTTTCCTTTGCATTTAAAAAGCAATTTGGATATAGCCCAACAACTTTACTTGCGCGGATATAAGACGTGGTTGTAATCCGATATTCGCAATTCCATCCGCGACAGCTCGATTGCAAACAAATATTATGTTAACTAAGATTAGTCTATTTTGGTTGACACCACATAATTAATTTATTGATTATGAGTCCACTTTTAGGGTTAAAGAGTGGCCAAAAGTTTTAAATCAGTCAAAAAGGGGTTCGAAAAGCTTCCCCTACGGGCTACTTATCATTATTTAATAATCGATCAGATACGAATGTTGGAAAACGTTGATTTTCTTTGCTTTAATGATGCAACTTTGTAAATTTATAGAAACTAAATCTTTTGCATATGTTTATCAACTTCAGGATCGCGAAAATTCGTCGTCATTTTTTTTATATCGCAATACCTCTTGGGTTAATCAGCTGTAAGAAATCAAATCATAAAATAACGATTGAGGAAGCAAAATCTAACTCTGCAGGCATTATTTCATCGACATTATCAAATATTGAGTTGCCGACCGATGCCATTAGTATAGGCAGTGGGTTCAATTCCGCCACTCTTGAGGGTAAAGCTAAGGTTGTCAAATACACGGATTCGGCAGACTTAGCTCCAATAGGTACGGGCGTCCCTAAAACAGTCTATGATCTGAAAGTCGTAAAATCATACCAACAGCTTTTTGAATTGTTAAACTTAAGTTCTCAAGTTTCATTAAAAATGGGTGCATTCAAAGGAAGCGCGTCAATAGATGTTTTCAACTCCACAAAGATTTCCGATTTAAGTGAATATCTTTTTGTTAAAGTTGAAGTTTCTAAACCTATAGAAATATTAAAGGAACGGCATTTAACCGACGATGCTATTAGATTATTAAAAAATAATCTTAAAAAGGATTTTTTGGAACGATTTGGGGATCAATACATTTATGGCTTACGAAAAGGCGGAATTTTTTTGGCCGTATTCGAGTATACGGCACATTCATACGAAGAAAAGAAATCATTGCACGCAACGCTTAATGCCTCTGTAAGCAGTTTCTTTGCCAGCGCACAAACCTCCAATGATTTCAGCACTGCACTAAATCAAGTGAAAGATATTTCTGAACTCCATGTTCATTATAGCCGTGCCGGAGATGATGGGGCATTGCCTAACAATAACATTGATTCTATCGTTCATTATGCGAGTCGTTTCCCAAATCTCGTATTAAAGAAACCAGCCATATTATCGGTTTATACGGAAGATATTTTAAACGTGTCTGACTTGCCATTAAATCTTCACAAGGAAGATTTCCGCCCTATATTTCAACAAAGTGCCACACTTCAAATGCTAGGAGATACGAAACTGAAATTGTTAACAGTCAATGATCGAATCGAAAGCGTGGTGGGTATTGCTGATCAATTAAGAATCAGTTCAGAAAAAGTTTCACAAGCGAAGTTCGTTCAAGCGGAGAATTTGAAGTATGTCGACCAAATTGATGCGTTAGCAAAATCATGTTATTTCTCAATTAATAGTTGTCAATATAAATCTAACTCCATTCCAATTTTAGATATCGATTTTACAAATGACGACACTGATTTGAAACAAGAAAAAATAGAGATTTCTGATTTCAAAGAATATGAATATAAAAATAACTCATCTTACTTGAAATACATCACTTTTGACGGATATTGGACAGTAGATATGACTCGTCCATCTTGCATTCAATCGTCAGCGCACTTAAGTGTATCACTTTCAAACGCAAAGGGTTGCTCCCCGCCTATTGCCGATTACTCGCCACAAGAGTTGGATCGTGACCATGATCGTTTTTATTTAATAATTTACACCCCGGGAATAAATCTATCATTTTATAATATGGCTACCGGAATTAAGGAAAGTGAAACAACATACTTTGGGCAACCTATTCAATTGAAGCCAATGTCAAAGGTCGTAATGAAACCCACGTGTTATTTTGCTGCTTGTGGAAATGGTGTAAAGGCGATTATTTATTGAATGATGCAAGTTTTCCCCCATTATTGAGAGTATAACCTCCGATTGGGGCTGGCTGCCGCATGACGAGTCAAGCACGGTAAAACGGTCGCTTGCCCTTTTTTTTGCCTTGAATCAGGCTATAACGTTTTCGTAGAAATTCCGTGCCGAATGCTTTATAATTCGGGAGTTAGATTGTAATATTGATGTTCAAATCAGTGCAATTCAAAACCCTGTAAAAAAACAAATTGAAAACAATATACGGCGTCCATCCGGATGACTTTAAGAATTACCAAACAGACAAGATTCGTGAGCGATTTCTTATTGACGAACTGGTAAAAGAAGATGAAATCAGGTGCGTTTATACGCACTATGACCGAATGATCGTTGGTGCGGCCCATCCGGTTGCCGGAAATTTAGCGTTACCCAATTTTCCCAACCTTCGTTCAGATTATTTTTTGCAGCGGAGGGAGATTGGTATTATTAATGTAGCAGGTAAAGGAGAGATCAAGGTAGATGGCATGAGCCATGAACTAGATAAGCTCGATTGCCTCTATATAGGGATGGGGGCAAAAGAAGTTCTTTTTTCTTCAAAAGATCAATCCGCTCCTGCAGTTTTTTATCTTTTGTCCGCCCCGGCTCACAAATCCTACCCAACTTCATTTGTAACTTATAAAGACGTTGCAAAAGTTAAAGCAGGAGATAGCAGCACAGCGAACGCCCGCACGATAAATAAATATATTCACCTTGACGGTATCAAAAGCTGTCAGTTGGTAATGGGCTTAACCATACTAAATAGCGGAAGCGTTTGGAATACTATGCCTGCTCACATTCATGATAGAAGGATGGAAGCCTATTTCTACTTTGACGTCCCCCAGGATCAACGCATTTTCCATTATATGGGCCAACCCCAGGAAACCCGCCATATACTGATGCGTAATTATCAAGCCGTAGTATCTCCGCCATGGAGCATTCATGCCGGCAGCGGAACTTCAAGCTACGGTTTTATTTGGGGGATGGCCGGTGAAAACCTGGATTACACGGATATGGATGGCTTTGCCATAGGCGACTTAAAATAGGTGATTATTGCCCCCTTTGGTCAGCCCACCAATAATGAATTCTATTCCGGGTCTGTAATCGAAGTACATATTGGCAAATCATCCGGCAGACCCCATTGACACGGGGGAAAATTTGTCGATTAAGCGAAAACGATTTTGCAAATAAACTACTTCTAACTTATTGTAAAGCACTGTTATGTTGATACTTTTGGATGCTTTGGTCGTAAAATAATCTTTCATATCAACTAAAAAGAACCTAAAAGATTAAGTAGCATTATGATGAAAAAAATTATTTACTTAGCAACTTTTGCTGTAATGATGATGGCATATTCGGTCTCTTCGGCGCAAACCGTTGTGCTCGATTATTATTTCAATCACGAAATGCACAAAGCAAGATCAGGTGAAAATGAACGGTTTCATTACATGTGGGAGGACAAAGACAATAGTGGATTTTCAATATTAGGAGACATCTTTAAAAAGAACGGCTTTCAACTAAAATCTTTGGAAACTGCACCAACAGTTTATAACTTAAAGGGGGCTGATATTTACATCATTGTAGATCCTGATACAAGAAAGGAAAATCCGTCACCAAACTATATTGAGAAAAAGGATATTGACGAGACCGCTCATTGGGTAAAATCAGGCGGGATACTCATCCTATTTGCCAACGATAGTGCTAATGTTGAATTACCACATTTTAATAATTTGGCAGCGAAATTCGGGGTGCATTTTAATAACGATCTCGAAAATCACGTCATCGATGATGAACATTTCGATGCAGGCGGCATTAGTACTGTTGGCAATCCAGTCTTTAAAAATGCGAGGCTGATTTTTATGAAGGACGTTTGTTCGATCAGAACAAGCGGGCCCGCGCAACCCATCCTGAAAAATAAAAATAATGCTACCGTGATTGCCGCTGCAAAATATGGCAAGGGAATAGTGGTGGCTATTGGAGATCCCTGGCTTTATAATGAATATACAAACGGCAGGCTCCCCGCAAAGTTTGAAAATGACAAAGCCGCAGATGATTTAGCCAAGTGGTTGCTCAAACAGATTCCATCAAAATAGGCATAGACCAGGCCTATAATATTCAAAATTTGAATTGAAAAGTGGCCCTATTCTCAAATCCGTTATTATATGACCAGTCCAGTACAAATTGATCCCACCTTGTTTGCCCTATGGGATCAATGGTTACCTTCTGCTTTCAACAGTATATACAAAACTCTCGGCCTTATAATAGCCAAGGTTGTATTCGATAGGCCTTTCGCCCTGGTCAAATACAAAACGCTTTCTCAGGAGCACAGGGCTGCCATCTGATATTCGTAATTTATCTGCAATCAATGGCTCTGCCGCACGAGCGCTAATTTCTTCTTTTGATAATGTTGCAACTGTAGAATAATCATTTTCAAGCATTTCATACAAGGGCCTTTTAAAATCCTCGTCTCCTGTCAACCCGATTCGCGGATGGAAGTAAGAAATAAAGTAAACAAATGGCTCCTCCGGCTTCCCACGGACTTTTTCCATTTTTAAGATCTTACGGTCTGGTTTTATCTCAAAGAAATTCGCCAGAGACTGATCAGGATATTCCCAGGTAATGTGCAATTCGAAATTCTTAATTGCTATCCCTCTTAACTTCATTTCCTGCGAGAAGCTCAACCAGTTGTTCGATTTTGAACTTACGGTGTTTTGGGCAACCCTGGTACCAGTTCTTTTTTTTCTAATAAGCAAGCCTTCAAACACCAGTTTATTTATTGCCTGGCGCAAAGTCGTTCTGGAAATAGCAAGCATTTTAGCCAGCTCGACCTCGTTGGGCAATAACTTACCATTTTGATATTCAGGCTCTATTATAATCTCTCTTAACAAATTTTCCGTTTGAATGTGAAGCGGAATGGGACTTTTATGATCGATTGAATATCTCATATAACGACAACTGAATGGCCAATTTTACAAAATTAAAATAAATGTTGGTACATATTTGGAATGCGATATTAAATCTTGTCTTTAATGGAAATAAGATGTTGGCAAAACCCGTTTTCCTGCTAAAAAGATGCTCAGTCCTGGCCTGGGCGCGATTGTTTTACGCGGATTGATTCTAATACTTTTGACAATCATTTTAATGTATCGGGATTGTTGTGACAATTGTATATAACGACTTGCTTTCAAAAATAATGGCTGCTGAACCGGCATTCAGACAGCCATATTATAGACCAATTATAAAGGAGGGACTTGTATTATATTTAATTTAATTCGTTCAATACCGGTTTATTTAGCGTTTTCAAGGTCGCTTGTTCCGGTTTAAGAAGCTCTAATACTACGACTTCATTGCCAGTTTTCTTTAACCATTCTGCCGGTAAATAAATAGTTTGTTGAGGACCGATAGACCAGTATCTGCCCAAATTATGCCCATTAACCCAAACTACTCCCTTACCCCAGCTGCGCATGTCCAGGTAAGTATCTGCAACTTCATTAAGATCAAATGTGCCTTTTTTGATTACCGGAGCGCTTGCATTTATTCTAGCTGCTTTGAAAGCGAGCCCTTTTACAGTACTAAACGGCAGACTGTACATTTTCCAGTTTTTAAGCTCTTTTCCGGTAAGTAACACCTGCTCAGTAATACCTTTTTTATTTTTCAATAAATAAGGCCCAAAGTTTATCCTGCCGAGGTTCTCAACCAAAATATCCAGTTTCACTTTCCCTTTAGGCAAATTAACCTGTAAACTATCTTGTTTAAGCCGCCTGTCGAGTACACCAGCTCTTTTTCCATTTATATAGACAATAGCATAATCTCTAAGATCTTTAATTTTTAATGTTCCCGATATACCGCCTTCAACAGCAGTACGGTACAATACAAAGCCATAAGCCTGGTTTAAATCTTCAAAAGTGAGTGGTTCTGCATTCAATTTAGGTGCGGGCAAGATGTCGAAAAGACTGGTAGCCTGATTTAAATGAACATCCGGAACAACTATAACCGGTTTTGTTTTGGGTACGGGTGGCAGCGCTTGCCCCATCGGCAAATGCTTTTGTATTACCGAGCGGAATTTCATGAATTTATCGGTTGCGTTACCGGCTTCGTCCAAAGGCGCATCATAATCATAGCTGCTGATCTGAGGCTCATATGGATTTTGATCGTTATAATTTGCGCCGTTCATAAAACCACGTGTAGTACCTCCATGAAACATGTACATATTAATTGAAATGCCCGCCGCCAATACGGAGTCCAGCCTGTTTACATATCGTTCGGCGGGTACGGTATGGTGTTTTGTTCCCCACCAGTCGAACCACGCCGGATACCATTCGGCTATATAAAACGGCCCGGTACCGTTATGATTCTCCTTTATTAGTGCCTTAACTTCAGCCGGGTTATCTATGCCATTTATTGCCGGCAATAAACCTGGCAGATGACCATCTTTTATAGCAGGTTTAGGATCGCAGGTATACAACAGACCATCAAAACCGGCATCTATAAACATTTGCCTATTTATGGCAAGGTATTCTTTATCATTTGAGTAAGAACCATACTCATTCTCTATTTGCACCATTAAAATATTGCCGCCATGGTTTATTTGCAATGGTGAAAGCTGTTTGCCTACCTCGTTAATGTACTTTTTGTATTCTTCCAGGTATTTTGGGTCTTTACTTCTAACAATAAGGCCGTCCTCTTTTTCCAGCCAATACGGATATCCCCCGAATTCCCATTCGGCACAAACATATGGGCTCGGGCGAAGAATCACCCATAGGCCTTCTTCTTTTGCAATCTTCACAAATTCGGCAACATCGTTATTGCCGGAAAAATCAAATTTTCCTTTCTGGGGTTCATGCAGGTTCCAGAAAACATAGGTGCCTATCGTATTGAGGCCCATCGCTTTGGCCATCTTCATCCGCGCGCGCCATGCCTCACGTGGTATACGCGGATAATGCATTTCCCCGGAGATCATTTGAAATGGTTTGCCGTCCAGCAGGAAGGCATCTTCGCCCAATTTAAAGGTATGCGATTGAGCAAATGTATAATCGACATTTAAAAAAATAAATACAAAAAATAGTAGTGTTTTTAGTTTCATTTTCAGCATTTTAAAGCATTTTTAGTGTGTGCCAGCGTATTGTGATTGTTAAGGTGAGCTATAAGATTATCTATCAAATAAGTGCAGGTCCCATTTATCGAGCCAGCTAATCTGGATATCATCTCCTATAAAGGTGATTGGCAGCCATAGGTATCTCCCATCAATTGCATTGTTAGGTTTCCACATATCAGCCATAAAAATAAATGCATCTTTTTTCCCTTCGACAGGTAAAACATAAGTGCTTTGTCCCTTAAAAGTTAAATCCGCACCAGGGCCAGCGCATGGGTTTCCGTGATATGTCCATGGTCCCCATATGCTATTTGCTGTAAACCAACGGGCGGCATTAGGGGCCCATCCTGTACAGCCGGAGCCTAGCATATAATACTTGCCCTTTCTTTTGAATAGAGCAGGGGCCTCCGTTTGATGACCGATATAAACCCGGACAAATTTTCCGGTACAGCCGGTGTAATCGTCATTCAGTTCAGCTATCTGCAAGGTATAATTCTCTTCAGACGAAAACACGTGATAAGCTTTCCCATCATCATCCACAAAAACGGTCATATCACGAACCATTTGTCCCGGGGACATGTCGCGACAAAAGAACTTATTGGCTACGCTAACCGTGTCGCCGCAATTGACCGTCTCGTTTTCAGGTGTGCCAGCAGGGTAGAAGGGCATTTTTCCCGGATTGGCTCTGAAACTTTTTAGATATTGGTATGGTCCGGTTACTTTGTCGCTGGTTGCAATACCAGCAAGGGCAGAACTGTATCCCTTTCCCAAAAGCTCCAGATGGAACCACATGACATATTTCTTTGTCCGTTGGTTGAAAACAACCTTTGGCCGCTCCATAATGCTTCCGCGGGCAATATCACTTTTAGCGTCATCGCTCACCTTTAAAGCAATTCCTTCGTCCTTCCAGTGATATAAATCTTTTGATGAATAACAATGTATACCTACCTGGGCCGAGTTGCCTTTTTTTCCTTCAATTTTATGTTCGCCAAACCAATAATAAGTGCCGTTTTGGAATAATAGGCCTCCACCATGTGCATTGATGTGCACGCCGTTGTTATCCGGCCAAACGGCTCCGGGGTAAAAGTGGGCATCTGCAGCATTTGTTGTTTGTGCTTCGGCCTTACAAACAGGTAGTAATGCAGCAGCCAGCAATACAAGCGACAGTAGTTTCTCTATTATTATCTTATTGAACAATTCGATTAATATTAAGGTGTCTTATTTATGGCCTTTAACTTTGTTTAGCACCCATTCACCCACTTTCGTACCCTGCATCATACCACTATTAATAGCATCCTCAAAATGGATGCCTCCCCAAAAACGTGACATCCCTGCTTCGTTTGCAGCCTGATTAAATGAGGTAAAACTTCGGGGGGTAAGGCCATATTTTTGCTCTACATTGTCGGTAAAATGCACCGTGTCCCCGAAATAACTGGTCAGGATCACGGCCGATGTAGAAGAAATACAGGAGTGACCGCTCAAGTATTCAGGAAATGGCGGCGTTTGTAATAAAGGCTTCCAGTTTGGATCAATATATTTACGGATAGCTGTTTCTGGCCTGATACGGTTGCTTCTGTATTTTTCATCCCAGCAACACATAAAGCTATCCATTAACCCGATCGATACAACCGTGTGAATCTCCATCGCTTTCGAAAAGCTGGTTTTCGTTTGCCGGCAAACTATGCCTGTGATGCCAAGCCAGTGTGCCCCGGGTGATATTTTCTTTAACCCGATAAGCATGTGACCGTTATCTTGTACCGCAAACGGGTTGCAATCCCAAAAAGCGGCGATGGTACGATGTTCTGGTGTTAACTCATTTCCTGCTAACTTGTAGCACCTCAGCATATATTTATAAAACTCCGACTGCTTATCGGTTGAGAAGCGTATTGGCCGCGATACTTTAAATTGAGAGCTGGAATCAAGTGTAAACGGGCGAATGGTATTAAAATAGGGCTCAACCGGCGCCATATAGGCAGGGGGCGTTGGATACCAGGTGCTATCTTTTCCAAGCGGGGTGTACCTTGTATAGTTGCTTATACGATTGTATTTATCTTTTTTGGCATAAGCCATTATCTGCTTGCTGATAGCTTGTGCATAATGCTTTGAGCTATCAATTACTTCGTCAGAAAACCCAATCTTCCGGCACGAGTCCAAGAACGTCTGCTCATAGCTAATCATCAGGTTGCCTGATGGCTGCAGCTTGCCGGCGGTTTCCATCATAGCAATCAGTGCGCTCAACTGATAATTATATCCATTTGCAAATGATGGTTTTTTGATGTCAGGATATTCATTCAATACACCATGCATGCTCTTTTCAGTCTTGTCATTCTCGGATACTATCTCGTAGCCAGCAAGACAGGTGTAAGAGAAGAAACGGGCAGCAAGCGGCGGATTGGTTATGTCATGAATCATAATCCCTGACATCTGATCGATCACCTTCGTGATGTCACCAGCGGTCAGCACCGGCTGGGTTTGTTTTTTTTTGCACCCATTATTTAAGATAGTCGCAACAAACAGAACAATTAATACTAAAGCCTTCTTTCTCATGTCTTAATTCTCCTTGTAGGCTTTTACTCCCTGCCCGTTAATACCAAATAACAATGTGTTATTAACTTCTAAAACACTTCTTACGTCGCCCCACAAATGGAAGCCAGACTTTAGTTGAGGGACATAAATAAAATGCCCTTTACCGTCACCTTTTAACAATATGCCATAATTGGCATCTGACTTCCCAAAGCGCAGCCTTGCCTTATTAATATTACCGCACAGCAGCAAATCCTTATGGCCGTCGTGATCATAGTCCAGCGTGGTAATTGTAAATACAGGAGAGGACTGGACCTCCAATGGCAATGATGCCAGATGTAATTTGCCTTTACTATCGCTTAAATAATAGCTTGTAGAAAGATTGTTGGCTTTTAGGTGTCCGGCCCCCTGAAATTCCAGGGTAGTGAAGATGTCGGCAATTGACGCATCTGCATAGCTCTTATAGTCCGGGAAACGGGGACGCATCACGCTGATCTGTTCCAATAACTCGTCGCGTGAAACGTATGGATAACTTTTGCCCTGGATATAAAAACATAAAATCGGGTCAACGGCTCCATTATCGTCAAAATCCTTATAATACATTTCGGCAGGTTCCGCAGCGCTGACTTTACACTGCGTATTTAACCCCTCGTTTCCTATAATCAGGTCAGGGTGCCCGTCATGATTAAAATCGCCGGCCAGTATTTTGTTCCACCAGCCATTTGTTGGCCCGTCAAAATAAGCGCTGGTATTATCTACCAGTTTGCCATTATTGTTGATCATT
>Ga0207695_10001275_pt1 | contig 42870 bp, 46 predicted proteins | sample KBSC54metaG_FD_184354 | JGI IMG/M metagenome (GOLD analysis project Ga0207695, IMG submission 184354) | Corn rhizosphere microbial communities from Kellogg Biological Station, Michigan, USA - KBS C5-4 metaG (SPAdes) (version 2) | ecosystem: Host-associated > Plants > Roots > Rhizosphere > Soil...
GCTTCCGCCGCCGCGACTACCAGACCTTCGCCCACGGCCATACCCATGGAACCTCCCATGAAATCAAATTCAAATGCGGCAATTACGGCCGCGCAACCGCCTACCGTGCCGGCACCGACGAGAATGCCGTCAATCGCCTTGGTCTTATGGCGGCTTTCGCGCAAACGATCGACATATTTTTTACGGTCTTTAAAGCGCAGCGGGTCTTCGGCCACGCGGGGCAGGGGAATGACTTCGAAACGTTCATTATCAAACAATAAGGCCAAACGGTCGCGCGCGGGCAGACGCATGTGAAAGCCGCAATGATGGCAAACCATCGCGTGCTGTTGTAATTCACGGTGATGCAGCATGGCGCCGCACGACGGACAGCGCGACCACAAATGATCGGGTGTTTCCTTTTTCGCATCTTGTTTGGCACGCAGCGCCTGAATTTTGGGGCGCACAAAATTGGTAATCCAGTTCATGGACGTAATGTAGTGATTTTTAGCCACAGGAAAAGAAAAAAATTGCCTTTATTGCCTTATATCACTACTGTATCGGCATAATATAAGGAGGGATTTATGGATTTGACCCAAGCAAAACAGGAAATTAATTACTGCCTGCTGACAGAACAGCTGAACAAATTTCAAACGCAAACAGGGCAATCCAGATTAACAATTTCAGTAGTAAAAAAAGCAATAAAGCCCCTAGAGCCTTATTATCGCTTTTGGCAGCCGGATATGGCAGCTTATCTCTTACAGGTTCCCCAGGGACTATGGGAGGCAAGGCAAATCAAACTGGATCTTTTAAAATGGATTTTTATCCTAGGGGACAAAAAATCCATTTTGCGTATTGCTAGAAATAATGATCACCAGAAGCATATTGATAATATTCTTGGGGTTATTGATCATCCAGCTTTAAAAAGCGCGGGCATTAGGCTGAACGCACAAGCCTATGCGGAGACTATATTTAAAAGGACACAATTAGCTGCTCAGATCCCGGATACGATTGTTCGTAATATTCTAGGCGTGCCCCGTCATCCTGATCTGAAAAGCGCTGGCATTACCCTGGACTGCCAAGTTTATACTAACATTGGGCTGAAAGAGCCGCAGCTATTTCTGCAATCTCCAAACACAATTGTTGGGAATATTTTGGGCGTGGTTCGTCATCCGAAATTGGCAGAAGCAAATATTCTTTTGGATGCTCAGACGTATATTAATGTTGCAATAAAGCAGCCGGCATTATTCACGCAGTCTCCCGATACGATTGCGGAGCATATCATTCTCATTTCGCAAATTTATCAAATTTTTAAAAAAGATTTCACCATATCAAGGGTGTCGCCAACGAGGCTTTGTTTGGCAAAGAATAATTTGGAACTGCGCGTTCTGGCCAGCGCCTTGGGCTATGTTGCGGGTGTTACCCCTGCGCTTCAGTCCAGTAAAACAGAATTACGAATGGCGATTTGCAAAGGATTTGAAGGCGATGGAGAGAAGCCCAACGTTATCCAGCAGATTCGCTCCAATACACTTACTCAGGCTGAGGTTGCGAAGTTTTTATTACAAGCACGGGAAACAAAGGACGAGCGTGCGATCAAGCGCGCGCAAGCAGTTTTGCATCTTGCGGCCTAAAACAAAAAACCCCGCCAGGTTGCCCGGGCAGGGTTTTCAGTCAAATAGGCCGAGCCTATTTGTGAGATGCTGTACCAGCAGAGCGATTAGCTTGCTTTGCATCGTAAGACGCTTGGTCAGCTTGACGCTGAGCAGACGTGTCAGATGCAGATTTGCGAGACTCTAGGTCCGCGCAAGCGCTCAAAGCACCAGCAACCAGTACGAGTGCGAAGGCAGCCGTAACGGAACGAGCGATTTTGTTCATCGTATTCCCCATGGGGTTAATAGGTTAGGTTTGTGTTCGAACACGGTCTTACAACCGAACGATTAACATAACCCATCCGTTCTACGCCGCGAAGGGGGCAAGGCATTAAAAAACCGTTAGTTTTTCGCTTTTTGGCCTATATTCCGCACCAGTGTGGCGATAGGGATACAGGTGATTTTAGGGCGGAAAGGCTAGCAGGGATTCATATGGCACGGGCAGGGCATTGCGTCCGCCAAGACCTTCTAATTCAATCAGGGTGACCGCCGCACACAGTTCTGCCCCGACTTTTTGCAAAAGATGACAGGCAGCGACCAGTGTGCCGCCAGTGGCGAGCAGATCATCGACGATCACAATGCGCGCGCCTGGCGGGAAAATGCCGGACTGAACCTCCAGCGTATCGGTGCCGTATTCGAGGGAATAGGCATGTTCAATTACGTCGCCCGGCAATTTACCTTTTTTCCGCACCATCAGCGCACCGAGATTCAGGTGCAGCGCCAGCGCGCCCGCGAATAAAAAGCCGCGCGCGTCAATGCCCGCAATATATTCCGGCTCATATTTTATGACGAGGTGCGCCAGTTGCGAAACGGTTTCGCGAAAGGCCGTCGCATCCGCCAGCAAGGTGGCGATATCGTAAAATGAAATCCCGGGTTTGGGGAAATCCGGAATGGTGCGGATGGTTTGGGCGAGGTTGAGAGTCATGCGGCGAGAATAATAGGAAATAGGAGTTATAGGAATTAAAAAATTCCTAGTTCCTAAACTCCTGCGTCTAATTTCCTAAGCCCCGCTATAGCGGGATCAAATACCACCTATGACTATTTTATATGGTTATTTGGGAATCAGCCAACATCAACAACAACGATCCAGACCTGCAAGCAAATTGCCATTATGGCGCGCGGACCAAATGCGGTGCCCGTTCACCACGGACTTTCCAATCCTCCCGCAGTTTTTGTAGGCGGGGAAAATCCAGTGTTGGATTGCTACTGGGATCCCAATACACTTTCAGCGCTGAATAGTTATTTTGGAACGGGCACGCAGGGTGGTGCCCAGATTTGTGCAATATTTATCGCTGCATAAGTAAACGCATCATTTTAAGGCGGGTTAAGGAATTCTAATTGGTAATTCTTGTGAGGATTGCTTTAGTTGTCTTAACACGTTAACAAATAATGTTTCTGATTCATGTCCAACCTTATCATTACCATCATCTCCATTGCCCTGGTCGCTATTGTCGCCATCGTGGGGATTTTCTATGGCGGCGCGGCCTTTGAAAATGCGCAGGCCAAAGGCATTGCGGATGCTATCGCAAATCAGGCCATGCAACTGAATAACGCGGCCATCCAATATCAAACCGATCACGCAACAGGTTTTTTAACTGCCGTTAGTGCTTATTGCGGCGGCGGTGCTCCTGCAGGTTGTGGCGATCCCATAACCCCCTTGTTAGTTCCAGCCTATTTACAAACAGGGCTTCCTGTAGATCCAGCAAATTGGGGCGGACAGAATGCAGCATCTAAACTTTTTACTGCAAATCAGTGGGAAATAAGCGGGAGTGACAATTGGGGCACTTTATCATCCGGATCAAATGCGACCTACGGTTATTTTTTGTGGCTTTATGCCAATTGGCCGACCAGTTCGACGATTATTCAAACCTGTAAGCAGATTGCAATTATGGTGCGCGGGCAAAATGCCGTGCCATTTGCAAATACGGCTTGGAGAGTAATGTATCAGCCAGGGATGAATCCAACATTAGATTGCATGTGGGAACAAATGACAGGGTCCGGTTACACGACAATCGACCAATGCCAAGGCAATAGCAATTGTTGGATCCATATTTCTGCTCAGATCAACGCATCATTTTAAGCTTTTTTAGGTTACTACAAAATACTAGAATCATCCGCTAGACTGCTAGCATGGTTCCTATTATCGGCATTGCCGTCCTGTTTATCATGGTCTTTGGCGGTTATGTGATCGCCGGCGGGAAGCTGGAGCCGGTGCTGGAAGCCGCGCCGCATGAAATGATCACCATTGGCGGTGCTGGATTGGCAGCCTTTTTAATTTCCAATTCGATGGCGACGATCAAGGCGACCGGCACAGGTTTTGTAAAAGTTTTTAAAGGATCGCAGTGGAAGAAACAGGATTTTATTGACGTCCTGATGCTGTTGTTTTTGCTGACCAAAACCATGAAGACGAAGGGGATTATTGCGGTTGAGGCCCATATCGAAAACCCCAAGGAAAGCAGCATTTTCAGCCAGTTTCCGCATATTTTGCACGATCATTTCGCGCTGGATTTGATTTGCGATACGCTGCGCATGATGACGATGAACATGGAAGATCCGCACCAGGTCGAAAGCCACATCGACAAGCAAATTGAAAAACATCACCACGAAGCATTGGGGCCGTCACATGCCATGCAAACCCTAGCGGATGGTTTGCCCGCGTTGGGGATTGTCGCCGCTGTTTTGGGCGTGATTAAGACCATGGGATCAATTGACCAGCCGCCGCCCATTTTGGGCGCCATGATCGGTGGTGCTCTGGTGGGAACGTTCTTAGGCGTATTTTTGGCTTATGGTTTGGCGGGGCCGATGTCATCCCAAATGGCGGTGATCGCGGATGCGGATGGGAAAATGTATCACATCATCCGCGATGTATTAGTGTCTTACCTGCACGGGAATGCAGTGCAGGTGGCGGTTGAAATGGGCCGCGCCGGGATACCATCTGAATTCCAGCCCAGCTTCGCCGAAATCGAAGAAGCCACGAATAATGCGAAGGTTGAGGGGTAGTTATCCTAAAAAGCCTTTATTGCTTTTGGACTAAGGGTTGGTATTAGGGAGAGGCTAGCTGCTGAAACCATTCCCAAAAGTAAAGTTTTTTCTCTTGCTGCCCCAGGCTGTCTGAGCCATAAAATGACGTCATCATGACCGCACCCACTGAAAAAATCCTGATCCTCGACTTCGGGTCTCAAGTGACCCAATTGATCGCGCGCCGCGTACGCGAAGCCAACGTGTATTCCGAGGTTCATCCGTTTGATATGTCGCATGAAGCGATAAGGGCTTTTAATCCCAAGGCCATTATTTTATCAGGCGGACCAGCATCGGTGACAGATCCACTGGGACCGCGCGCACCGCACATTGTATTTGAATTGGGCGTGCCTGTATTGGGAATTTGTTACGGCCAGCAAACGATGTGCAAGGAATTGGGCGGCCGCGTAGAAGCAGGGCATGCGCGTGAATTCGGCCGTGCGGAAGTTACACTGACACAACCTAGCCCGCTTTTTAACGGCGTCGTTGCACCGGGAGAACGTTTCACGGTTTGGATGTCGCATGGCGACCGCGTCACCGCTTTGCCGGAAGGCTTTTCGGTTATCGGGGAATCTGCCGGCGCGCCTTTTGCCGTCATGGTGAATGAGGCGAAAAGATTTTACGCTGTACAGTTTCATTTAGAGGTTGTTCACACACCTAAAGGCACACAAATCCTGTCAAACTTTGTCCATGAAATTGCCGGTTGTGGCCGTACCTGGACTATGGCGGGCTATAAAGATCGCGCGATTATGGACCTGCGCGCCCAAATCGGTGAGGGCAGGGTAATCTGCGGCCTGTCTGGTGGGGTAGATAGCGCCGTGGCGGCAGTTTTAATTCATCAGGCAATCGGCGATCAGCTGAATTGCATTTTTGTCGATACAGGCTTGCTGCGCGCGGGCGAAGCCGAACAAGTCGAAAAACTATTCCGTCAGCATTATCATATTAAATTAAAAGTCGTCGATGCATCCGATCAGTTTTTGCAAAAGTTGAGCGGGGTTTCTGACCCGGAAACCAAACGGAAAATTATTGGTGCAACATTTATTGACGTTTTTGCGGAGGCCGCGCGCGATCCTAAATTTGAGGGGGGCGGCGCCGAATTCCTGGCACAGGGCACCTTGTATCCTGACGTGATTGAAAGTGTATCGTTTGCCGGCGGGCCGTCGGTGACGATTAAATCGCACCATAACGTTGGTGGTCTGCCGGAGAAACTGGATTTCAAACTGGTTGAGCCGCTGCGCGAATTGTTTAAGGACGAAGTGCGCGCACTGGGCCGCGAACTCGGCTTGCCGGAAGTTTTTATCGAACGCCATCCGTTTCCGGGGCCCGGCCTGGCGATCCGTATTCCCGGTGATATTACAGTGGAAAAACTGGAACTGCTGCGTGCGGCGGATATGATTTTTCTGGATGAAATCCGCGGCGCAGGATTATATAATGAAATTTGGCAAGCCTTTGCGGTGCTGACGCCGGTGCGCTCCGTCGGCGTGATGGGCGATGGGCGATCATATGATTATGTTTGCGCGCTGCGTGCCGTGACGTCAGTCGATGGCATGACGGCGGATTATTATCCCTTCAGCCATGAATTTTTGGGCCGCGTCGCCACGCGGATATGCAACGAGGTGCGCGGCATTGGCCGCGTGGTATACGATATTACCTCCAAACCGCCTGGAACCATTGAGTGGGAATAGGATAAGTTTAGCCTCTATCGCTATCCGTGCCGCGGAATCTTATTTCCTTCGCACCGTTGCCAATGCCGCGCGTCACCAGACGATGTGCAATCCAACTGCCTACCAGACAGCCTAAAATGACTCCGCCGATTGCGCCAATAACCTGCATCATCATATAACCTGTGATCGCGCCCAATATGGCGGCCAAGAATCCGACCATTAAAACGATTTCGTGCAGATCTTTTTCCTCATGCGTATTGGCGTTACGAATTTTATAAGTGGACATGGCGGCCTCTCTTATAAAATTTATATCACGTGAAATAAATTTTCGCTTTGGAAGTCATCACACTTGATAAGGAAAGGCTTCAAATTTAAAGCCTTTGTTTGGTGTCAACAATGAATCGAGCCAACTCATAAAATAAATTTTTTTTCATCATCCCCCTTTCGTCTGATTCTGGAATCGGATAGATGTTGTGTCTGCAGTGATGATCGAACCAAAGATGTAGTGTTTCATTTTGGTTTGGTGAAAAGAACTTTTAGGGGGATACTAGTTCATGACCTGGACGCCTGAGCGTGAAAATCAACTTCGTGAACTCTGGACTGCCGGTTTATCCGCCAGCCGAATCGCCGCCGAATTGGGCGGCACTACTCGCAACGCTGTGATCGGCAAGGCACATCGTCTTGGTTTATCTGGCCGCGCAACGCGCAAGGGCGGCGGAAAATCCTCTGGCGGTATGCGCCTGATTTCACGTGTCGCATCACCGCGTCCGCCACGCGCGCAAATCCGCCCACGCTATGTGGAACCGGTTGAACGGTCTGAATTCGCCGTCAGCCTGGAAGATTTATCGGAAAAGCAATGCAAATGGCCTCTGGGCGATCCCCGCACGCGCGAATTCCATTTCTGCGGTGGCGCGCGGGCCGAGGGTATGTCTTACTGCGAATATCATTGCGCGGTGGCCTACCAAGTACCGTCCCGCCGCGAAGAATCCGCACCGGTTGAGCGCGTTACTTCGGATGCAGCGGGTTGGTAAGTTAGGAACTAAGATTTTCTACTCCTAAACTCCTTTCAAGCATGCCCGCTTTCCGCCACCAGCATGCCGGGTTCATGGATACCAATACTTTGTAGCGCATTCGGCCATATCATGGGTATTTCACGCTGAAAAACCAAATCGCGCGCGCCTGGCGCGGTCAACCAAATACCGTCCCGTATTTCATGTTCCAATTGGCCCGCCGTCCAACTCGCGCAGCCTAGCGCAAAGCGCCATGGAATAACGCCTTCATGCCAGGCGAGCTGCAGCAAGGCATCAGAGGTTGCGCTGATGGAAATTTCGGGCGTGACATGCTGGCTATCCTCATGACGCAGTTCCGCACCATGCAAAATGAAACCGCGTTGCGGCGCCACGGGTCCGCCTAAATGTACGCGCAGCAATTCCGCTGGCAAATTCAAATCTGTTTTCAGACCATCCAATACTTGATTAATATCCAGCGTGCCGACCAAGCGATTCAGCACCAGCGCCATTGCACCTTCGCTATTATGGTAACACACCAGGCTGACCGTGCCGGCAAAACGCTTGTCCGTCATGCCCGGCATGGCAATCAGTAGCTGCCCTTGGAGAGAATGTTTTACGGGCTGCGGCGAAGTTTCCATTGATAGTAAATGTAGTAAGCCGACAGCATCGCCGCAAGAGCAAACCAGGTGATAGCATATTGCAGGTGGTTGTCGGTAAATTCGGGCTTGCGCCAATAATTGACTGGAGGATCGCATTCAACACTGCCATCGCCGCTGCCAATGGTGCCGTCAAACTCGCTGTTTAAATAAATATTTTGGCGCGGAATATGCCAGGCATCATAAAGGCTTTGATCCAATACCAGCCATTGCTGATGTGCCGGGTTATTTTGCGGCGGCACCCATGATGGCGCACGCAAAGGCCAAACCGTAACGGTTAAATGACCGGAGTGCGGTCCGTGAGGCGAAGTATTTTTTATGGCATTGGGAATCAAGCCATCCTGATATAATAAAATTTGTCCATTATTTAATTTCAGAGGCGCAATTAAACGATAACCCCAGCCTGTAAAGTCGCAAATTTTATCTTCTGCCTGAATATAAGCGGGCAACAGAATGGCTTGGTCATAATTTACTGTGCCGGAGATTTGAAATTTTTGCCAAAGCTGTTTTTCATTAATTTGGCCTGGCAATTTGTGCGGTGCAGAATTTTGCGCCGCTTGATACATTTGAATAAGCCGATGTTTCCACGCGCGCCGCTGGAGCTGCCAGGCGCCCAGCCATACTGTGCCCGCAATCGTGGATAAAATAATGGCGTGGAAAACCAGGTCTTTGATTTTCATCGCGCCATTATAATTGATATTAGAAAAACATCTAATGTATTTAGGGTTGTACGTCTGGAAGGGTTTTCCCTAATCCGGCTGCATTTCTCATGCTTTGTTTAAAGTTGACCACCATTCGGCGGAAGCCTTAAAAAATACGAGGATACATTTCGGTAGCTTCGGGATCTTGTTCTGCTAAGCTAGCCCGTAAATCAGCAAATTTATCGCTTTTGAAGATTGCATTGCCAAGGTTGGCCACGCGTCCAGCGATTTGGAATGAATCTGTGAGTTCAATAAAAATTACATCATCGCCTCCAGAAGTTTCAGAAACACTATTTTCATAGCTAAGATTGAATCCAGTTTCTTCTGTATTGAGGCTTGCAATATTTTTTACCAGAAGACCACGCGTTAAAGTATTTAGGATTGCGCTAAAAGATTCCCATCTCCCTACCATGGATGCCTGATAAGTAAGCTCTAAAGCTTCTTTTAAAGTTTCAGGGGCAACCATTTTCCTAACCAGCCCGCGAACGTCTTCGTCAGACAAAATTACCATTGGCGTATCACTCATAAAATTCTTCCCAAAGTTTAAATAGGATTTCACCCCTATTTAAACTAACCATGAAGGTAATTTTCAGGTCAAGAAATTTATGAGCTTACATCGCTAATTCCGGATCTGCCAGCTGCCGCCTGGTTGAAGGCAGGCGGTACCATAAGTTTGCCGTACTGCCCTGCCTATAACCACGTTGGTTTGATATTCGCGGCAATATTCGCTATCCATCGGCGCGCCTTGGACGATAACAGGCGCTATCGTTGGATACTGCGCGGCGCAAATGCGGTTGGCACGATTCAATAGATGGGTGAATGAGCCGGTTCCGGTAACGGAAATCGTCTGGCCGCTGGCGCAGGTCATGGTCACCGTGGCGGGCCGTTGATAAACCATTACAGGTGCAGGCACGAATAATGGGAAGGCGGGCGCGATGACCACTTCAGGCCCGCGGTGGCCGCGGTGATAATAACGATCATGATCATAACCATGACGGTGATCATCCCAATCCGCGCGCGCAGCGCCCGTAGTGCAGGTCAGCGCCAAAAGGGTGAGAAGGATTTTGCCAAAGCGGCGAAGAGAAGATTGCATTCGGTTTCCTTTCGTGAAGCCAATACTTCATGATAAACCCGGTGTTATAAATTTCAAATGAATTTGCGTTTATTTTGTGAACGGAAATTTATCATTAAACCAACTTCATCTTCACCATCGTTTCCGCAATCTGCACCGCATTCAATGCGGCACCCTTGCGCAGGTTATCGCCTACGCACCAGAATGAAATACCGCTGTCCACCGTGGCATCCTGGCGGATGCGGGAAATAAAGACTTTATCCTCGCCTGCGCACTCTACCGGTGTCACATAACCGCCTGGTTCACGCAAATCGACGACGGAAACGCCCGGTGCCTTTTGCAGAATTTTGCGCGCTTCACGTTCGTCCAAATCCCTTTCAAATTCCACCCAAATGGCTTCGGAATGGCCGATGAAAACGGGTACGCGCACACATGTGGCGGTGATTTTAATTTTGGGGTCCAGGATTTTTTTCGTTTCCGCGACCATTTTAAATTCTTCCTTGGTATCGCCGCTGTCCATAAAGTCATCAATTTGCGGAATGACGTTAAAGGCAATTTGTTTGGTGAAAATTTCTTTCTCTATTGGATCGTTGACAAAAATTGCGCGCGTCTGGCGAAACAATTCATCCATGGCGTCTTTGCCCGCACCGGAAACGGATTGATAGGTGGACACCACCACCCGCTTGATAACGGCGGCATCATGTAGTGGTTTCAGCGCCAGTACCATTTGAATGGTGGAGCAATTCGGCGTAGCCACGATGCGTTTCTTTGCGAAACCGCGCAGGGCCTCTGGGTTTACCTCGGGCACGACCAGCGGCACATCCGGGTCCATGCGGAAGGCCGATGATTTATCAATTACGATTGCACCCGCAGCGGTAGCGCACGGGGCAAGTTGTTGCACGATGTCGCTTTCCACCGCAGCGAAAACAAAATCCGTGCAGGCAAAATCGTATTTTGCCAGATCGTGGATCTTTAAAACGGCATCTTCGCCCAGAGAGACCTCGCCGCCCGCGCTGCGGGCAGAGGCCAGCGCCACAATTTCATGCGTCGGAAACTGGCGCTCCGCCAGGATTTGTAAGACCTCGCGGCCAACGTTGCCCGTCGCGCCCGCGACAGCGATTTTATAGGTTTTTTTGGTCATGCGATAAGGTAACACAAATCGTCATTCCCGCGAAAGCGGGAATCCAATTACAGTTTCCACCTGTATTTCTTTCGTGGCTTATGGCTGGGATGACAGCCTGTTTAAATTGGCTAATCCAATCCCGGCTTAATCTGCTTCGCCAGCACCTCATCCACGCGGCGGCCTTCCATGGCGATGATTTCAAAAGTCCAACCCGCGTGGTTAAAATAATCGCCCGGGCGCGGAATGCGCCCAATCGCGCCTAGCGCCACGCCGCCCAGCGTGTGATAGGTTTCCTCACCCGGCAAATCCGCCAGACCCAAACGGGTTTTCACCTCATCCACCGCCATCGCGCCATCTAATAATAGATTGCCGTCATGACCGGTATGAATATGGGCGTTGGATTCATTTTCTTCATCATCCGCCAGTTCACCCACAATGGCTTCCAGAATATCCAGTTCTGTAACGATCCCTTCCAGCACGCCGTATTCATCAATGACAAAACCCATATGGATCGGGGTTTTCTTGATTTTTTTCAAGACGGACATGACGGATGATGTATCCGGCAAAATGGCGGCCTCCTGCATTACAGCGCGCAAATCCAAGGGCTGGCCGTTATAGGCCTGGTCCAGCAAATCCTTGGCACGGATGACGCCTAATGCAGAATCCAAAGAGCCATCGCACACGGGATAAGCCGAATGGCGCGCATCGTGGATCTGTTGCATTAATTCTTGTGGTGTTGCGTGAATATTCAACCAATCCACATCGCCGCGCGCGGTCATGATTGCCCTTACCGGCCGGTCCGCCAGGCGCAAGACACGTTTAATCATGTGCTGCTCTGCAACTTCGAAGACGCCGCCCAGCGTGCCCTCATCCACCAGCGCCCGGACCTCTTCTTCTTCATCTACGCGGCTGCCGTGTTCATGATGGGCAGGCAGGAGTTTTAAAATAATTTGGGTGGAATGACGCAATAGGTAAACGCCCGGACGCAAGAACCGTACGACCGGTACCATTAAGGGCGCCATACTTGCTGCCCAGCGTTCCGCATTGTCGACTGCCATATGTTTGGGCACCAATTCGCCTAGGATCAAAGAGAAATAGGATATGCCGAGGACGATCAGGGGCAGGGCAATTTCTGTGCCATGCGGCGCGAGATAGGGAATTTGGTCTAGCAGGACGCCCAACCGCTGGGCAAACGTGGCGCCGGAAAAGACGCCTGCAAATGCCGCACACAGGGAAATACAGGATTGCACCGCAGGAATAAATTTTTCGGTATCCTCGGCCAGCATTAAGGCCTGGTGTGCACCGCGCACGCCGTGTTTTGCCATGACCTTCAGGCGGATTTTATTGGCGGATAAAATTGCGAGTTCAGCCAGAGAAAAGAACCCATTGGTGAGAATAATCAAAAAGATGATCAGCAGTTGCCAGCCCATTAGCGATCCATGAAAACGCGGTAAAACAGATAGTAGGCACTTAATCCATTGATGCAAGAAAATTGCTGATGGGGATTGAAAGCGGCTGCATTCGTGAAAACGGTAAAATTAGTGCCTGACATACTAAACGCAAATCCCCCTGATGCCGGAATAGTAGAATCACCTCGGTTAGCCTGCATGTTGATATATTCACACACTTTCTGATTTTCTACGGGAGCCATTAAAACATTGGCATCCATGTTATACTCAGGACATGAAACGGTTGTCGTAAATATACAGGGCTGAAAAACATAAGCCCCATTATATTTGGGTAGATCCAACATATAATCCGGTACTAATAAGGCTGCGGTTGCCATCCCGCTGCCGGGTGTCCAATTATCATTGGTTGTACTAAGGTTGCTTGCCTGCCGTGCGGCGACCGCGATTTGTGCTGCACCAGTTATCCAGGCTTGAGCCTTGGCTTTGGATTGGGCGGCCTGGTAAAAACCAGACATATAATCTGCGCCCCATAGTAGGGTTGCCGCGCCCAGGCTTATGGCAATAATCGTTACGATTAGTTTATCCATGCAAGTATTTATAAGGTGGCTTCAGGATAGAGGAAATAGATAAAGCCAGGGGTTTCTAAAATTTGTCCAATGGAGATCCGGAAGAGCAGACAAAAAACAACCCATGCACCCGAGATCGAAAAAATATCTGCTTAAAGCCCCGCAGCGCTTAGCGTAAATTTACGGTTCCGCGTATCTTACAGCATCGTTATCTGAGGTTATTTATGATAGTCTATGATGATACAGTAACCCAAGGAACTTATCATGCCATTCGAGCAAAATCAGCAAGTTGCTATGCGTGCCTGGGAAGAATTCGGCAAGCCTTTGGCCGGTTCCATTGTGGGTAATCTGCCGCTTCGCCAGGGTAAATCTGAACAAGATAAGTTTGAAAATCAGCTTCAGCAGAAAGATAATAAAGAACAGATGCTTGGGAGAGTGGTGCAGAAAAATCAGGCAGCTTAGAAGCACAAATATTTCCCTTGTCTTTCATAGTTAACATGGTAAATTGAAATTTACAGAATATTTATTTTTCTGCCAACAGGGCCGAATGGGATTATTGTCTGCCAAGTCCTACAATAAAGTCTCTTGAGCTTCCCATTTCTTTTTACAGAGATATAGATTCGGAAGGATAATTTATTGTGCTAATTGCAAGTGCAAAAAACCGTATTATTATCAATTTTCACTTTGCTTCATTGTAAACCTGATCGCTTTTAAGAGAAACGCAATGCTCCGCCGGATACATCTTTCTAACAAAAATAATCTTATCATTGGATTTGTTATTGTTTGTGTTTTATTGCTGGCTTTCAGCGCGGTTTTATATCGTCATTATACCTATGCCCGCCATAGCAATGATATCGCCTTCCGCGAATATGATATTTTGCGTTCCGTTAGAATTACGCTTGTGGATTTGCTGAATATGGAAACTGGCATGCGCGGCTATCTATTGGTTGGTGAGCGTAAATTTCTTCAACCTTATTATGAAGCGCGGATTTGGCTGGATAGCGACTTGGTAGAGTTAAACAGTTTGACGCAAAATGATCCCGAGATAGAAAATCAGGCGGAAAACCTGGCTCACGAAATCCAAAAATTCAGAACTCTAATTGATGCACAGGGAAAAGCGATGGAGCATGGCAGGCGGATGCTGACCATGAAACGAATGCTGGATGGGCAAAAAGATGCGATGGATCATTTGCGCCAGTCCATTCGAAGTTTTATAATGTTTGTACAAAATAGGCTGCAGGTGCGCGTCTCTAATTTAAAGAAAAAAGAGGCAGAATTTATTTTTACTCTGATTGCGGGTACGGCAGGGATTGTCGTGGCTGGCTGGCTGGCACTTCTGGCAATCCTGTCTCTTTCTAGCCGCAACCGCAAGGCTGAGGCTGAGGCTGAAGCTGCTCAGGAGCGGTTTCGTATGGTCATGAATGGGATTAATGACGGCTTATTCGATTATGATATTGTGCATGATAACATTTATTTTTCGCCCGCTTATAAAGCCATGCTAGGCTTTACGGACGAAGAATTTCCCAATACGTTAGAGCGCATGAACCAGCAATTGCACCCTGAAGATTTTGAAAAAAAATGGGGAATGTTGCGACGTTATCAAAATCATGAAGAACCATCTTATTCAAATTATTTCCGTATGCAACATAAGAACGGTACGTGGCGCTGGATTTTATCACGCGGCATCGGCATATGGGATAAGGAGGGAACGTTGATACGTTTAATCGGGACGCATACCGATATGACGGAGCAAAAAAATCGTGAAGAAGAATTAAAGGAGCTAAATTCAGAATTGGAAACTTTTGCCTATATTGCTTCACATGATTTACGCTCACCTCTAGTGAACCTTAAAGGTTTTGCGGGCGAGATGGAGAATACAATTAATACGATCCGGCCTTTATTGGAACGTGCTGAGACTTCTCTAGGCGAGGAAGAAAAGCGCTTAGTAGAACAATCATTTAATCAAGACATTCCGGAGGCATTGGGATTTATTCACAAATCTGTTGATAGAATGGAAAGCTTGACCAGTGCGGTGCTGGATCTTTCGCGCATAGGGCGCAGGGAATTGATATGGGAGCCTGTCAATGTCCATGAAATTGCCACGCGCTGTTCAGACAATTTGGCCTATGAACGTGCCAATAAAGATGCGGAAATTATTTTGAATAATCTACCAGTCATCATTTCAGATGCGCGGTCGCTGGAACAAATTTTAGGAAATCTAATGGATAATGCATTAAAATACCTGGATCCAAGCCGAAAAGGTAAAATTACGGTTTCCTCGGAAATCAAAGACCACGAGATTATCTTTGCTGTACAGGACAATGGCCGCGGTATTAGCGAAGCAGATCGGGGAAAAGTGTTTGAAATTTTCCGCCGTGCGCGCAATGCCGGTGCAGAGCGCGGCATGGGCATGGGGCTGGCATATGTCAAAACCATGGTGCGCCGGATTGGAGGTGTGATATGGTTTGAATCTGCCGTGGGTGAGGGTACGACATTTTACATCCGACTGCCTTTACGCATTGCCAAAACAACGGATCAGGAGATTGCAGCATGAACGCCCAAAGCATTGAACCGTTCATTATTATCATGGTAGAGGACGATGAGGGCCATGCGCGCCTAATCGAAAAAAACCTGCGCCGGGCAGGCATCAGCAATGAAATGGTTCATTTGGACGACGGGAATAAGGTGATTGATTATTTTTTCGGCGATCAGACGAAATTACCGCATGATAAAATGCTGATCCTGCTGGATTTGAATCTGCCCGGAATTGACGGTTATGAAGTCTTAAAACGCTTAAAAGATGATAAACATACCCATACCATCCCCATTATTGTGCTTACGACAACCGATAATCCCACAGAAATTGAGCGTTGTTATGAACTGGGCTGCAATGTGTATGTGACCAAGCCTATCGAATATGATGCGTTCTCCGAAGCAATCCGGAAATTGGGCTTAATGCTATCAGTGGTGAAAATTCCCAACCGTGCAATTTAAATGGATTATTTTTGCATTTAAATTTTACACATTTTTTATTGCGAACACCGAACTGCGCCACCGAAACTTGATAATCAGGCTGGTAATCTAATAGCTGTCCTTAACTTGGAACAGGAGTTTTCCATGCGTTTTTTTTACAGTGTCGCCGCTCTTGGTTTGGCCACCGCCCTGACGGGTTGTGTTGAACCCAGTCCAACTTTTAACAGTCAGATGCGCTATACCAATCCAAATTATACGATTGTGGAAAGCGAAAAAAATATTGAAATCCGCAGCTACCGGCCGTTATGGGTGGCGGAAATCACGGAGCAGGGTGACCGTGAAACCGCAATGCGCCGCGGCTTTCAGGACCTGAATGCATATTTCCGCGGCGATAACGAAGCGCAACAAATTATTCCGATGACGCGTCCGGTGGTGGAATTTCCTGTTGCAGGCGGCGGTCTGGAAGATCTGCCAGCCGTGGATAACCAAGTTTGGGTCGTGCGGTTCTTTTTGCCGGTTGAACTGACACCGGATACCACGCCGCAGCCAAACAATGCGAATATCCGTATTGTACAGACCAGTCCGATGCGCGTGATTGCCTTCAGCTATTCGGGGCCATGGACGGACGCCAACATCCATAGCAACGAAATAATGCTGCGGGATTATGTGCGGAATGATGATATTCCCGTGGTCGGAATGCCGGCCTATGCCTTTTACGATGCACCGTCGGTGGCACCTTATAGCCGCCATAATGAGATCTTAATGAAACTCGCGGATTATTAGTTTTCTTTATCAGCTTTTCTCCCCTGGCTGGTATTGCAGGCGGCATCGGCAACGGTGCCGCCTTTTTTATTTGCATTGTTAGTAAAACCACGTTGCCTTTCGCCTTTAATCATATAATCTTAAGAATATAAAGTTTTCCAGCAGCTTGAAATATAGAACTAGGGAGAATTCATGACACAGAGTGAAGGGACGGTCACAAGGATCGTTGGAGTGAATGACCACAGTTCTAGATTTCAGGGAGACGCACCTAATATTATTGCTGACCGCGTATCGTTTCCACAATTGGCCGTCGTCGTGAGTTCACTTCAGGTTTCGCAGCAATCGATCAAGTTCTATAGCGCGGCCGAATTAAAAAAGTATGTCCATGCGTTGGGCTTAAGGCTGGGCCAGATATATTGCGAAGAACTGCCCGATGGAACAACCTTGGTCGGAAGAAAAGATAATGGCGAATATTTAATCACTACGCCTGAAGTCTTGCTGCCATCTCCTATAAGTCATAACGATGCCATGAAGATGCCGACTGCGATGGCGCAACAACAAATCTATAGCCATGGGTATGAAGATTGGCGTTCACCCAAAGCAGATTTTCCGGCCCGCCGTGGCTGTGAAGGTGAATCGGCAATGCTGTTCCGTGCGCGTAATAGTGGAAAATTGCAGGGAATTTTTAAAGAAAACCGGTTATCCTCCAGTTGTGTTTGGATATTGGGACAGGCTGATGCCCGATTCTTCGTGTATTTAAATTTCTATCAGGGTCAACATCAAATTACCTATGGAAACACAAAACATATAGGGCTTCCTGTCCGCACATTTGCGCCGTAAGTATTAATAAACCTCCTTCATTTTTTTACAAATGAAGGAGGTTTGAAACGTCTTGATTAATCGCCCAAATTGATTTGGCGTTTGGTTGTCAATGCACCCGCACCTGCACCCACTGCGCCGCCGACCAGGGCACCCGCAACCGGATTAGCGTGCAAGACAGCAGCCCCTACTGCACCTGTACCAGCGCCGATGGCGCCGCCTGATAATGCGCGTTCGCCTGTGCTATTGCCGCAGGCGGAAAGGGAAATTATCGACAGAGCCATAACGATTAAGGGTAGTTTATTTTTCAGCATGCTCATTCTCCTGTGGTAAAAGTTGATTACTTACCTTAAACAAGTGTGCATCTCGATGCGATCGTGAAGTCGTTTACAGATAGTAAAAAAACAGTAAAGAATTAATTCTATTCCTTCTCACTTCAAGAAAAAGAATAATATATTTACGCTGCGGCGCTATCGTCATTATTATGCGCCATATCCATCCGATAACCAATGCCCGATTCCGCCACAATCAATTTGCCCAAGCCCGGTACTTTTTCCAATTTCTCACGCACTTGTCCGATATAAACGCGCAGGTACTGTGTATCCTCGACATGCGCAGGCCCCCAGACCTGTTTCAAAATTTGCTTGTGCGTCAACATGCGGCCACGGTTGGTAATAAAATAGCGAAGTAGGTCGTATTCTTTTGGCGTGAATGAAATTTTCTCATCGTTGATGAAAACTTCGTGCCGCACCAAATCCATTTTGATGGGACCATTAACAATCATCGGCTCACCCGCCTCGCGAACCGCCCATTTGCGAAGGTTGGCATTAATCCGCGCCAGCAAAACTTCTGCGCCAAATGGTTTCGTGACGTAATCATCCGCACCCAAGTTCAACGCCATAACAATTTCCTCATCATCTGAACGGACGCTGAGGACGATAATGGGAACCTGGGTCCATTCGCGCACGGCCTTGATGGCTTCCTTGCCGTCCATGTCAGGCAGACCTAAATCTAAGATCACCAGATCCGGTTTCACCGAAGCAATCATGCGGATCGCCTGTTTGCAATTTTCACTCTCCACAACTTTGAAGTCCGCTGTGTCGAGAAAAATATTCAGCATTTTGCGGATTTGCTCTTCGTCATCCACAACCAGGATGGTGTTTTTCTTTTCTTTCATTGGAATTCCTGACTTGTTTGCAGTGTCCTATAGTTATCTAATTCATGTCATACTTAGGGCAAGGGTTCTGTTAGAAAACCATAAAATAAAAATAAGAATTCCATAAAAATACAGAAATCCTATGACATATCTCAACCATATGGCTTTTTAACAGAACCTACCTTTATGTCACATCCGTGAGGTTAGCATGGATTAGGGGTTTGAAGAAACAGGAAAGCCATACTTTTACCTTGCCAGATAATGGTTTATGGCTATATGCGGGAGATATAGTGATGGCTAAGTCGAGTGCAGTAAAACCTTTAAACCTGGCGTTGCAAGGCGGTGGTGCCCATGGTGCTTATACATGGGGGGTATTGGATCGCTTTCTTGAAGAAGAAGATTTAGAAATCCATGCCATCTCCGGCACTAGCGCAGGCGCGATGAATGCCGCCGTATTGGCCAGTGGCTTCCGCAAGGGCGGCGTGGCAGGTGCAAAACAATCCCTGCGCGATTTCTGGTTCCAGGTCAGTGTAACCGGCGCGTGGATTAACCCCATTCGCGGCAATCCGGTTGAGGAATATCAAAAACACTGGAATCTGGATAACGAAGTTTCTTATCAAATGTTCGACATGATGACGCGGATGTTTTCGCCGTACCAGTTTAATCCGTTTAATCTCAATCCACTGCGCCAAGTTTTGGATAATATTCTGGACTTTGAGGCCATTAATGCGGGTGGGCAGATTCCCATTTTCGTCACTGCCACCAATGTGCATTCCGGCCAGCCGCGGGTATTTAAGTGCGAAGATATTACGGTGGACACGCTGCTCGCCTCCGCATGTATTCCCTTTTATTTTCAGTCTGTGATGATTGACGATGTGCCATATTGGGACGGCGGTTACATGGGAAACCCCAGCATCTGGCCGTTGATTTATAACACCCATGTTCATGATGTGCTGCTGGTGCAGATTAATCCGATTTATCGGAATAATACACCGAGATCTGCGCAAGAAATTATCAACCGCCTGAATGAAATCAGTTTTAATTCCAGCCTGATTGATGAAATGCGCGCGATTAATTTTGTCAAAAAACTGATCCGTGAAGGCAAATTGTCTGGCAGCGAATACAAGGATGTGCGGATGCATATGATCCCCGCGCCTGATGTAGCGTATGGTTTAGACGCTTCCAGCAAAATGAATACGGACTGGGTATTTTTTGAGTTCCTGCATGGTATCGGCCGCGCGGCGGCACAGCAATGGCTCGACCGGCATAAGGGTGCCATCGGCCATGAAACGACTGTGGATATTGAAGCTGAATTTTTGGGTGTGGTGCCTATTCCGCCACATGCGGCATCAAATCCACAAAAGATTAAAGACGACCAACCCAAAACCACGACACCTAAATCCGCAGCCGCATAGGAGCACATTATGAAACTCGAAAACAAAGTTGCCGTCATCACCGGCGCCGCCAGCGGCATTGGTAAACAAATCGCCACCACATTTGTGCAGGAAGGCGCAAAAGTAGTGATCGCCGATTTGAATCAGGAAGCCGCAGATGCGACGGCTAAGGAATTGGGTGGCGATAAGGTCGCCATTGGCGTCGCCATGGACGTGAGCAATGAAGATCAGGTCAATGTAGGCATCGACAAGGCTGCACAGAAATTTGGTGGGATTGATATTTTGATTTCCAACGCGGGCATTCAAATTGTCGCGCCAATTGTGGATTTTAAATTTGACGATTGGAAAAAACTGATGGCGATCCATGTGGATGGCGCATTTTTAACTACGCGCGCGGCGATGCGTTATATGGTAAAACAGGGCAAGGACCGTGGCGGCTCGATTATCTATATGGGCTCCGTCCATTCCAAGGAAGCTTCGAAATTAAAATGCGCCTATGTCGCAGCGAAACACGCGCTGGAAGGTTTGGCAAAAGTTGTGGCGAAAGAAGGGGCGGAAAATAATATTCGCGCCAATGTGATTTGCCCGGGTTTTGTGCGTACGCCCCTGGTGAACAAACAAATTCCTGAACAAGCAAAGGAACTGGGGATTACGGAAGATGAAGTTATTAAAAATGTGATGCTGAAAGATACGGTGGATGGACAGTTTACCACGGTGGAAGACGTGGCTGCAGTTGCGCTGTTCTTTGCATCCTTTGATTCCAACGCAATGACCGGGCAATCCATGGTGGTCAGCCATGGCTGGTTCATGCAATAATTATGCATTCGCATTTATATTAGCTTTTTCATTGCGTGGCCAATTCGGCCGCGCAATTTCTTATACAGAAAAGTCGGAAATAAAATAATTACAAAATTTTGATTGAAATTAACTGTGGCAAAAATGTTTACCCTGTTTTTATTTTAGTTGCGTATAGCCGCATCGATAATTAAGCCCATGCGCCGTATTTTAATTTCATACCACGCAACTACCTGCGTTGTACAACGAACCAAGGAGACCAACATGGGTTACCAATCTGAACAAACCAACAAACCAAACCCCAATCAACAATATGATAAAAATGCCCCTAACAAAACTCCTCAACAGCCAGCAGACCAGCAGTCTAAAAAACCTGGTGGCATGGGGGCAGAAGCTAACAAAAAATAGTGGCCCTAATAAAGGCCATAAATCCCGGCGCCGACCTCCCCGGCGCCGGTTCTTTTATTGACTATTTTTTATAACAAATAAAAAAGCGTGCCGGTTGCCCAGCGCGCTTTTCTAAAAATAGAGCAATGAAACTTATTCAGTTTTGCTGCTCTGATCGATTACATTGCCATTGGCATCTGTTTTTATTTTGGTGTCAGTCGTGCTGGTTTTCTCATTGAACAGGCCTGGTGGATTAACAGTCTTTTTGTTTTTGATTTCTTTGGTCGTCGTTCCATCGTCAGATACGCTAACATCCGTGGTGGATTTTGTGATCACGTCCGTACCTTTGGAATCGGTATTGGCCGTTTCCGCGCTGGCTTTATATCCACCGTTCGCTTTATCTTTCGCGGTCATTTCTTTCTTGGTTTTTAACGTGCGGCCATTGGCGGTTTTGGTTATTGTCTCAGATTTTTTATCTGTCGACTTCAAACCATTATCATCCACACTAACGTCTGTTTTTTTCTCGACTTTGGCTTTCGAACCATCCGCATTTACTTCTGTGGCAGAAGATTTTTCCGTGTAACCACCGTTATCTTTGTATTGTACGCTGCCTTGCGCATCGCTACTGGTATTATCAGCTGCCATGACGGCAAATGGCAGGGTTAAGGCTGTCGCAGTGGACAGGATTGCAATCAATTTTCTCATGTGAGGCTCCTGAAGTTAAGTTGGTCCGACAAATTATTCGCCGTAACATCGCAGCCTAAACATAATATATGAATAAAAAAATGAGGCATAAGGTGCAAAATTATAAGAGATCAGCAAAGATAATATGAAAAACATCTAATTAATCATTTTTTTATTTTTTATTGCTCTCGATCTCATCGTATTTCGTAAGGTCATGTGAGATATTGACGTTATCACACATGAAATTGTGTTTCGTCCATTCAAACCCGGAGATGCAAGATGTTTACTTCAACCAAAGACGATGTCGTGAGCGACCTGAAAAGCGGTGCAGCCAGTTTATCACGCGATGCACGCAATACCGCAAACAATGTTAAAAATGACATTCGCAGTGGTATGCGTGAAGCCAATGATACGCGTGCGGACTGGGAAAGTTCCGCGCATGAATTTGGCGCGCAAGCTCGGGATTGTCTCAATCAGGCAACGCGTGAATTGCGCGATACCACATCTGAAATTCGTGGCCGCATCACACGTAACCCCGTTGAATCTAGTGTTGTTGCGCTGGCAGTGGGCTTCCTGCTGGGTCAATTATTCCGGCGTTAATAATCCAAAGGATTTCGTTAGGTGATCATGATGCTTGGAAAAATTATTGCCCTGATTGCCATGCGGCGTTCTATCCCGTTCAGCAGTGTGTTACTACAACGCCTGCTGGCCGGTTTAGCGACTGTATTATCTCTATCTCTTCTGGTCGCATTCTTAGGCAGTATCTTATTAGCTGGGTTAATCTGTATGGTTTACCATTCGTTGCTTGTTTATGGCATGTCGCAAGACATGGCCATGATGTGGATGGGAATGGGCGGCCTGATTATTTTATGTTTATCCGTGGCCGTGATTTTTTATTATGTTAAACGTATCAAGGACCTGGCCCTTGAAGCTATGATGGGGGAAAATCCAATCGCACAAAAGACGAGCCGTATTGTCTATGCTTTTCTTAATGGTCTTTTATCCTGATTTATAAAAATCCGATTATATCCTGAAAGCAAAGCCTGCTATTTTTAGTTACATTATTGGCTTTCCTGGGATACATTGGTAGCCACTCCAACCTTCGAAAAGCCCTTAATGCCGCACTCGAACTTTCAAAAAATTTTATATGTAGAAGATGACGTTGCATTGGGACGTTTGCTACAAAAGCGGCTGCAGCGTCATGGCTTAGATGTTAATGTCGTTCTGACAGCCGAAGAAGCCATAGAGAACCTCAGAAATCAAAATTACGATATTCTTTTAGTGGATCATATCTTACCAGGCATGAGCGGGCTTGAGTTTCTAGAACACACGATTAAAGAAGGCTTTACTACACCGGTTATTCTTTTAACGGCGGGGGGTGATGAGCGCGTTGCCGTTGCGGCCCTTGAAAAAGGTGCGGCAGACTATGCGGTAAAAGACGTGAATCAAACTTATATTGAATTACTGCCTGCTATTATGCAGGCTGCTTTTGTCAAATATCGTTTACAGCGAGAAAATGAATTACAGCGTAAAGAACTTTTGCTGGCCATAGAAAAAGCAGAAAGTGCCAATCAGGCTAAAAGCACGTTTTTAACAACGATGTCCCATGAAATGCGAACACCATTGAATGTGGTGATTGGTTTGGCTCATATCATGGCGAAGACGCCGCGAAATGCTAAAGAAGATGAAATGTTGAAAACCCTAATCACCAACGCTGATTTATTGCTTAATTTAATTAATGATTTGCTGGATATCGGTCGAATTGAATCGCAGCAGCTACAATTGGAATCTGGACCGTTTGATTTGGATCAATTAATGCAGGATTTGCATGCCATGTTTCAGGCCCAAGCCGAAGAGAAAAATCTGGAATTTGTTATTATTAATCAGATTGGGCAGGTAACGGTCGTGGGCGATCGCATGCGGCTTCAACAAATTTTGGTTAATCTGATCGGCAATGCCATTAAATTCACACCTAGCGGTAAGGTCGAAATCTCTGTTGCCGGCAAGAGATTTGATGCACAAACCATAGATCTTGCTATTGCCGTTCGCGATACGGGCATTGGTATTCCGATGGACAAACAAGATCTTATATTTAATAAATTTGCCCAGGCAGATGAAACCATTACACGCCGTTATGGGGGATCGGGTCTTGGGCTTGCGATTGCACAATCTCTGGCCACAAAAATGGGCGGCCAAATCATATTGACTAGCCACGCAGATCAGGGTTCTATTTTTACGCTTAAAATTTCTCTGCCACTGTCGCAAACATTAAAAGACACGGGGGTGTCTGAGTTGGTCAATCAGGGACCATCAAGCAGCAATATAAAAACTGTACTGGTCGTGGAAGATTACGCACCGAATATGATGGTAGCACGCTTAATGCTGGAGGATATGGGGTTTGAAGTCACGACAGCTGAAAATGGTGTTAAAGCCATCGAACGTATACAAGATAAGGAGACTTCCTTTTCTGCCATTTTAATGGATGTGCAAATGGAAGGCATGGATGGTTATGAAACCACGCAAAAAATTCGGAAAATTGAACAAGAGAAAAGAGGGCGAAATTTTATCATTGGCGTAACGGCGCATGCCTTGGCAGGCGACCGCGACCGCTGTCTCTCGGCCGGAATGGATGAATATATTAGCAAGCCCATCCATCCAGATATTCTATTGCAAAAATTATCTAAATTGACGGGATGAGTTGCAGTTTATTAAATCTTTATTTATATCTTGGCTCTTTGCACTGAATTATTACGTTACTTAAGCTAATATAAATTCAGGAGGCAAATTGCCCTATTTAAACAACATGAATTTTTCTGTGCGTGAGCCGCTTCGCCACCCTAGCCCTGCGGGGGCGGAGGTTATTGATCCAGATTTGGAAGAAGCAGAAAAGTTAGCACAGACCGTTAAGAAATTTAATATTAAGTACGAGAATACTCTAACAAGCCATAACGTAAATGATCAGGCCCTGGCCATCGAGCGTTGGCTTGAATCCTATCGACGTGGGCAAGCGGCGGCGCGCAAGTTGTCTGAGAGTGGCGTTGATATGCTCGCAGAAATGAGTAAGCGGCTGCATGAAGCGGTTGCTGAGCTGCATCGTTATGAAGGCGAGGGCGGCAATCCGGCCACAAAGAATCAGCAAGCAGAAATAGATCAACTAACGCATGCCATGCGCCGCGTTGAACAACTGTCTCATGAGATTCAAGAGGCTTCGTTTTTGCATCACAAATCAGACGATCAAACTACCAACTAATCGGAGAATTGAATGAACAATAAGACCTTGATTGCAATTGTTGTGATCGTGCTGATCGCCATCTTTGGCTATTATTTATTGAATGCGCCGGATCGTCGCACGACAGGTGAGCGCATCGGGGATGCAGCGGATGCTTTACCGCATGGATTGGGCAAGGCAGCGGATCAATTGGGTGACCGTACGCCGGGACAAAAAATTGGTGATGCCGCCCGGCAGGCTGGCGATAAGGTGGATAGGGCAGTCCAGGAACATTAAGCCCTTCTCATGGCCTGTTAACATAATTAAAGGGTTTATTACATTTAAAAATAATATATCTTCACTATAATCATTTGCCATGGGAACGATAAAAAAAGCATCTGACACTTTTCAATCTGGATATTCGGCTGATCAAATTCGGGAAGATCTGCATCGGAAAATTCTATCGACAGTATCGCATGATTTGAAAACACCTCTGGCGACCATTATAGGGTCGCTGGAAATTTATCAGAAAATGTTTGATAAACTATCGCTTGAAAAGCGGGATGCCCTGATCCAGGCTTCGTTATCCGAAGCATATCGCCTGGATAATTTTATTACGAATATCCTGGATATGACTCGGCTTGAATCCGGTTCGGTGCGTGCCAATGCTGAAGTATGTGATATCGGGCAAATCATCAAAGATACTATAACCCGCTTGGGACCCAAAGGTTTGGCAGCAAAAGTTGAAATTTCAATTCCGGTTTATATTATGGAATTGGTGACGGATCCCATGTTATTAGGTCGTGCGTTAGGGCTTGTGATTGAAAATAGTCTGCGTCATGGCCACCGTGGCAATGAGCCGGTCATCGAAATTACTGTTAGGCATGCGGAACATCAAAGCACTATTCAGGTTCGCGATCACGGCCCTGGTATTGCGGAGAATAAGTTGGAAGAGATTTTTGCGAAATATACGCGTTTTAGCCAATCAGATTATCAAAATGCGGGGACAGGTTTGGGGCTGGCTCTTACACGTGCTTTAATGAATATTTTAGAAGGCAAAATCACAGCGCAAAATTCTCCAAACGGCGGTGCAATTTTTACTTTACAGTTTCCACAACTAAAACTTCAACCCATTCAAAATAATTAAAGGGGCCGTGGCCCCTTTAATTTATACTAAATTATATAACGGGTGGTGGAATACGCCGTCCAGTTACCATGTGGTAGATTAGGCTGATGACGAAAAGTACGACAAATAATACAGCTAGAAATTTTGCAATTTCAGCAAAAGTCCCGGCCAAGCCAACAAAGCCCAGTAACCCAGCTACGACTGCAAGAATAAAAAACGTGATAACCCAACTTAGCATGTTACACTCCTTTGTAAGATAACAGATTTATCATATCCCGATAGGTGCAAGTTTCCGCATGGCGTATGCCCGGTAAAATATAAAAAAGTAAACAATAAATTATCGAATGGGCATATATTATTTCTTATTATCAATTTAAGGATGAAAATCTTTTATAAACTAGCCATCCGATTTTCGTGTAACCACCAACCATCGAAATTGATGGAATAGATGGGCTGATAATAGGGTACATCGCGCGGCGTTAAAAGTTTTGTTTTCTGATCATCGAGATAAAACAAGCCTTGATCCGTGGAAACCATCAGGATGGCATGCAGATAATGTTCGCGGTTATTATGCAACACCAAAACGCGTAAGGCTTTTTCCGGTACGCCGGAAGCAATAAGAAGAGCGAACTTGGCAATCGCATGATCTTTGCAGTCACCGCGTTTTTGTGTCGCAAGTTCTAATGGCGTCGACCAGTAATTTTTAACGCCGTAAACCTGCATATCCACTGCATAGCGGTATTGGTTGATCAGGCGGTTGGCATAATCCAACCGCGTGGTGAGTGGCATGCCACGCATTTTCTGAATGTGCTCTTCCCAGGCCAACGGCAGACAAAAGTCGCCATATTCTTTGCATTGACCGTGGAAACGTACGCGTTCATCCGCCAGCCGGTCTGTCATGGACTCCCAGGGCGTTAATTGACCGCTATGTGCGCTTTCATTGGGTAAAAATTGGCTTGCAGGAATAAACCCGCTCGCTTGAGCTGTGTCGGTGCCCAGATCGTCATGACGCGCCGCCTCGGCCAAAGGCGGGAAAATGACACTAAACATAAGAATAAATATCCATAAAATACGTAACATAATATACTCCCGCTAATATCCTTTGATCATAGCTGGAGGAGTAAAATAATTGATGAACGATCACTAAAATTGGAAATAATCAAATTTTAGGAAATTGTCATAAAAAAAACGGCTGCCGAAGCAGCCGTTGGAAAAACGAATGGCGCGTTAGATCAATAATGCGCAGTAATGCCAAAGAAATAGCGCGGGTCTTTGTTCTGTTCCGTCCCTACGTCTCTGGTCAACGGCTGAGCAATTTCAACTTGCCCGGAAAGATTATTGGTAAAGCGCAAGCGCAAGCCGACACCGGTGGATGCCAGGGATTGTGATTTTTTCTCCGCAGGCAAGACATTGCGATTACTAACATCCCCAAAATCAAAGAAACCATAGGGTTGCAGAACGTCTGCATAACTATAGCCGATATGGTAATTATACTGTAACTCTGCCTTCACCGCGATGCCATTATCCCCAATGATCTCAGAATCGTCATAACCGCGGCCATAGGTCGACCCACCCACGCCAAATTGTTCCGACGTCAAAAGATCATCAAAGGCGAACTGGCCCGAACCTGCTAGGACCAAATCCGTATTCGGCGCAATGGCCTGGATACGTTGCAGGTCCAGGTTAATTTTATGATAATCGCTACGCCCGCGTAGACGGCTGAGATTGGGATCGCCAGGCGATGTCGCGCCCAAGATATTAAAGCCTTCGCTGTATAAACCGCTGACGGTATTCACGCCGTTCCAGCTGTCGGCAATTTCGTAATCCAAACCGGCGCGTGCCGAACGGATTTTATCGTTTGATGTGATAAAACCCAGTTGCGTGTTTTCCACGTTATGCACATCGGTACGGAAAACGCCCAGCAAATTTTCTTCCCGCGTGCGGATGAAGGGATGCGACAATTGTAATTGATACAAATCCGCTCTGCCGATGGTGTCAAATTGCTTGAGTGTAAAACCAGGGCGCGTATGTGTATTGGAGGCAACGAAGGCAAGGCGCGTGCCTTCATCATCCAAACCGATACTACCATTACCAGCATAATAATTCAGTTTTCTATTCCCGCTGGTCGTATAGGCGATGCCCAGTTGTTCGCCCAAACCAAAAGCATCATTCAGGGATGGCGCAAAGGAAATTTCCATGGGCCCTAGGTATTTGGAGCCACGATTGTCGACGGAAGCATCCGCGCTCACGATTTTCCGCACCGCCACCATGGCAAGATCCGCCGTGCCAGGTGTCTCCGAACGTTGTAAAACGCCTTTTACCGCTAGCCCCGGGATATCATTGGCGAGGAGTAAATAACGTTCGAGCGCCGCATTGGTTAGCGGCCGGACCTGTTCCAGGGCGTGCGAATATTTTTCCAGAACGTGGTTATCCTTCAGCGATCCTTGCAACGTTACTTTGCTGATATAGCCTTCCACCACGCGGATATGGACGACGCCGCTATCCATGGATTGTGCGGGCACAACCGCGCGTGACAGGATATAGCCTGCGTTCCGATATTTGGCGGTGATTTTATCCGCCACACCAATCATTTGTGCCAGCGTAACGTTTTGACCAATTAAATCTTGATACAGTGGCTTTAAATCCATTTCCGAGAATACGGTTGCGCCATCAATCACAACACCCTTCAATTGGAAATGCACCTTTTCCGCCCCCGCCGGGATTTCGGAGCGGGATTCTGGCACGGTAATAGTGGGCGGGGCATTGGTTTCCGGCGCTGTTTCCAAATCCGGCGCGCTTAGGCGTTGATCGATCCGGCCAGGGTTGGCGGTTGAGGGAAGGTTGGCGGCTTTTGCCAATGCAGGTGCAAACAGCCCAAGCGCTATCAATAAAGCCAGTAAGCGCATAAAACGGAAAGATGTCAGAGAAGGAAAAGTCACGATGGTTCCTTTGTAAAGAAAGAAGTATTTTTACCCGTAAATCACCATTGCGCCTAGGTAATACATGCTAAAAGTTCAAGGTAATTTTAGAGTGCAGCAAAAAGGTCACGCCAAAAATCCAAAGAAAAAGGGGCCCGAAGGCCCTTTTGTCGCCTTGCCGGCAGATTAGATATCAAGGCCGCCATCAAGGAGCCTTTGAAGATCATCCCGGGAGATATTACGTACATTCATTAATGTATCCTTCGGATCCGTCAGGCTCCAAGGGTCGTTATGCGTGATTTTATAGTCAACCGCAGTGTTGCCATCCGCTGCCAGAACGTCTGCGATACAAGCGTTGGCGGCATTGGCTGCCTTCGTGATACAAAGACGAAGGCCCTCATTATCTTTCGCGTCCGGACCCGCTGGTGCCAAGGAGCTTAACGCTGCTTCAAGTGAAGCCGGTGTTGCGCCCGGCGGCAATTGGCCGTTAAGGTTTGACTGTACCGGTGTCAGACCCTTTGCCGTGCCATTCGGATCTTGCAGTTCGGCAATCCGGATCAAAGTGGCATTGGCATTGTTAAATACGGTTTTAAAGACCGAGAAAGGATGGATGCCAATCACGGTCATGAAACGATCCACCGTTAAGTTTTCCGGCGCATAAACAAATTGTGACAGATTGTCCGTACCGCCTGTAGCCGTGGCATTCACGCTGTACATCGCCGGGCCCGTGTTTGCATTCACGTTATTGCCGAAGATATTATTTAGCGCCGGCAAGGCATTCACATTCAAGGTATCGAATATGGTGCCACTAAGAGGTGCGCCATTCAAGGTGATATCTGTGCGGTTCAGGGTAAGGGTTTCAGGCGAGGTATTCAGCCCGGCAAAATTCAAAACGCCGCCCGAGTTCACCATGTCATTGGCCTTTTGCGCCATATGCGCTACATTTACGTTGATAAGAGACGTTGTGATGCCGTTAAAGTTGTTTATGGCATCCATGGTTAGGCCGTCCAGTGCTGTACCTGTGCCAGGCGCGCCATTAACCGTCACGCCTGCTGTATCCGCATCCAACATTTCCGCATAACTGGACTGCGCCAGATTCAAGATGCCGTTTTCAGCGGTCACGTCATAACCGCGCTGAGCAGTGCCTTGATTATCATTCACGACGTTTCCGACGATATGATTTAACGAACCGAGGGTGGTATTTAGTGTCAGGGTGCCGAAAGTCGTTTGGCCTGATGGACCATCGCCATACAAATTAATGTCGCGGTTGAAATCAAGGGCCGTATTCAATGCGTTATCGAAATAATAGTGCACCTGTCCATGCAGATTGACCAGATCGGTGCCCTGCGCGGTTGCTTCCACAACATGTACGCCTACCCAGTCTGTTGTGATATTGTTAAACGTATCGCTTGCAGTCACAAAATGAATGTCACTGAATGCCGATCCACCTGGCGCACCAAGCAAAGTGATATTATCGTCATAGACGAATAATGTCCCGTAATTTGACTGCACATAATGAACTCTGCCGCCAGGCGCCACTAGATCATAACCTTGTTGTCCAGAAGCAGCCACATCATAAACATCATGTGCGAGCACGTTGCCGATGAAAGCGCTGGAAGAAGAAAGCGTTAAGCTGTTCAAAGTTGCCAAATTTTGCGCCAATACCGCAACATGCGAGTTATAATAGTTTAAGTCATCCAGATATTCCGTTAACCCCAGATTCAAGGTTGGAATAAATACGCCCGTTGCCCCTGACGCCATATCATAGGCGGTTTGCAGCAGATGTGTGAACGGGTTATCTGCATTCAGATTGATGGTATTTGCGGTGACCGAAGGCAGGCCGCCATTATACGTTACGATCAGGTCTGGATTGTTAATCGTCAGGCTATCAAAATTGTAGGGATTAATGCCGGTCAGGGTAAAGGCGTTATTCACTGTTGCACTTTGATCGGGAGTAATATTCCCAATAAACACCGTACCACCTGATGCGACTAGATCCATAGCTTGTTGAATGCGACCCTCGTTACCAAGTGCGCTGTCAACCGTAACAGTATTCGGTGCAAGGATCGGCATTTGTGCAAAATTCGCAGGCGCATCTAACGTAAGATTGGTCACCTGAAGATTTGGAAGCGCGCTCCCACTAACATCCATACTATCGGTGCTAGGCGATTGCAGGGTCAGATTTTTCAGGGAAACGTTCTGATTAAACACCAGGTGGCCAGGTTCGGCGACTGGAATGCCCAAAATAAATTTGATTCCATCTTTAAGAATGGCAGTTAAACTATTGGCGCTGTGGGAATGAACGCTCTCATCAAAGGTCACGTTGTGGGCGTCTAATTTAACATTGCCGAAAATATCCAATTGCTGGGCCAATTTTGCGCCTGTCAGCGTAGTGCCGGGATTGCCAGCAGGGCCCACCGTGAGGTTCGGTGTGCTGAGGGTTAAAGTTCCCGCGGCGCCCGGTCCGAATGGACGTAAATCAGCCGAACCATTGTATTCTAAATTCACATCGGCGCTGATTGAAACAGCGCTTGTATTAACGGATTGGATGGCGCCGCCAAAACCTAAAACAGAGTCGGGAAATCCATGCGCTAGGAAAGTTCCATCAACTTCCGCAGTGCCATCAGACATTAGCGTGGCCTTACCGCCTTGCCCAAAATTATTGGTGCTCAGCGTCACAATCGCATCCTGCGCTACATTAATATCGCCCACGGATGGATTGCTGAATAAACCGGTTGGGTAAGTGGTTGCATTGATGTCGATCGTGCCGCCACCAGCAGCGCCGTCAGCATCTAAAAAAGCAGAATTATCTAGGGTGATATGGTTACCGTTAACGACAATGCTGCCGCCCGTACCGTTCGGATTGCTGACATCAAGTTTGCCGCGGTTTGGACCCGGATTACTGCTGCCGATTTTGATCTTGCCCGGACCAACTGCGGTCAGTGTGACCTTGCTCCCGGTTTGGGAGACACCCTCAGCAGTAATAATGCCGTCCATATTAATAATATTATCCAGCGTCGTTGCTGCAGCTTTTGCTGTTATCAGCACTGTTCCGCCATTCGCATTAATTGCACCGCTATTGGCGATCAGATCACCATTGGCCACCGTGCTAGCAGCATCAATGGTCGTCATGCCATCGCCGTTCAAATCCAGCGTAATCGTGTTGCCGCCATCCAGTTCCACATGACCTAAATTTGCATTGATGATGCCGCTATTTGCAACCCTTGCGCCAACCAAGGCGACGAGACCTGCATCCGCCACAGTAATTGTGCCCGCATTGGTTACCTGGGCATTCGGATTCATGTTTTTGATCTGAATTTGCGCTGCGCCGGACATGAAATCAGAGGTTTTGACGTGGCCGGTTGAAGCGATGAAGCTATTCGCATTTATTTGCCCAGTTGCACCGATCATGACGCCATTGGGATTGATAACCCATACACCGCCGTTGGCGTTGATGATCCCATTAATCTGGGAAGCGCTGGCGGAGCCTGTTACGCGATTGAGGGCCAAGGCACCTGAGTTTGGTTGATTGAATTGCACCGTACCGTCTGAACTGAGGTTAAAAGTATTCCAATTGATCACGGCGCGTTGAGTGGCCTGATTAATGGTTTCCACTGTTCCGGCGCCATTCGTTGAAATCGTGGCCGTGCCGCCGACCACATTGCCGCCTGTGGGTAAAGTCGCGGCAATCGCTCTATTAGGAGACGTACCTATCAGACCCAAGGTCAGCGGCAGGGCAATTGCCGTCGTCAGAAGTGTGCGGGAGCGCAAACGCCCCACGGAAGAGAAACTAGCCTTAATTAACTTTTCTTTAGTCGGTTGCATAATTGGGGCCCTTTCGAGATCTTTTGTTGCGTAATAAATATAATCTTACAATGTGGACTAGTAACGGCTTTACGGCTGCAAGTAAACAAAAATTAATTAATACGTTCAGGTTCAGGCAAGTCTGGCAGCCATTCGGCCAGGGTTTGGTTTTGTACCATGGCATCCTGCGCGCCCAAAGCCAGGGTAGAAAGGCTGGCGGCGGCGGCGGCACGGGCTAGGGCGCGCTGTTCAGGCAGTCCGGCAGCCAGGGCGGTAACCAAGGTACCCAGCCAAGTTTCCGGTGCACCTGTGAAATCCAACGCTTCAGTTTTCAGCCCGCGCCAGCGGTATGCGCCTTCATAGGTAAAAACCAAAGTCTCCATGGGTGACAGCTGAATCGCCAAACTGGTTTGATGTTGCAGGACAAAGGCCGCAGCCCAATCTTGCAAGGCGGGCTCATCGTCAAAGGTCCGGTCCGCAATGGTTTCAATGCCGTCTTTATCCGTCAACAACCAAGTCAGTGCGGACAGCGTTTTCGCCTCCGGCACGGGCGCGCCCCAGGTATAATATAGGTATGTATCCGCGCTTGCGGCATTTGCAGCTTCCACCAACGCATAAGAAGCACGCGGATTGGCCATAACATCTACGAGTACATGATCACCCGATACGATTTTTTCCACAATCGCTTCCGCCCGCACGCCGGGGCTGACGCCCAGCGCCAGAGATGCCTGCGCCGCGCCGCCTTGCGCCACCGCATAATGCATGAGGGCGGTTGCACCTTTTTGCACGGTCACATATTCCAGATTCAATTTTTGCGTCTGCAGATGTGAAATCAATTTCTGGCCAAATTCATCCTCGCCCACCATCGCGCATAACGTCACTGCCGGCGCACCTGCGCGTCGCGCCGCCACGGCAATATTCACTGCACCGCCCGCTGGGCGTAAATGATAGGCATCGCCCGCCAGAATCCGCCCCGGCTGCGGCAGCGCAGCCCCAGGCGTAATCAGGCTCATGGCAAGGAGACCAAAAGAATAAATCATCACTGTTTTATCTCACGCCACCCTGGAAGTGACAAGGGATCGCGGTGCTTGTATAGCTGCTGGATGCGATCCTTCAGCACCTTGACCGAACAGGAGATTCTCGCGCTCGCCATTTCGAATGAAGAAGACGACGCGCGGATTTATCAATCGTTCGCCGAGCATCTGCGCACCGATTATCCGCAAACCGCGAAGTTATTGGATGGCATGGCGGGTGAAGAGGCCGGGCACCGCAACATGCTGTTTGATTTGTACCGCGAAAAGTTTGGTGAGTTTTTGCCCTTAATACGCCGTGCAGATGTGCTGGGTTTTATCCGGCGCGATCCGATTTGGCTGATGAAAACCACCGGCCTGGATGCGGTCAGCGATTGCGTCGAACGTATGGAGCAGGAAGCGGGCGCGTTTTATAAAAAAGCCGCCATCATCACGCGCGATGCCTCCATTCGAAAATTACTGAATGAATTGGCGGATGTGGAGCTGCAGCACGAAGACACTGCGCACAAATTGCGCGAGGAATATTTGACGACCTCTGCACGCGCATCTGAAAAACAAACGCACAAGAAAAAATTTATCCTGCAATACATCCAGCCTGGTCTGATGGGTTTGATGGATGGTTCGGTCTCAACGCTCGCGCCGTTATTCGCAGCAGCATTTGCAACGCATAATAACTGGGACACGTTCCTTATCGGCATGGCGGCGGCGGTAGGGGCGGGTATTTCCATGGGCTTTGCCGAGGCGCTGGCGGATGACGGTGAAATCAGTGGGCGCGGTAGCCCCCTCATCCGCGGGATTTCCTGCGGCCTGATGACGATGGTGGGTGGGGTGTTTCATACCCTACCGTTTTTAATTCCGGATGATATGCCGCATGCCTTTGCCATCGCCACCGGTATCTCCAGTGTGATTGTGATGGTTGAACTTTGCGTCATCTCCTGGATCCGCGCGAAGTATATGGAAACGCCGTTCTGGCGCGCAGTCTTTCAAGTTGTACTGGGCGGCCTCTTAGTCTTCGCCGCCGGGATTCTGATTGGGAGCGGATGAAAGTAATTCCTATTAATTTTCTTGACTTATGAGCAACATATACGAGATTCTAACAGCAATAATTTGCAACCTAACTTAACTGAAAATCTTATGCTGATTTATCTCCGCCATCCTGCCACGACTGATAATAAAAATGGCCTTGTTGCTGGACAAACAAGTCATGGAAGACATATCAGTCCCGAAGGCTTCCAAGATTATCAGCAACCATTAGCCCGCCTAATAGAAATAATTCGCGATGTTCCAAAGGCTCAAAACCTTTACATCATTCATACAGGTATGACGCGAAATGTTCAGGGGGCCGAACCTTTAAGGCATCGTCTTTCCAAGGCTGGTGTAAGGGCCAGAATGATTGAAATAACTGCTTTGCAAGAAAGACATTATGGAAAATGGGAAGGACAATCGTGGGACGGGCCAGCAGAATCTTCAAGTACTCTAACGCGCCGTCATCATATTAAATGTGGTGGAACGCCTCCACTCGGCGAGTCTGAATCGCAAGTGGATGCAAGGATTCAGCCTGCGCTTGAAGGTATTAAGTCTTTAACAGGAATGGTTATTGTGATTGGTCACTCAAGTATTTTTAAATCTTTATGCAGAGTACTTGAAATCGATAATACTGATTTAAGCCTTAAAGACGGGCGTATTGCTATTATTCCGAATTTGAAACGACCTAACTTGCAATGGCACATTACGTCACCTTAAGGCAAATTTAAATAAAGCCATTCAACCAACTTTCCCATTCTTTCGCGCGTGCGGCCCAAGTATAGGCTTCATTCGCCCATTGCACTTGTGCGGCCAAGCGATGTTCCAATTCACCGCTCTGCCATTGCTGTTTTAATTCTGTCATGATGCGCGATAGCTGCGCGGCGTAATCGGCGGCGTGGGCATAGGCATCCGTTTGTAGCGGTATCAAATGGCCATGCCCGCCGAGCGTTTCCGGCAGGGCGCCCAGATCAGACGTGACAACAATGCATCCGGCCGCGAGGGCTTCCATCACCGCAATACAGGCGGTTTCAGTAAAGGTATTGGGATAGGCCAAAATTAAAGTGGCGCGCAAAGCCTCCGCCAATTCGGGCTGGGTGGCTGCGCCGACATGCGTCACGCCAGGCGCCGCATAGGCCTGTTCCAATAGACGCGCGAGTGGTTCCGGATTTTCCATCTCATACAATTTCATATCGGAAAAAATTTGCAGTTCCGCAGCGGGATGGGTGGCGTGCACTTGCGGCCAGACAAGCATCAAACGGTCCAGGCCGCGGAAGGGCGTAGAAGCATAGGCCAGCCGCGGCGCGTTGGATTTACAGGCCAGCACGGGCAGGACCTCAAACAGATTTTCAAAAGCAGGTGAAATGGCATTGCGCAAAACCGCGCGAGGCATTTCGGCCAATGCAGGAAATTGTTTCAGATATTGCTGCTCCTGCCACTGGCTTACGAACACCACGGCATCCCACATTTTTAAAGTTGGTAAATCTGCAAGTGGCGCGGCAGCTGCCTGGTCTGGCGCAAAATGTTGCCATAGAATATTTTTTGCGCCCCTTAATTCTTTGGGTGTAGCGGCGGCAAGCTGTAATGGATAATCCACAGTGCTATCATTCAGATGCACAAAAACATTCGCGTCCTGAATGGCGCTAGCGGGAAAGGTACTGCCCAGGGCAGTCACGCCAGCATGGGTATGTGGTTCGGCGTTATTAATAAAACTCACGCGCGCACCGCGTGCCGCCAGCGCCATCATCAAATAACAGACCGCCGATTGCGTGCCGCCAATCGGACGCGTGAAGGGCGCATCAATGTGGTAAGGCCAGGGCACAAGATCGATGAAAACGATATGCATTGGCGCATGGTACAAAATGTTTCATGTGAAACATATAGGTTTTCTATCTTTGCAAAATGTTTCACGTGAAACTCCGGCCTTCGCCGGGCAAGCATTTTGACGGGGCCGCTGGAATTTCGGCATTTCCACAAAAATAATATTTTAAAATCCAAAATGATTTTTTTATTTTGAATTCAGGCAATGTGGAGAAAATCTAATTTTTTTGCTTGCTTTTAAAAAAATGATTTGATACCATGTTTGCAATGTTCATCGCCGTTGTCACCTTTGCTGCAACCACGACCACCCGGCTCTAGCCGGTCATATCTCTTTTCTCCCCGTCACAATTTGTCATTTTTACAACTTTTAAACGGAGAAAATCGGTTATGTCTATCCATCCAAGAAAGAGCATCTATGCTCAAAGATCTCAGGTTAAAGCCTGTTTGCCTAATGTTTCCAGTAACCATGCTTCCCCAAATATGGGGAACGAACATCATATCATAAAAATTGCTCCGCGGCCAGAAAGAATAGAAGAGGAGCCGTTAATTGATCAACGTTGGGAGGGTCAGGGTCCGTACTACTGCATATAACCAGGATAAATAAAGTGTGACCCCTGATTTCAACATACGTCTTTATCAACCGGCTGACTTGCCAGGTTTGCGCGACTTAATCCTGCCCATTCAGCAGCAGGAGTTTGGTGTGCCCATCACATGGGAAGATCAGCCGGACTTGCACGATATTCCGGCCTATTACCGGCGCGGCGCGGGTGAGTTTTGGGCGGCAGTGGCAGGACATGAAGTCATCGGCACGATTGCTTTGATTGATATCGGCCAGAATATTGGCGTCATTCGCAAAATGTTTGTTGTGGCCGATTGGCGCGGTAAAGATCGCGGCGTCGCGCAACAATTACTGGATGCGTTATTGGCACATGCTAGATCGTGCGGCATGAAAGACATTTATCTGGGCACAACGGAAAAGTATCACGCCGCACATCGCCTTTATGAGCGTAATGGATTTACCGTGATCGATGCCGCACAGCTGCCGGATAAATTTCCGCGCATGGCCGTGGATATGCGGTTTTATCAACGAAATTTGGTGGTTTAAATCTTTTTCAAGGCCTGGGCGATATCGGCTTGCAGATCATCGGCGGCCTCGATGCCGACGGAAAAACGCACCAGGTTATCCGTGATGCCAATTTGCGCGCGGATGTCTGGCGGGATGCTGGCATGGGTCATGATGGCCGGGTGATTCACCAGGCTTTCAACGCCGCCCAGGCTTTCAGCGACGGTGAAAATCTCCAGTGCTTCCAAAAAGCGGCGCGTACCAGCGAGATCAGTTTTGAGTTCCGCCGAAATCATGCCGCCAAAGCCGGACATTTGTTTTTTTGCGAGTGCGTGCTGCGGATGGCTTTTCAGGCCTGGATAATGAACGGCAGCGGCTTGCGATTGGGCGGCTAGAAACTCAGCAATCTGGCCTGCGTTAAAACAACTGCGCTCCATACGGATGGCTAGGGTTTTCACGCCCCGCAGCACCAGAAAGGCATCAAACGGTCCGGGCACGGAACCAATGGAATTTTGTAAAAAGGCCATGCGGTCGGACAGCTCTTGATTATCGCCGATGATGACTGCGCCGCCGATGACATCGGAATGGCCGTTGATATATTTGGTCGTGGAATGCACGACCAAATCAAAACCGTATTTTAAAGGTTGCTGTAACATCGGTGTGGCGAAGGTATTATCGCACACGGAAATCAGATTGTGTTTTTTCGCAAACGCCGCTGTTGCCGCTAGATCGACCAGATGCATCATCGGGTTGGTAGGAGTCTCCACCCAAATCATTTTCGTATTGGGGCGCAGTGCCGCTGCCAGGGCCGCATCATCATTCAAATCCAGATAAGTGAAATCAAGATCTGCGGAATGCCGCCGGACGCGCTCGAACAAACGGTAAGTGCCGCCGTACATATCATTCATCGCAATGACGTGCGAGCCTGCAGGGAGCAACTCCAAAATCGTCGATTCTGCGCCCAGGCCGGATGAAAAAGCCAGCGCGCGCGCGCCGCCTTCCAAATCCACCAGGCAATGTTCCAGCGCCTGGCGTGTGGGGTTCTTGCCGCGCGCATACTCGTAACCTTTATTCACGCCCGGACTTTCCTGGGCATAAGTTGATGTTGCGTAAATCGGCATCATCACCGCGCCCGTTGAGGGATCTGGCGTTTGGCCTGCGTGAATAACGCGTGTTGAGAATTGAAGATTTTTGTTTTCGGTCATGATTAATCCCTAAGCAATTTTGAAAGATATTTCACGCCTGCATCCTGGATAAGCGTAACGATGCGCGCGCCGGCTCTGCCGGACGATTGGTCCGGCACAAGCTGGGGTCCGGGGATACGCTCAATCAGCCATTGCACACCCGCCAGATTGCCGCCCGCAGACAGGCCAGGCAAAAATCCCTCCAGGCGTGTGCAGGCACGACACATGCCGAACGCATCTGCGTCGGTATATTGCATCGCTTCATCCACGACGGAAATATCCATGGCGCCAGTCAGGTGATCTTCGCCCACGCCTTCGACTTGATATTGCGTTGCTTCAACACCATCCATCGTGCCGGTCTTGGCCAGATGATAATAAATGGAACCTTTTGGATCCGGCAACAAGACACGAATATTTTTATCCTGTTCTTTCAAATATTTTCCGGCGCCAGTTACGGTACCTCCGGTGGAGCCGCCCGTCACAAACCAATCCAATCTCCCATCCATTTGTTCCCAGATTTCTGGACCGGTAGTGAGGTAGTGCGCCTCAGTATTCAGAGGGTTATCGTATTGATTGACGAGGAAGGCGCCCGGCGTTTCGTGCGCGATTTGTTTGGCACGCGCGACGTAATGTTCCGGGCTATCGTGATGGGCCTCAGTCGGGCAAACAATCAATTCCGCGCCCAACATGCGCATGTGATTTTTCTTTTCCTCAGAGACCTTGGCCATGGTGGTCAGGATCAGGCGATAGCCCAGACGTGCGCAAAAGAATGCCAGCGCCGCGCCCGTATTTCCTGTGGAAGCCTCAACCACCGTCATGCCCGGTTTTAGCTTTCCAATTTTAATTGCCTCATTCAGAATATGGATGACGATGCGGTCCTTAACGCTGCCAGATGGATTACAATATTCCAATTTGGCAAAAACCTCGATACCCTTGTTATTAGCAAAAAGACGGGTAAGCTGCACAAGCGGCGTATGACCGACAAGTTGAAAGGCAGGATCTTGTTCCAGATGAGTCATAGGTTAATTCGAATAGTTTGTGGTTGCGGAAAAGAAGAAAAATTTAAGCGCAGCACAAACAACAGGGCGGCTCACCCGCAATGATAATTGGGGTATAGAGGCAAATTTGACGTATGGAAACGATCATGGAATTTGCATTTTACCAGCTTTGTGAACAAATGCAAATCCATTGCAACTTGCCAAATGCATGGCTCTACGCCAAAATTTTACCTGGGATTCGGAAATGATACGCAAAATTTGGTTATATCTTTTAACTCTTGCGCTGTTTACTGCACCGGCTTGGGCGCAAAATAATGGGGAAATCCGCGCCGACCGTTATGGTGCGATTGTGGTGGAGGCGCGGTCCGGTAAAATTCTAATGGCGGAACATGCGGACCGCCTGTTACATCCGGCCTCGCTGACCAAATTGATGACATTATATCTAACTTTTGCCGCCATGCGTGCGGGCAAGATTAACGGCAGCAGCGAACTATCGGTCTCGCCTTACTCGGCCAATGCCTCGCCGACTAAATTGGGATTGCAGGCGGGCGATACGGTGTCTGCGCATGATGCAGTATTGGGCGTCATTACACGTTCAGCCAATGACGCCGCGCGCGTGCTGGCGGAAAATATCGGCGGTAACGAAACCAAGTTCGCCCAAATGATGACGTCCACGGCGCGTCGCTTGGGTATGAGAAATACCGTTTTCCGTAATGCTTCGGGCCTGCCTAATCCGGGCCAGATTTCAACGCCTAAGGACATGGCGATTTTGGCGCGCGCGATTATCACGCATTTTCCAGAATATTATCCGCTGTTCAGCACACAGGATTTTGATTTCCGCGGCCAGGATATTACGACACATAATCACCTGATGGCGCGTTATCCGGGTATGGACGGTATGAAAACCGGTTATGTCGCGGCTAGTGGCTTTAATTTGGTTGCCAGCGCGGTGCAAAATAATATCCGTTTGATCGGCGTAGTTTATGGTGGCCGCACGGCTTTGCTGCGCGATGAATACATGGCGGATATGCTGGATAAATCTTTTGCCCAGGCGGAATTGGAAGCGGCCCACAGTTCGCCGCGTTATGCCGGTACGGTGATGCAGCCAACCCGCGCCAATCTGACGCCACAACCGCCGTCCGATATCCCATCTACACAAAATACGCCGAGCGAAGTTGCCGCGGCCCAAGCCCCCACGAAAAATGATCCCACGCCGCCGCCCGCCACCGAAACCAAACGCGAAGATACGGTAGCCGTCGATAAAATTCAAATCAGCAACCGATGGGGCGTGCAGATTGGTTCATTTAAATCACGCGGAGCCGCCCAGCGCGCGCTCGTTCACGCCAAAACCAATTATCATAATTTGCATGGTAGCGCGCCAGTTATTGCTGCCGTTAAAACCCGTTCAGGTCGTTTGTATCAAGCGCGGCTGACGGGTTTGACTCAGCCCAATGCGGTGAATGCCTGTGGCGCGCTGCAAGCGCGCGGGCATAGTTGTGTGCCGTTGAAGCCGGTGAGTTAATTAATGTCCGCTTAAAACAAATTCCACGCCGCTTTGTGCGAGTTGGTCTTTGAGAAGTGCGCTGAGACGGTCGAGCGCGGCCTCATCTCTGCCTTCGGCGCGGCCAACCAGGGCAGCCTGTGTATTGGAAGCGCGCAGCAGCCACCAGCCGTCGGGTGTGGTAACGCGCACGCCATCGACGTCATTTACTGCAACGTCCGGTAGTGTCAGCACGCGCGCCGTAATTTCATCCATCACGGCAAATTTGCGTTCATCGGCAACTGAGATGCGCATTTCAGGCGTGTTGATGACGTTGGGTAATGTATCGAGCAGCGTTGCCAAATCCTGGCCGGATGACGCCAAATAATTCAATAAACGCACGGCGCAATATAACCCGTCATCAAAGCCATAATAGCCATCGGCGAAAAATATATGGCCGGACATTTCACCCGCAATCGGCGCGCCGGTTTCTTTCATTTTTGCCTTGATTAATGAATGACCTGTTCGCCACATGAGAGGATTACCGCCCAAGCGGGTGATTTCATCAAACAATCCTTGGCTGGCTTTCACGTCTGCGATAATCGTCGCGCCCGGAATGCGCGCCAACACATCGCGCGCCAAGATTGCCAACAATTGATCACCCCAAACAATATGTCCATGGCGGTCGATGACACCAATGCGATCGCCGTCGCCATCAAAGGCGATGCCAACATCCGCGTTTTTTTCAGCTACCATGCGCTGCAAATCTTTTAAGTTTTCCGGTACGGTCGGGTCGGGATGATGATTGGGAAAGGCACCATCCACATTCGCAAACAATAACGTATGCTGGCCGGGCAGACGGTCTGTCAGATTTTTCAACACTGCGCCCGCCGCGCCGTTGCCCGCATCCCAAATGACATTTAAACCATTTGTGCTTTTGTAATCACCGGCCATCCGCGCGGCATAATCATTTTTAATTTCGTGGATCTGCAGCGTGCCTTTGCCCGTTACGACATCGCCTGCGGCAGCTAATTTGCCGAGTACCAAAATATCATCGCCATAAAAGGGACGATCCATCATCACCATTTTAAAGCCGTTATGTGTAGGCGGATTGTGCGAACCCGTGACCATAATACCTGCATCTAAATTTAGATGTTTCACGCCGAAATAGAGCATCGGCGTGGGGCCGAGGCCGAGTTGATGCACCTCAGCACCGCTTTCCATCAGGCCGCGCACCAATGCTGCTTCTAGTTCCGGCGAAGAGACACGACCGTCACGCGCCACGGCAACCGATTTGCCGCCTTCGCGGATCAGCGTAGTGGCAAAAATGCGGCCAAGGATATAAGCATCATGGGGATACAAGGTTTCATTTACGATGCCGCGAATATCATAGGCACGTA